>JGI24710J26742_10000166_pt1 | contig 59935 bp, 70 predicted proteins | sample BioPla2DNA2_FD_26742 | JGI IMG/M metagenome (IMG submission 26742) | reverse complement strand
GGTGCCTTAAGGTTCACCGTCATTTTGGTAATATCTTCAGGTATTGTTACAATAGCCAATATTAATATGTTCTCTTTATCCTCTATATGTATTTCCTCTATCTCTTCGTCATCAACATCTACATAATAATCATCTTTTATATAGAATGGATCTACAACCACAAATGCAAGTTCTGGGTTGTCAAGGCTTTGCAGCCAAAAAAATGGACTTTCGTTCTCTTGTTTCCCAAGCAAAATATACTGCTTTACATTTTCAAAACCCGGTATTCCTAGTGGAAAGTGTAAAGCCTCCTTTTCATTCACATCTATAACACCAAAGTGCCTTGTTTGAAGTTGCATATTTATTCCTCCATTATATTCAAATAAGTTAGTTGATTGGCATTCACGCTCATATATTAAGTCGTTGCGATGTAAACCTAGTAGTGACTTATGTGGTGATAAGCCTATAAGCATAACCACATATCTTGTGCCGCAAAACTTGAAAATGTTATACCGCTAAATGCCATTTAGGTTAAAAAGTCAACCAAACTGGGTTGAATGACTTTTGCCCCCACTGCAAGAGAAGAATTATATACATTTAATTCATTCATCAAGTTCATAATTGCCTCGGCTATGTCCACATCCTCATTTTTACTCATGAGTTTTGTAAAATTGATATTGTCATCATCAAGCCTATTTGCAGTAAGCTCCAACCTATTCATTCTTGCACCCACACCTGCACGCACTCTAAGTACATTATCGCTTTCATTCTCTATTCTACCAAGTAGTTGTTCCACATTTGACTCATCACCTGACTCAAGCGCTGCAATAAAATCATCAAATACTTGTATTAAACTACTTTTTTCACCGGATATGCCTTTATTCTCACTATTAAATACGTCACTTCCAGTAACATTTATATTTATATCATCACCTATACCAACTTCATAGAAAATTTGTTCGCCATTTTCAATGTCCATCTGAAATATTCCATCTTCATCCATCAGCGGCTTGTCGGTTTTAAAGCCGGAAAAAATATACCTGCCCGAATAGGTAGTATTTGCAAGGTGAGTCATTTGTATTTTCAATTGCTCAACTTCAAGTTTAGTCTTCTCCATATCCTCGGGTGTGTTTGTTCCATTGCTTGCCTGAACCGCCAACTCTTTAGCCCTGTGTATTACCTCTCCTATTTGCTCGAGAGTTGTCTCTGTTATCTCCATCCATGATGTAGCATCTTCAACATTTCTTTTGAACTGTTGAATTTCGGCCACATCTGTACGTAGTTTCAACGCCCTTGATGCAACAATTGGATCATCTGAGGGTAAATTAATTTTCTTTCCAGTCGCAAGTTGGCTTTGATTTTTACTGACTCTATTTAGGTTTGTACCTAAGTTAGACAGCATATTATTAATAAGCATGTTGTTCGTAATACGCATAATCTCACTCCATTCTAAGAGATTTAATATCTATATTCCCAAGCGGTTTACAAGAACCTCTAACAATTCGGCATGGGTTTGAATCATTTTTGCTGCAGCATTATATGCATGCTGATACCGTACAAGGTTTGCCATCTCCTCGTTTATTGAAACACCCGATATTGACTGGCGTCTGTTTTCTATCTGGTTAGTCATGGTAACTTGGTTGTTTAAATAGTGAGTNGCCTGCTGACCGTCAACACCCATGGTTGATATTATTGTTTTAATAAAGTCTTCGGGAGCACCTTCGTTGAACATATATGTATTATGTCTTAAGTCCATAATAGCTTTTAGCACTTCTACATTTCCCATTTCTTCAGCGGCTCCCATTATGGCAACGTTATTAGTAGGATTGTCAAATACTTCGCTGCTAATAGATATATTCTTCGCTGTAATTTTAGAATACATCGCATTATAATACTCAATATCCGGATCTGCTGGCACTTCTCCTGCGGCAAGAGCAAATGTTTCGCTGTCCATTGGCTTTCCATCCTCACCAAACATTGTAAAAAATCGTATCCCGGCTGGCGTATCTCCATCTTTTGAATTTAACGTATATCCGTCAACATGCCCTGGAGCTTTGTCGAGAATACCATCACCATCAATATCTATAATGCCTTCATTGAAAGTGCGGGCAAACACCCTAACAAACTCATTCATTTTCTTTTGGTAATGCGGTATACCTCTGAAATCAGGGCTCCCATTTAATCCATCATTACCATCCCTTACATCAAGATAACCTTTCAGCTCTCCGGATTTTATTGTTAGCTTGTTACCATCCGCCCAGCCAATTTCATAGAGATTTTCTATATCCTCACTATTAAATTTCTCTTTGCGCTGTACAGCTTCAAGGTGTGAAACACCATAATGATCAACAATGGCTTTCCCGCTTATTGTAACCACAAAGCGCATATCTTCAAGACCAGTTGGTAGTTTTCCATAGCTTACCTCATAAGCTTCAATATTTACAATTCGTGATAATTTATCAACAACATTTGCTCTTTGATCTCTTAGATCATTAGCAACATTTCCTGTTACTTCAAAGTTATAAATCTGCTTGTTTAATTGTGCAATTTGATCTGCTAAGGAGTTTACTTCCTGCACCTTTGCATAAATAATATCATTTACATCGTTTTGAAGATATTCAAAATGCGATGCTACGCTGTTAAAATACTTGGTAAGCATTACTGCCTTCTCTTTAATGGCAGCACGGGCTGCATGACTTGATGGATCTGTGGATAATTGTTGCAAACCATTATAGAATTCATTCATTACAGTATTAAACCCACTATCGGAAGGCTCATTATACAAAGTTTGCATTTCTTCTAAAAGTGTATTCTTTATATCCCATTCTCCAAGATACTGTGCTTCGCTACGGTATTTAACATCCAAATANTCATCCCGAATTCTTTTAATACCTGTAACTTGTGAACCCGTTCCCAGCATTCCGGAGCCGTCCACCATGAGCATAGGTCTAGCAGCAGTTTGTTCTAACACCTGTCTTGAGTAACCTGGAGTATTTATATTATCAACATTATGATTTACATTTGTAAGACCACGTTGTGCGGTATAAAGCCCTCTTGTGGCGATATCCAAGCCAAAAAATGATGACCTGCTCATCTAAAAAACTCCTTTCTTAAGGCTTTTGTTGATGTAACCTTAATAAATATTAGATGTGCAATATGTGATGATAATCCCTCTCACATAACCACAACATATTGTACAGCGGTACTTAAATCTTAAACATCACAAAAAGCCCGGCAAGGCTGTTGCTTTGAATAACCCTACCTAAAACCCGTTCTATTTATCAAAGTGTCCAGCATTTCATTTATAACGCCTATTGTTTTAGTTGCTGCATTGTAAGCATATTTAAACTTAATCATATTACTCATTTCTTCATCAAGTGAGACACCCATTGTACTTTGTCTGTCATTATCGGCGGCAAGAACAAGTGACCTTTGGTTTTGGGTAGTCTTTAGTGCTTCATTTCCTATGTTCCCAATCCTCAATATTATATGCTGGTAATATGAATCAACACTTAAAACCTGAGTGAAACTTTCCATAATATCTTTGTTTCTAAGACTTGAAATTTTATGTGCTATGACATTATCACCATTGTTATCTGTGACTGATGCAACAATATTGTTCAAATCCTTTATGGAGTCGGAAATNTTTATATTGCCCATTTCCATAGGTATATTACTTTCTATGGGTTCGAAAAACAGTCCACCTTCTTTACCATTCAAGGTTTTTCCCGATGAATGCAAACTATTTACTTCCCTTGCCAAAATATTTACCACAGCATTGAGCATTTTCCTGACCGATGAAATAATGTCAAGGCTATCATCCACAGTGGCAATTTGCTTGTTCACATCCTCTACTGTGTTTATTCCCAATTTAGACATAGCTTCTTCTATATTAGTAATATCGTGCAGTGAGCCGCCAGTTGCATGAGTTATTGCATCCCAACCAGACTCTCCTGACGTATCTGTAATAACAGAAGCATTTATTTTGCTATCTTTAAGAGCATCAGCAAAATTACTTATTTGCTCGGCATCTCCACCTAAACCTTCCTGTGTATAAACATATAAATACCTGTTTGCATTGTTTGAAAAAGGTAATGTTTCTTGTAGTTCCTCTACAACCTCTCCAAAATCCGAGCCTGTATTAGTGGTGGTTTCCAGAGCGTTCAGTGCATCTATAAAGCCTTCTTGATTTTTACCATAGCCTTCATTACTTATAATTCCCGTACCGTCATAGGCTATAAGACGCAAGTTATAATCTAATCCTTTGTTCTTTATTTCATTTATATAGCTTTCCATGTTGCTTCTTAAATTGGCTAAGTCTGCTTCATTTGTTGTAGATACATCCACAGCAAATGTTATGTCGGCTGTTGTATTTGGAGTGCCGTTGTCATAACTTCCTTTTGCACCGCTAACCTTTCCTCTTGACTCCAATAGCCCTTGAATCTCGCCTAGTCCCACATTTATCTCAACACCCAACCCTTCTACTTCGGGTCTTACAAAATGAGACAATGCACTGTTTTGTGCAGCTACAATATTTGTTTGCTTGGTCTTGCTTACAAGGAAATATCCACCAACTAAGACATCCATATGACCGTTAGGGTGCTCACGTATTTCGGTCTTAACCAAAGTAGAAAGCTGATCCACCAGATAGTTGCGCTGATCATAATAGTCGTTGGCCTTATTGCCAGCTGTCTGCGCTTTAATTACTAAATCGTTTAATTTTGCTATCTTTGTTGTTATGCTGTTTACTTCATCTATTCTTTTAATAATCTCGGTGTTAATATCATCTTGAAGCTTGTTAATCTGTGAACCCATATGATTTAAATGATAAACTAAAGACTCACCTCTTTGCTTTACCAGCGCTCTTATAGTAAGGCTATCGGGTGCTTTAGACAGCTCATTCCACGAATTCCAAAACTCATTTAATGAGCTTTGAAGTCCATCAAGCATTGGTTCTCCCAATATAGCTTCAAGATCCTTTACGCTGTTATAGCGAGCCTCCCAATACCCAAGCGCATTTGCTTCATTGCGATATATGTTATCGAGAAAGATATTGCGGATTTGGCGAATTTCTTGTATATTAGCTCCCATTTCAACCCAATTGTTTGCAACATATTGGGTGTTTGCAGTACTAAGAACAGCCTGTTGTCTTGCATACCCAGGAGTACTTATATTCGATATATTATGACCTGTTACTTCAAGGGCTTTTTGGTTACTATACATTCCAGATACAGCAGTATCTAGCCCTATGAAATTAATTGCCACAAGATTTCACCTCTTTAATATTTAATATCCAAAACATTTCTACCACTTGTTTGTGTGGTATTTCCTGTGCTTCCGTATTGTGTAGGCTGAGGAGTGGGCTGTGTCAAAAGATTAAGGGAAAAATTGATATAATCTACAGAGTTGTCAATTAGCTTTTGATTCAAATCATTTTTCGCTCTTAAATCTTCAATGATCTGTTTAAGCTCGTCCCTTTTTGATGAAAGCCTTTTAGCCTTTTCCTCAGGTAATATGCTAATTAAGTATGAAATATTTATCTCTTCACGCTTTTTACCAGTTGTTTTTGCAATGTGGCCAATGATTTGCTCGGATGCTTCTGCAAGCTTATTTAGCTCATTTATATACTTCTGCTCTTTTACAACGTTTGTTTGTAAACCTTCCACATCGCCTTTAATTATTACATTCTTTTTGTTTTCTGCTTCTTCTAAAACTTTTGCATATATTTTTATTTCATATTCAAAAATCTTTATTAGATTATCAACCCAAATTACATCAGTCATTTTTCGCCCTCCACGATATATTGGCGTTATCCTATATTGTATATATCGGAAACGTACAAAAACGGGATAACACCAAATTTATTGTTATCCCGTCCGGTTATCTTTTGTAAAAATTAAATTCTCTTCCCAAATAGATGTTGAACCATTTTTTCAGCTATGTCTTCACTATTAACTGAATATTGTCCCTTCTCTACTTTCTGGGAAACTTCCTGAACCTTTCCCTGCCGAATGTCCGGTGTTTTCTTTAAAGCATTCATAGCAACTTGGAAATCTTTTGCCTGTCCAGAAATCTTAAATTCATCCCTTCTCGACGCTACAACATCACTTTTTTTAATTTTATCAACCGATTTGGGTTGATTGTAAATACCGAACACCTTGGGATTATTGGCACCCCAAATCTTCATTTTGTATCCCTCTTTCTTGCGTTGTATGCTTTATGAATATCAGCAAAACTGCTGAATATTATCTATTTAATTCAGCTATTGACACTGAATCTACTCTAGCTAATCTAACAATTGATACTAATCTTTTCTTATCAGTCTAACTTGTCACTGATAGTATCGTCAAAAAAATAAGATTATTTAATGGTTATGTGAAAATTTCCTATAACTGCAATCTATTTTTGAATTACTCGCATTAGTTAAAATGAGTCAGCCCACTATATCTACCATAACCTCGGCCTTTAATGACTATTATTTAACTATTTAAAAACAGGCTTTACTTCTCAGGTTTTCTATATTTATAGTATAGCCCAAAATCATCCTTTTCGACTGAACCTCTATTTCCNCCACGCCTCAAGTTTTCTTTTAGCTCATTACTTGCTTTCATTATTTCCCTGCCTAACTCTTTGGAGCATTCAGCACAGAACCTTCCACTTCGTATTTTAGCGCCGCATTTNTCACAGTTTATAGAAACAGCACTGTTTTTGCTAACTTCCAACCTTTCTTCTCTGAGCCAGCGATTAATCTTTGAAATCTTAACACCAGTATTCTCAGATACTTCCTGCATGTTTGCGCCCGGGTTATCTCGTAAATAAACTCTGACCTTCTCAAAATCTTCCTCATCTGCTTTTTTGCAAATAGGACAGAGAGCTATTCCGCCCATGTATTGAAATATTTTGTTACATTGTAAGCAATTTCTTATATCCGCCATAACATCACTCCCTTTTATATATCGGCAATTTAATGTAAAAATTCCACTAAGAATATAAAACTCGGCTCGTTAATTTTTGTCTTAAATTTTCTATCTTCTTTAGTTTTAAAGCCTTGGGCGCATGGCAATAACATAGGCATCAATATGTGCAGCACCAGCATTTAATAATACTTCAGCGCACTTTTCTAATGTACTGCCTGTTGTGGTTATATCATCAACAAGAAGAATCCTGTTTCCTTCAATTAAATTTGAATTATTGACTTGAAAAGCCCCAATGAGGTTTTTTAGGCGTTCTCCTCTTCCTAATGTGCTTTGAGGAGCTGTGTTAACCTTCTTAACAAGGACATTTTTTAGCATGGGTATTTTTAAGTAAAAAGCAAGTCGTGATGCCAGAAGTTCAGATTGATTATAGCCTCTTTCTCTCTTCCTTGTCCGATGTAACGGTGTGGGTATTATTATATCATAATTGGGCTTTATTATAAGTCTTTGCTCGCTAAAAAATATAGGGCTCTGTTCGTTACAAATCTCTTTTTGTTCTTTAACAATCATCTTACGTCCATCAATAATCAACGAATCTTGAATAGGGCTTTGGCTTACATAAGGCTTGTACGAATATAAATATTTCTTAAGTATTGGAAAAGATAAATCAACAAGTACCGATGCAACATGTGGATTGTCGTTGAACTTAAGCCTGTGTATCGCCTCTCTAATGCCGCCTTCATAGCTAAAGGCCGCAAATATTTTAGAAACACTGCAGTTAAATCCAATCTCATACACATTCTCCTGCAGTATCTTTAAACTCTCCTTACAATATGGACAAACTTCTCCCATTGTGCTAATTGGAAGAACTGTGTCGCAACATATACAACGCACTGGAAAAAGAAGTCTTAGAAAATACTCAACCTTTGTAATTTCATTATCCATAACCTACTCCAGACTTTAATCTCCAAACTCCATTAGTTTAGTTACTGTTTAGAGGTATCTGATGAGAGATCTCTGTGCAAATCTATCTCTCAAGTATATATGGTGTAAACACTATAGTTGTTTGAGCTGCTCCATAAGCCTGTCCTTTAAACTTGTATACCGTTCTATCCCTGTAACATTGTTTACCATCTGAACCATAATTTCTTTATCGCCCACAAGCATCACAAGATCCCTGGCTCTGGTAACTGCTGTATATAAAATGTTTCTACAACGTAACATAGGAGGAATATTTGCTAATGCTATAACCACTGCAGGAAATTCGCTACCTTGGCTTTTATGAACTGTAATTGCGTAGGAATGTTCTAATTCGTCCAATATGTCAAAATCATATTCAACAAGCTTGCCATCATCAAATAAAACCGTCAATGAGCTATTTTTTAGATCAATCTTTTTGATAATTCCCATGTCTCCATTAAAGACACCTTCTCCATATGTGATCTCTTTCTCGTCTTCGGATATTACCCAGGGTAGGTTATAATTGTTTTTTATCTGCATAACCCTGTCATTTTCTCTAAAAATCATATTCCTATAAGGCTTTTCCTTCACGCCCTTTCTCGGTGGATTTAGTCTTTGCTGAAGTGCAGCATTTAGACTATAAACACCCGAATCACCTCTTTTAGACGGTGACAAAACTTGAATATCCTTAATAGAATCCAAGCCATACTTTTCTGGAATTCGTGATGTGCAGAGCTCAAGTATGGCAGCTGATGTGCTCTGTGGGTTTTTTCTTGATACGAAGAAAAAATCTTCATTAGGGCTATTAAGCTCTGGTAACTGCCCTTTATTTATTTTATGTGCGTTTACAACAATGAAGCTTTCTTCTGCTTGCCTGAATATTTTGTTTAACCTAATAGTTTCAATACTTTGGCTTTCGATAATATCGTAAAGAACACTTCCAGGCCCTACCGATGGGAGCTGGTCCACATCTCCAACAAGTATCAGCCTTGTACCAGGCTCAACTGCTTTAAGTAATGAGTTCATAAGCAAAATATCCACCATTGAAACTTCATCAATAATAATAACATCAGCATCAATTGGATCTAACTCATTTTTTTTGAATTCCCTATGCTCATCATCAATTGAAAAGGTGGTTTCAAGAAGGCGATGTATGGTTTTTGCCTCCTTTTCTGTTGCCTCGGTCATCCTTTTTGCAGCTCTGCCAGTTGGTGCAGCCAGTACTATTTTCATATCGCTTTTTTCAAACATTGATATAATACCTTTAATCAATGTCGTTTTACCAGTGCCTGGACCACCTGTGATAACTAATATGCTCTGTGTTGCACAAAGACGTATTGATTGCAATTGCTCTTGGGTATATTCAATATTTTGGTCTCCTTCAACCTTACTCAAAACTTCTTCAATATTAATAACTGCCTTTTTGGGCTCAGTATTACTTAGAATATTTAGTTTTTTGCAGACATTTTGCTCTGCTTTATAAAAAGCAGATAAATATACCCGTGATTCATTAAAAGCCTTTTCTATATAAATACTTTCTTCAAAAATCATTTTGGACATGGCATTTTCAACCACTTCGGATGCAGTATTTAATAGTTTTGATGTTTCTGAAACCAGCATATCAGACGGCAAATACACATGACCATTTTGAATCGCTTTTGACAACACATATTCAATCCCACTCATAATGCGAAATTGAGACTGACTATCAATTCCTAATGATATTGCTACCCGGTCGGCGATTTTAAATCCGATATTAATATCCTCATCGGTAAGTCTATATGGGTTGCGTTTTATTTCGTCGATGGAATCGCTTCCGAATTTCTTCCATACTTTAACTGCATATGTAGTGGATACCCCGTATTCTTGAAGAAACATAATGGTTTGACGTATTTGCTCTTGCTCCATAAAGGATTGTCCAATACGTAAAGCCTTGTCAGTACTAATACCCTTTATTTCAGACAGGAGCATTGGTTCAAATTGTAAAACCCTTAAGGTATCGTCGCCAAATTTCTCTATGATTTTTTTTGCAGTGATTGCACCAATCCCTTTTATAGCACCGGATGAAAGGTACTTCAATAATGAATCCAATGTTGTAGGTAATGATCTTTCGAAGGATTCCACTTTGAGCTGCTTTCCATAGTCCTGATGGTGAATCCAAGTTCCTCTTACAATAATATTTTCAGCAACAGCAAGACCCGGCATGTATCCCACAATGGTAATCAGCCGGCGTCCAGAACGAATCTCACAAACGGTGTACCAGTTTTGGTTATTACAATATATTATATCCTCTACTATTCCTTCAATTTGTTCCAAAAGACTCTCCGTAAAAGGCTTACTATCCGTTAGAAACCTCTTCTTTTTCGTATATTCTTAGCTTTTCATCACATTCCATTCTACCCCAATTCACATTTTCCATCAATACTAGGCGTGGGTATTCAAAAGAAAGCTTTTCCACAAGTTTTCTATTTGGATCGTCTTTTTCAAGCTTGATATAAAGGTATCCATCCATTCCTAATTTCTCAGAAACATCCTCCATAAAAATACATCGGATTTTACCCTCCAGACCCTCATCTCCTGGACTGGGTAATAAACATAGTTTTCCGCTACAGGATTTAATTTTAATTTTGAGTGTAATATCGCTTATTAAATGAAATAATCCATAAATTGCTAACAGGGATATTATAACGTATACTGCCATATTTCTCACAACCAGAAATTTGTTCACTATATTTTATGCAAGAAGTGGTTTTTTGTTATAACTAACCCTGTTCACAGTATCAATTTATGTTTAGCCTATTCAAACCCACTTTTATATTCATATACCAGCCTGTTCTCTTAAGACACTTGCTTTGTCGGTATTTTCCCAGGTAAAGTCGCTATCTTCCCGGCCGAAATGTCCATATGCAGCTGTTTTTCTATATATGGGACGCCTTAAATCTAAATCCCGAATGATAGCATCGGGTCTAAGATCAAAGTTATCTCTAATCAGCTTTAATATTATTTCATCACTAACCTTACCCGTGCCGAATGTGTCCACCATAACCGATACTGGTTGAGCAACTCCAATGGCATATGCTATCTGAACCTCACAACGGGCTGCTAACCCAGCTGCTACAATATTTTTCGCTACATATCTTGCAGCATATGAAGCTGATCTATCAACCTTTGTAGGATCTTTTCCTGAAAATGCTCCTCCTCCGTGCCTACCCATTCCACCATAAGTGTCCACAATTATTTTCCTGCCTGTAAGTCCTGAATCGCCTTGGGGTCCTCCAATAACGAACCTTCCAGTAGGATTAATGTAATATTTTGTATTTTCATCCAATAAACTCTCGGGAATTATTGGCTTAATAACATGCTGCATAACGTCATTTTTTAATGTTTCGTATTCTACCTCTGGACCATGCTGAGCAGATATTACAACTGCATCCACACGTATTGGTTTTCCATCCTCATACTCAATAGTCACCTGGGATTTACCATCGGGTCTTAGATAATCCAAAACACCCTGTTTTCGCACATCAGTAAGCCTTTTCACAAGTTTATGCGCCAAAGAAATGGGCATTGGCATAAGCTCCGGTGTTTCATCGCAGGCATATCCAAACATCATCCCCTGATCTCCAGCCCCTGTTAATTGCGCACTGTCAACTTCCACTGCGTTTTCTTTAAGTTCAAGTGCACTGTTAACACCTAATGCAATATCTGGGGATTGTTCGTCTATTGAAGTTAAGACAGCACAAGTATCACAATCAAAGCCATACTTAGCTCTGTCATAACCGATATCTCGAATAGTATCACGTACAACCTTTGGAATATCTACATAGCAATTCGTGGTTATCTCGCCCATAACCAGCACCATTCCAGTTGTTACTGACGTTTCACATGCAACTCTGGCCATGGGATCTTTAGTAAGTATTTCATCGAGTATTGCATCTGAAATATTATCACATATTTTATCGGGATGGCCTTCAGTTACAGATTCCGATGTAAATAGTATTTTTGACATAAAATAGCCTCCTTGTATAATATTCATTCTTTGATACAAGATTATTCCACCCGAAAGCCGATACTTTTTTGCATCTTTGGAAATTAAGAAAAAAATCTCTTCACAGAAGAGATTCCATACTCTCCTCATCTTTCAGGATAAATCCTGCAGGAATTGGCACCGTACAAAATGTCGGTTGCCGGGTTTCATAGGGCCCAGTCCCTCCACCTCTCTTGATAAGGAATAACAATATTTATAGAATGCAATTGCTTGCATAACGATGGTAGCATATCCACTTTAAAAAAACAAGTTAATGATATGCCTACATACCGAATAAAAAATGTCCATCATCAATGGGTTATGTTAAAAGGGACTATATAAAACAGCCCCTTTCTTTGATTACTCTTGTTCAAATAAATCCTTACCCACTCCACAATCTGGGCAAACCCATTCTTCTGGCAGATCCTCAAATTCTGTTCCTGCTTCTATGTCATTGTCAGGATCTCCTATTTCAGGATCATAGACATAGCCACAAATAGTACAAACCCATCTTTCCATAATCAAACACTCCCCTCTTTAGATTAGAATATACCACGTATACTCTTTATATAACATATTTTCGAAAATATTTACATAGTTTTATTAAATAAGTCTTTTTCGATATACTTTTTATGAATTGCTTTACCTCACTTCTTAGGTGATGGGCGTAGAACACTAAATAATTATTGTATATATTGATTCAGCACCTCTTTATGATGACGATAATATTTCCATAGAGCATATTGCAATCCATCTGCTATGACTTCGGACATTTTCATTACTAAGCCCAATCTGGTGTTCTGTAATACCAGAAAATCCATAAAACCACCTTGATTAACAATTCCCGTTATATGAATATCGCCAGTCTCAGGTAGATCCTTTTTTAGTCCCGAGCCTGGTTTTAAAGGTCCATTTCCCACTGTAATTTCCCCTATATGTCCATATGAACCAAGACATGCATCTATGGCTATTATGAAGTTATCTGGAATTTCTCTATTTATTCTCTGGAGAGTATCACGAAGGTTTGCGGCGTGAACGGGCTGTTCAAGTGTCCCAAACACCATTGCACCTAGCGTATGGTAGTGACTTAATCTGTAACCCACTAAAGGTCCAAGAGCATCCCCCGTGGCTCGGTCCGTCCCGATGCATAAAATAACGATCATTTTGTTTGTATTTACATTTCCTAAATGTTTAAGTATAGCCTTTGACACTTCTACAACTGCATTGCTTCTATAAATATCAATACAATCCTTCAACATACCTTCCCCTTTGCAAATACATAATTACCTATCCCACTAGCTATTTAATGATTATTCCCACACCCACCATACTTATGCATTCAAGAGAAAAAAGTACAATTAAAAGACTAAAAATACACTCTGAGTAACAAACATTTATTGCGACAAATATCATTTTATGTTAATATATGTTTATAAATAGATTTTTATGTGAGGCAGGATTATATATGTTTTCAACGTATTACTCTTCTGTAAATTCGAGCTTTAAATTTATATTAGATATACTTGATGGTATGAGCGACTGGGTGCGGGTTATCGATCGTAATTGCAATGTCATATTCATAAACCGTTCTATGGAAGAAGCTCTGAAAGTAGAAGACCTCTCTGACAAAAAATGCTACGAGATTATAGGTTGTAATGCGCCTTGTGAGAACTGTACAACCAGGCAAGCCATCTTTGAAGGTGAATCCATAAAAAAAGAAGAAGTGTTTAATGATAGAATATACTCTGTAATGAGCTCTCCTATTATCGCAGATGATGGAAACATATACTATGTGGTTGAAGTGTTGCGAGATGTTACTAAGGAAAAAGAATTGGAAAATGAAATTATTAAGCAAAATCAGAAGCTTCAGCATGATCTTGAAATGGCCAAGAAGCTCCAATATCAGCTTTTGCCAAATAATACTAAAAATCCGTATTTAGATTTTGCTTATGCATATCAGCCTTGCGAAGACTTAAGTGGCGACATGGTAAATATTTTTCGGATTGATAAAAATTATATTGGTGTTTATATCGCCGATGTTTCAGGACATGGTGTTTCTGCGTCCATGCTTACTATTTTTTTAATATCCACACTAAATAAAAAAACCCGTTCTCCCGCCAGTGCTCTTCATCGCCTATTTAAGCAGTTTAACAATGGTGAGCTTGATAAAGATCTATATATCACTCTTTTTTATGGAATATATAATACACATACACAGGTTTTAACCTATTCCAATGCAGGACACAATTGTATCCCGCTTATTATCAATGACAATAAAATTCAAAAGCTTTATTCCCCTGGCACCCCCATCAGTAACTGGGTTGATAAGCCTAATTACTTTGATTCAACGGTTTGCCTTAATATTGGTGACAAGCTTTTCCTATATACAGATGGAATAACTGATCAATGGCTTGAAGAACCCAATGAACTCATATCAGATAGCTACATTATGGATATATTGCTCAATAAAAAAATAGACCTTAAAACCTCATTGGATTTAATTTGCAAATATGTCCATACCCGTCTTGACCAAATAGGTGCACAACAAAAAGATGATATGACCATGGCTTTAATTCAACCTATCAAAACGAACTAATAAAGTCTCTTATGAATTTGACACTCCCCATACCTAATAATTCATCTTCTTAATTTTATGGCCTTTGTCTTACATCCTGCATTGTTAGCCAAACCATAATTTTGATCTTTACAAAAGAACATTTGTTCGATTATAATAAGGTTAAGAGTACTAACGTAATTGTAAGGATGATTATAAGTGAAAATTCTTATGCAATCAGTAGATATGATTTGCTGGACAACAAAAGATGGCGTTATTTCTCCAATAAAATTTCGCATTAGCGATAGCCAGAAAGAAAACAAAGTTATTCGTATAGACAGGGTTATATCTCGAAAGGAGGAAAAGCTTGCTGGAAACCGAATGATGGTTTTTACCGTTCAAAGCACTATTAATGACACTGTATGCCTGTATGAGATTAAATATGAAATGAGCACATGCAAATGGTTCCTGTATAAAATTTAATGCGTCGAATGCGATATATGAACTTACATGTTCATACATCGCATTGGGCACCATCTTTGCGTTGGCTTTTACCAATGCGAAGTCTATTTATTATGTAAATAACGAAGCAATAGATTAAAAGACCGACGATTGCACCTAAGCTATCAATTAGAACGTCCTTTATCTGAGCACCTCGTCCCGGAACATACATTTGATGTATTTCATCGGATATGGCATAAAGAACGCAAAGCAAAAAAGAAAACAGTATGCTTTTAGGTAATTTAAATTGGCTTCTTTGAAATGCATTAATGGTTAAAATACCCAATACTAAATAGCAAAAGAAATGGGCATTTTTCCTTATTACATGGTTTAGAGTATCTACATTAAGTTCAGCTTTTGGGGCAACCTTTTCAACGGTCTTAACCACCACTTCGGTAACATTCGTACTTAATTGATTGGATTGCACCGCAACCTGTGCGGAGAAATTAAAAATAACTGCCATCCATATAATTACACTAATCCAAGATAATATTTTATACATCAATAAGGTATCCTTTCAATATTTGCTAGGTTTTGGAAAATATTATACTACATTTTACGAAAACTAATCCACATTTTTCCTAATCATTACGGGAGAGTTTCTTGCAATCCGAACACAAGCCGTATATCTCCAATCGGTGTCCTGTTAGCTCAAAACCTTCTTTTTTACATATTGACTGTGTATAGTCATCATCCATGGGACATTGCCCCAAAGATACCATCAGGTTGCAGTTTGTACAAATCAGATGGTGTTTATGACCCTTCCTTTTATATTCATAGCGAGATTTATTATCATCCAACAAAGCTGTTTTAATTATTAACTCACTTTTATGAAGAGCTTCTACAGTTCTGTATACTGTGGATATGTTTACTGATGGCATGACATTCTTTAATCTTATGAAAATTTCTTCTACAGTCATTGGGCTTTGCGCACCATTAAGGAGTCTTAAAGTCTCAATTCTAGCTTCTGTGTTTTTAAGTCCTTTTTGTCTTATTACCTCACGATAGAAATCCTTTCCTTCCAACTGAATTCCTCCTACCAAATAGCTTTGTTACTTATTTCTAAGTTGCCGCTGCATTTATACAGCTCTTTTTAAATTCTTAGTAAGTAAAGTTATTATCAATATAACCACCCCTACCATGACAATTGTTCCGCCAGGCTTCATATTTAGGTAATATGAAAGGAACAATCCCACTACAACAAATAATATCGAAAATAAAATAGAATGCAATACTGTTTGTTTATAACTTTTTGCAACTTGCATAGAAGTAGCTACTGGGAGCACCATCATTGACGAAACAACAAGAGTTCCTACCACCCGAGAAGATATGGCTATAGTTACAGCTGTTAAAATAGTGAAAATACCCGTTATTAACCCTACAGATATGCCAGCAAGTTTGGCAGATTCTTCATCAAAGGTAATATAGAATAAAGCCTTAAAAAGAATTATGAAAATAGTTATTACAACAAAGCAAAGTGCAATAACAAGGTAAAGCTCAAACGGACTTATAGCTACGAGACTTCCAAAAAGAAAGCTGTTAAAATTCGCGCTTTTTACAAAACCCGAAAGGATTGCTGCAAGAGCAACCCCAACTGAAGTTATGACAGCAGTTGATATTTCTCCATATCTTGGTATTGCCTTGCGTATTTTCTCTATGCTAAGCGCGGCAAAGACTGCAAAGATCACAGCGCTTAAAATTGGATTTATCCCAAATACCATCCCTGCTGCTACCCCAGCAAGTGACACATGGGATAGGGCGTCTCCAACAGTCGACAGCCGCCGTAATACTACAACCACACCTATGCATGGAATTATAATGGCAATTAATATGCCCACAATAAAGGCATTTATCATAAAATCATATTGAAATATTTCCAGCATTTTGCACCCCTATTTACTTAACACTTTTAATCGTTCCATATGCTCACAGTTTAAACAATCATGATTATGAATTTTTACACTGTGACCATATATTTTCGTTAAAAACTCATCGGTAACAGCATCACCCACATCATGTACAACCAAACCTTCTTCTCCAAGGCATACCAGTTTATTAGCATGCGCTGTTATAGCAGTAATGTCATGGGTCACCATAACTACTGTAATGCCTAACTGTTCATTAAGCCTTGCCAAAAGGCAATGTAGTGCTTCTTCAGACTTTGCATCTATACCTACAGTTGGCTCATCTAAAAACATTATTTCAGGTTCACTAATTAACACTCGGGCAATAAACACTCTTTGCTGCTGTCCCCCTGAGAGCTTACCTATTAATTTGTTTTGATAGTCTTGCATACCAACGTTTTTTAAAGCAGCATAAACACGCTCATCATAATCGGCAGGCTTTCTTTTAAAAATCCCGGTATGAGCCAGCAAATTGATTCCTACGATCTCTTTGACTGTGGCGGGAAAATCACCATTAAAGCTGTTAGCCTTCTGAGAAACATACCCAACTTTTGACCACTCGCTAAATTTATTAACATCTTCGCCTAGAATTTTCATTTGTCCTTTTTCAGGCGTAAGGATATTTAAAAGTAACTTAACTAAAGTGCTTTTTCCAGAACCATTAGGACCAATAACACCTACAAAATCACCTTTATCAACTTTAAAACTGACATCTTTCAATACCGGATTGCCTTTGTATGAAAAAGACAGGTTTTGAACTTCTATTGCATACAATTAAAAAACCTCCTATTGCCCTTGTTCTAACTACCTAAGAGATGATATGCTTATGCTACAACAGTAAAAGCATATCTCCAGCATTATCATGCATGAGACCAAACACTTCACCAACTTTTGCTACAACATGTAGAGTATCTCTCTTATCTTAAAGCTGCTGACAAGGCTTTCAGATTATCTTCCATAATTGAGAAATAATCCTTACCTTCTTTTAGGTCTTCTTGGCTTATCCCTTCGAGGGGACTTAACACTGCAACACTGGCACCTGTTTCACGAGCAACTGCCTCAGCCACCTTTGAACTGGCAAGTCCATCAAAAAAAATCACTTTTACATCATGTTCTTTTACAAAATCAACTATTTCAGCCATTTTAGCAGGAGTTGGCTCTGATTCACTTGCAATCCCCTCTAAAGCAACCTGTGTCAAACCATATGCAGTACATAAATACCCATAAGCCTCATGGGATACAACTATTTCCTTTTTGGAAAATGTTAATACTGCTTCTTTATACTTTCTATCTAATTCATCTAACTTTTGGGCATATATTTCATAGTTTTGTTGATAGTATTCTTGGTTTAAAGGGTCAACCTTGATTAATCCATCTTTAATGGCTTCCATCTGAATTTTAGCATTCATTGGATTAAGCCATACATGTGGATCATAATCATGATTATGATTATCATGGAAATGCCCTCCATCATTTTTGGTATTATGCTCTTCGTTAGAATGCTCCTTGCCAGATTCGGTATTATGCTCTTCACTTGCATGGGTATGGTTGGATTTTTGAACAGATACATCTTTAGAGGTTTCAACTGCGATGAGATTTTCATTGTTTATTGAGTCCAGTACTTTTTCAGCCCAGCCTTCCATACCTGCACCATTATAAATAAACAGCTCCGCATGGGATAGACCTGCCACATCTTTAGGACTTGGTTCCCAATGATGCGGCTCCATTCCCGACGGAACCATATTAATAATGTTAATCTTGTCCCCGCCTATTTTTGATGTAAAATCATACATTGTGAAAAAGCTGGTATAAACGGTAACTTTCCCATTTTCGATATTTGTGTTATTAGTTCTATTAGTACTACAAGAACTAAATAGAATGGTAATTGCTAATAATGAAATAAAAGCAACAATAAATCTATTAAAATTGTGTTTACCAAAGCGTTTGTAATCGCAGGTGTAGCATGATTTGGATCCTTTATATAGAAAATAATTGTATTTTATAGGATACTCTCCGGACATAATATACACTCCTCCAAACAAATGCAAATGCTTTGCATTTGCATTTATATTATAGGCTATTATACCCAGAAAATAAATACTTATTCACATAATTTAAGATCTTAAATTTTTTGCAATATACAAGAGAGTTTATAGTCAGCTAATCATCGTTGCCTTGATTGGCACAAAAGGCTGCCTGATGACTATTGTAGAATTGAACGGTATACTCGAATACCGCCTTGCTTTTTGACATCTTCTACATTGCCAAATGTTTCTTCCATTATTTTTTTATAGGTTGAACCACCCTTATTATGAAATGCTACAAGCCAAAATGCACCATTATACTCCAAATGCTCCTTAGCTTCATGTATAAGCTGTGTTACCACCTTTTTGCCGGCGGCAATAGGCGGGTTTGTTACAATATTGTCAAAACGGCTGTCACCAATCTTTTCATATAGATCACCCTGGACTATTCTTACCATAAGGTTGTTATTATCGGCATTTTTGCGTGTATAATCAACAGCTCTTTCATTTATATCGGTCAATGTTACATGCAACTGCGGATATAAAGCCTTTAGAAAAAGACCTATGGCACCGTAACCACAACCAATGTCTAAAAGAGTTCGCCCTTGGGGTATAAAATTTTCAATCAATAGACGTGAAGCTTTATCAATATGATTTTCAAATGCAAATACACCACTAACAGACAGAAATTTTAATGTCTTGTTCTTAAATGTTTCTGTAAACTCTTTTTCTTTAATTTCTGATATGGGTTTTTCACTGTAATAGTGATCATTCATTGGGATTTCTCCTTACCTATTGTGGCCAGGCATTCTGTTCCTAATTGATAAAAACAGGACTCATTTATCGGGGTTCTCTTTGCTTTCCAAATGTTTTTTCAGTACCTGGTATCCAGGATGTTTTCTTACCTTTTCTAGTTCTTCATCCTTTTCTGCATACCTTAGGAAAACTGGATTTAGTTGAGCAGCTCGAACAATATCACGAAACGCTTCTTCAGTATCACCCAACATTGCTAAGAAACATGCTCTATTATAGTACAAAAATGATGCACTCGGATTGCATCTTATTCCTTCACTTATAACTAAAATTGCCCTATCTAGTTTTTCTTCATCCTTATATAAAATTGAAAGGTTCAAAAAACTATACGGGTATTTTTTGTATCCTCTGATAGATTCCCAATAATAATCCTGGGCTTTTTCTTCATATCCCATCTTTGAAAACACCACTCCCATATTAAACAGCACTTTGTGATGTTTAGGGATAATTTCTAACGCTTTTCTGAAGTATTGTAGCGCCTCTACATTCATGTCCATCTCTTCACAAATGGAGCCAGCATTGTTATATGCCCAGAAATTTTTAGGACTCAATTCTATAGTCTTCTTATAACACTCAAGTGCAACTTGTTTGTCATTGAGCTCATTGTATGTATTGGCAATAAAAAACCACGCTGGTACAAATTTAGGATCTACAGCTAAGGCTTTTTTAAACCATATAATTGCATCCTGATAACGTTTATTATTATCATATAATATGGCAATACCATAGTATGATCTGGGATCGTCGGGAAATATATTCACATTTTTATGATATATCCTTGCAGCACGAAAAATTAAACCTAATTGCTCATATAAAAGAGCAAGGTTCAGAGAATGTTTTAAGGACTTGCCATCCTTTATATAGTTTATAACCCATGCGATACCAAGTTTTAAATATAAAACAATCTTCTTCATAGCTACTCATTCAGACCTTTAGGTTTTATTTTTAAGCTAATTATTGTGAAGGTTATATCTCAGAAGCTTTATATAGTTACATATATACCTTTGATAGTATAAAAACCACAAGGAATATACTTAGAAATATACTAATTTTTCTGTCATCCTTTGTGTAAGTCAATTCCTTTAGCCGTGTACGGTTTATATCACCGCGATAGCATCTGGACTCCATAGCTGTAGCAAGCTCTTCTGCTCTTTTAAATGCACTGACAAAAAGGGGAATTAATACTGGTATGAAACTCTTTGCCTTCTCAAGAAAATTCCCCGTATCAAAATCAGCTCCTCTTGAAGACTGGGCTTTAATAATTCTATCTGTCTCTTCTAATAATGTCGGTATAAAACGCAAAGCAATTGACATCATCATTGCCATTTCGTGAACAGGAACTTTTATTTTCTTAAGCGGTGCCATAAGCGTTTCCAAACCATCTGTAAGGGAAATGGGTGTTGTTGTAAGAGTTAGTATCGAGCCTATAATGACCATTAAAGATAGCCTTATAGCAATAAAAATGGCTTGCATTACACCTTCAAGTGTAATCCTAAGAATACCAAAGGTAATAAGCTCAGTATCTCCAGGGTATGTAAAAATGTTTATTGCAGCAGTGATAATAAGAATCACAAAAAGGGGTTTCAAGCCTCTTAATGTATAAGATATTGGGACATCACTTACCAATAGAATTATCCCAACCACTGCAATCATCATAACATAACCGTATATGTTACTGGCAGCAAATAGCGTAATCATCAAAAATACTGTCCATATTATTTTAGTTCTTGGATCAGCACGGTGAATTATAGAATTTCCCGGGATATATTGACCCAATGTAATATTTTTTAGCATATCTATTTATTCCTCTGAAATCATATGAGTAGTGTTTAATAAGTCCATTAGCATTAAACGCACTTACGCCCTAAAATGACAAGTGGTGTTCATCATCTGGTTTCATAAGCACATTAGTCGTAAAACATATCTATCGGCCACTTTATCAGCGTCTGTCTCTTCGGTTTCATAAGGCACATTAGTCATTAAACGTACCTTAACCTGATTTTACATTTTAGCCCTTAGCCTTGTCAATTTATCATTATTCTTCTTAATTCGTTAACTGCTTCTTCCACCGTTAGTATATCTTTTCTTATACTTGGATTTTTTTTATTTAAACGATAAAACAGCTCTGTTATTTGCGGTACATCCAAACCTATTTGAGATAGGAAGTCTTTGTTATTAAACACTTCTCTTGTTTTTCCTACCAAAACCAATTTTCCATGGTCCATTACTGCTACTTTATCACAAAAATTTGCTATATCCTCCATTGTGTGCGAAACGATGATAATGGTAGTATTTCTTTCTTTTCTAAGTTTTAATAAAAACTGATATATTTCTGCACTACCTGCTGGATCAAGACCTGCTGTAGGTTCATCCAACACTAAAATTTCCGGTGCCATTGCAATAACACCTGCTATCGCAACTCTTCGTTTTTGCCCTCCTGATAATTCAAAGGGCGATTTATCGAGAACATCAAGAGGTAATCCAGTAGTTAACGCTGCGTCGGTAACCCGCTCTGTAATCTCTGAATCCGAAAGACCCATTTTCCTCAATCCAAAGGCAATATCCTTTTCCACTGTTTCTTCAAACAATTGGTCTTCTGGGTTTTGGAATATAAGTCCCACTTTTTTTCTCAATTCTTTTAATGCCTTACCTTTTGGAACAACTCCCAATATGTTTACACTTCCCGAAGTCGGCGTTAAAAGACCATTTAGGTGCTGGATTAATGTTGATTTGCCAGAACCAGTGTGTCCGATAATCCCAAGAATTTCACCCCTATATACATCTAGAGATACATCAATAAGTGCCTGTTTTTCAAGGGGAGCATCGGGCATATATATGTATGACAAATTGTTAATTTCTATAACTTTCTTTTTTTCTACTGTACTCGTATCAAGTTCAGGTGGGGTTGTGTGCCCCTTAGCCAAAAAGTTATACCCAGAGAACACTTTTTCTGCTTCGTCAAGCACAACAGGCATTTTGCTTTTTAGGATAATACCCTCTTCAACTGCTCTGACATAAAGAGATGAAACTTGTGGTATATCCATACCAGCATTCCTTAATATTTCAGTTTGCGCAAAAACAGTTCTGGGGCTACCTTCTAAAACAAGCTTACCCTCGTCAATTAATACAACTCTTTGAGCTTGAGCCGCTTCATCCATATGGTGCGTTATCAGCACTATGGTGATATTATCATTGATATTCAATTTCTTAAGTATCTTCATTACATCATTTCTACCCATGGGATCAAGCATGGAGGTAGCTTCATCTAGCACAAGGCATTTAGGCTCCATGGCCAGCACACCTGCTATTGCAACTCTTTGCTTTTGTCCACCCGAAAGCATATACGGTGAATGATTGAGATATCTGTCCATATTTACTTTTTTAAGTGATTCATCAATTCTCCTACGTATATCTTTAGGTTCGATACCAAGATTTTCAGGTCCAAAAGCCACATCCTCTTCAACAGTTGTCGCCACAATCTGGTTGTCTGGATTTTGAAAAACCATACCAAGCTGACTTCGTATTTCCCAAATCAAATCATCTGCATTAGTGTATTTGTCAAAAATGCATACAGTACCTTCAGTGGGAAGTAACAAACCGTTTAAATGTCTGGCTAGTGTTGATTTTCCTGATCCATTTCTGCCAACAATGGCAACAAACTCACCTTCTTCAACAAAAAATGATATATCGTTCAATGCCCTAGAAGGTTTCTGGCTCTCTCTGTTTATATATTCATATTTTACGTCTTTTACTACAATTGCGTTCATTAGTTATAACTCCATAAGTACAAATAATGTAGATAACCACCACTCAAAGGACTAAAGCTACACTTTGACACTTTGTGTAGAGGACTTAAGGCAAAATAGACTAGCTGTTCTAAAACGAAGGAGAACGAATCTCTCCGCTCTCCCCTTTAACTTATTCTTTAATCAGTTCCAATATGACCATATTTGCTGCGTCGCCCCTTCGGGGACCAATCTTATACATTCTTGTAAATCCGCTTGTCTTGTTCATTCCTTTGTATCGGGGACCAATTTCGTCCATTAACTTATTTGCAAGATTTATATTCTTACCATTTTCATCCTTTACTTTGTAAAGCCATGAAATCATAATTCTTCTTGCATGAAGTCTTGAAGGAGCATCGACGGGCTTCATTTCCGTCTTCTCTTCCCTTTCAACAACGTCATAACTTCTGTCATTTTTTGATTTCTTTGAAACGGTCATTTTTCTACCCTTACTGTCTAACACAGGAGCACTTACTTTTACCTGCTTTGTGGTAAAATTATCGCATTCCTTTACAGCAAGTGATATTAACTTATCTGCAATGGGCACTATTTCTTTTGCCCTTGTTTCGGTCGTCTCTATTCTTTCATGTTGAATCAGTGAAGTTACCAGACCTCTCAGCATAGCCTTTCTCTGATCGGTTGGTCTTCCCAGTTTTCTTTGCCAAGGCATTTTGGTTTCCCTCCTTATCGAATCTTGTTATGCATCTTCAGAAGAAGCTAAAGACAATCCCAAAGCAGCAAGTTTTTGGTTAACCTCTTCAAGTGACTTGCGCCCAAGGTTTCTTACTTTCATCATGTCTTCTTCAGTCTTGTTAATAAGCTCTTCAACCGTATTGATTGATGCTCTCTTTAGACAATTGTATGAACGTACCGAGAGATCCAACTCTTCTATTGTCATCTCAAGTACTTTCTCTTTTTTAGTCTCTTCTTTTTCAACCATAATTTCGGCATCTTTTGCACGATCGGTTAAATCAACAAACAAGCTTAAGTGTTCACTTAAGACCTTTGCTCCAAGACTAATTGCTTCGTCTGGTTGAATGCTTCCGTTTGTCCATACTTCTATGGTTAATTTGTCAAAGTCAGTTACCTGTCCTACACGAGTATCCTCTACAACGTAGTTTACTTTTTTAACCGGTGTATAAATTGAATCAATAGGAATGATACCTATGGNTTGGTTAGCTTGCTTATTCCTATCAGCGGAGACATATCCACGACCNCTATCAACCATCAACTCCATGTATAAACGGTTATTTCCACTAATCGTTGCTATATGAAGATCTGGATTTAATACTTCAACATCTGCGTCGGACTTAATGTCCCCTGCTTTTATTTCTCCATCACCTTCATAGTCAATATAAATAACCTTTTGTCCTTCGGAATGAACCTTTAGAGCAATTTCTTTTATGTTCAGAATAATCTCGGTTACATCCTCAACAACTCCGGGTATGGTTGAAAACTCATGTAGTACTCCGTCAATTTTTATTGAATTAACTGCAGCCCCTGGAAGTGAAGAAAGTAATACACGCCTCAGGGAATTACCCAAAGTAATACCATAACCCCTCTCAAGAGGCTCAACTACAAACTTCCCATAGGTGAAGTCTTCGGCCATTTCAACACATTCAATTCTTGGCTTTTCGATTTCTATCATTCAAAGACCCTCCCTGTCACTTTTTTTGAACTTAAACATAAATTCAGTTGCATATAGTATGAGATTATGCCGGTTACTTCGAGTAGAACTCAACAATAAGATGTTCTTCAATTGGCAGGTCTATGTCTTCTCTATCAGGTAAGGAGATTACGCTACCTTTCATATTCTCCTGATCAACCTCAAGCCATTTCGGTACTACCTTGCTTCCAGTGATCTCAAGTATTTCTTTAAAACGAGGTGATTTTTTGCTTCTTTCAGACACCTCTATAACGTCTCCAGCTTTAACCAGATAGGAAGGAATATTAACACGCTTTCCGTTAACCAAGAAATGTCCATGGGTAACCAATTGACGTGATTCATCTCTGGATGTTCCAAATCCCATTCTGTGAGTTACGTTATCAAGACGGCTTTCTAGTAATTGGAGCAAAATTTCACCAGTAACTCCCTTTTTACGTATTGCCATCTCATAATATTTTCTAAACTGGCTTTCCAGCACCCCATAAAAACGTTTAGCCTTCTGTTTTTCACGAAGCTGGACACCATATTCCGATAATTTTTTTCTTTGTTGCCTATGCATACCTGGCGCATAAGGTCTTTTATCAACAGAGCATTTATTAGAATAGCATCTTTCACCTTTAAGGAAAAGTTTCTGACCTTCCCGTCGGCATTGTTTACAAGATGCACCCGTATATCTAGCCATTTGTTTCTACACCTCCGACTATTTAAGCAAATTATTTTTCAATCCATTTTTCAATACTTATCCAATTATATTTTCCTTGATAATTCTAATAATATATAAGGGTTATACGCTTATNAAATTATCGCCAATATATGTCATTTCTATTCCGTTGGATAAAACTTAAGGAAATAGAACTAAACAAATAAGTTTATACCCTTCTTCTCTTAGGAGGTCTGCAACCATTATGAGGAATAGGAGTAACATCCTTAATCATGTTAACCTCAAGTCCTGCAGCCTGTAACGCACGTATTGCCGCTTCACGCCCTGAACCTGGACCCTTAACATAAACAGAAACTGTTTTCATTCCATGTTCCATAGCTGCTTTTGCTGCTGTTTCAGCTGCCTGCTGAGCTGCAAATGGTGTGCTCTTTTTTGAGCCTCTAAAGCCCAATTGACCTGCACTTGCCCAGGAAACTGCGTTACCTTGCACATCAGAAATTGTTACAATTGTATTGTTAAAGGATGAATGAATATGCGCACTTCCGCGTTCAATATTCTTCTTTTCTCTTCTTTTTCTTGTTCTACGAACAACTTTAGCTGCCATTTAACTACCAACCTCCTATTATTTCTTCTTGTTGGCCACTGTACGTTTCGGGCCTTTTCTTGTTCTTGCGTTGGTTTTTGTTCTTTGACCACGCACAGGCAATCCAATCCTGTGTCTTCTTCCACGATAACACCCTATATCCGTCAATCTCTTGATATTAAGGGCAACATTTCTTCTTAGATCTCCTTCAACCATATACTCTTTGTCGATGGCTTCTCTTAATTTATTGATTTCGTCATCAGTTAAATCTCTTATACGAGTGTCTGGATTAACACCTGTTTTTTCTAATATTTGTTTTGAACGGGATCTGCCTATACCAAATATATAAGTCAACCCTATTTCAACTCTTTTTTCTCTGGGCAGATCAACACCTGCAATACGAGCCAATGTCTTACACCTCCGAATTAATCACATTTTTTTAGTACCGATTAATTATTTTCTTCATTTTTGCAATTTAATCTTGCACAACATCAGTGATTATATCACTAGATTCTTAATAAGCATTCTTTACAATACTCTATATCAAAGGTTCTAGAGCAACAAATATATCTTTGTTTCAGCCGCGCTCATCAAACCTCAATTTTCCCTCGGCTCCGGAATTATCAGACCATACATGATTGAACCCAGAAATGATCAAATTCCAAGTTGTTCTGTACCGGAACCATACATGTCTAATATCATCTAAACATAACAGCAAGGTAATTAGCCCTGACGCTGTTTATGCCTTGGGTTCTCGCAGATTACCATTACTCTGCCTTTTCTACGTATTACTTTACATTTTTCACATATTTTCTTTACTGAAGGTTTTACTTTCATTTCCGACCCTCCCGTCTTTAATGCTAAAGTTTCTTTACTTTTTCCCTCTCCATGTTATACGACCTCGAGTAAGATCGTAGGGAGACATTTCCACTGTGACCTTATCTCCAGGTAATATCCTTATATAATGCATTCTAAGTTTTCCGGAAATATGGGCAAGTATTTTATGTCCATTTTCAAGTTCCACCCGAAACATCGCATTGGGCATCGCTTCGACTACTTTCCCTTCAACTTCGATTACATCTTCTTTTGACAAACTGAACCCTCCTTATAATTATACCCTTACCTCTGTTTAATTGCATTTAAACACATCATCCGCCTCTAGCGGTATGCGAACAATATTATATATCTCTCACTTCACTAATTGCTTTCCTAATATCACTGTCCAACGGCTGTTTACCGTTCTTTAGTTTTTGTAAAATATCATCTGACACTACATCAGTATACTTTAAGTGTTTAATTCTTTTCTTTTTCGGTCTTTCGATGGTTCGTAAATCTCCATCGGCAACCGCTACAAAATTCTCATCTATTATTCTAACAACAATAAATAGCCTTCCTTTATCTCTACCTGCTCTCGAGTAAACAAATCTACCAATTACAGGATTCGACCATTCCATCAAAATCATCCTTTGAGGCGTAACTACTCTATTTTAAAGTATGTTAAGCTATTTTTCAAGTTATTAATAAAATTTCTATTTCTCAGTTAGTATTTCCGGTTCATTTCCGGTAACAACAATTGTGTTTTCATAATGTGCAGACAATTTCTTGTCCCTTGTAACAACAGTCCATTTGTCACTACTTAATACATCCACCATCCAGTGACCCTCATTTACCATTGGTTCAATTGCCAGCGTCATACCTCTTTGCAGCCTCGGGCCTCTTTGGCTTGTAACATAATTAGGTATTTGAGGTTCCTCATGCATTTGTGACCCAATTCCATGACCTACAAAATCCCTAACTATAGAATATCCATTTTTTTCGACATGGTCTTGAATTGCCCTTGATATATCACGAATTCGCATGCCCTCTCTTGCCATCTCAATCCCTTTGAAGAAGCTTTCACGGGTAACTGTCACAAGTCTATGAGCCTCCTGCGATACTTTACCCACCTCAAAGGTTCTTGCAGCATCTCCATGGTATCCTTCATATACTGCACCCACATCTATACTAATGATATCTCCTTCTTTCAAAGGTTTATCATTTGGTATGCCATGAATAACTTCATGATTCACAGACGCGCATATACTGCCCGGAAAATCTATTCCACCATATGCACATGGTACACCTTTAAAAGAAGGAATTGCATTGGCTTTTCGAATGACTTCCTCCGCCGCTTTGTCAAGATCCATTGTTGTAACACCCGGTGCTACTAGTTCTTCTATTTTATTTAGAGCCATCATTACTATATAGCCTGCTTTACGCATTAAATCAAGCTCACGTTCGGATTTTATTGTTATCATGAAACTACCTGCTTCTTTAATAATCTCTCCATTATTTCTTCGGTGGTTTCTGAAATTGCCTTCGTACCATCAAAGTGGAGCAGTAACTTCTTTTTCTCGTAATAATCTATCAACGGTGTTGTTTTTTCGTAGTAAGTCTTAAGTCGTTCTAATACTGTCTCTTTTTTATCATCGTCTCTAATAACTAACTGCTTACCACAAAAATCACATACCCCATTAGCTTTCGGTGGATTTGAGTAAATGTGATAACTCCTACCACAAACTTTACACACTCTCCGACCTTCCATTCTTTTAACTATTACATCGTCAAGTACTTCAAGATTAATAACTGCATCCAATTTAATATCATTATTATCTAAAAATTCATCAAATTGTTCTGCTTGAGGTATTGTGCGTGGAAATCCATCCAATAAGAAGCCTTCTTTGCAATCATCTTTTGCTATTCTATCCTTTACTATGCTGATTGTCAGCTCATCTGGCACCAATAACCCCTTTTCAATGTAACTTTTCGCCTCTATTCCTAGATGCGTTCCTGCTTCTATGATTTCCCTAAAAATGTCACCGGTTGAAATATGGGGCACATTAAGTCTTTCAGAAAGATTAACTGCCTGTGTACCCTTACCCGCACCAGGAGCGCCTATTATTATTAGCCTCATTAAAAACTACACCTTCTAACCCTTTTGTATGGTGAGAGGTGAGAAAAACTTCTCACTTCTCACAAGAAAATCTAGTCTAAAAATCCTTTATAATGTCGCATTGTCAATTGTGATTCTATTTGTTTTACCGTTTCCAAAGCCACATTAACCATTATCAACAGTGACGTTCCACCTAACCATATATTCGAGATTTTGGTAAACATCTGTAACAAGCTTGGAAGTACAGTAACCAATGCGAGGAAAAATGCACCGAACCAAGTCACTCGGTTAACTACTTTGGTGATAAATTCTGCTGTAGGTTTTCCTGGTCTTATACCTGGGACAAAACCGCCATTCTTCTTAATATTGTTTGCAAGTTCAACTGGGTTGAATGCAATCATGGTATAGAAGAAAGTAAAAAACATAACTAGCAGAGCATATACAATAGTAAACCAAGGCTTTTCATTCATATCTTTTAAATAAGTTAAAAACTTACCAGTTTCTCTTCCTCCCCAAATCATGTTAATGATTGTAGGTGGGAATGTCGCTATTGACATTGCGAAGATAATTGGCATAACACCTGCAGAATTAACCTTGATGGGTATATGTGTACTTTGGCCTCCATACATTTTCCGTCCAACTACTCTCTTTGCGTATTGAACAGGAATTCTTCTTTCGGCTTCTTGTACATATACAACCAAAGCAATCATTGCAAGCATAATTAAAACAATAAGGGCAAGTACGATATACCCTATAATCCCTTCTCCAAGCATTCCTGCTCTGAGATACTGAATTAGTATGTTAACAGTCATAGGACCTCTACTAACAATTCCAGTGAAGATGATTAGAGAGATTCCATTTCCAATACCATATTCAGTAATTTGCTCACCAAGCCACATTAAAAATGCAGTGCCTGCGGTAAAAGTTATTACTATGGTGAGATATGACAACACACCTCTGTTAATAACTGCGCCACGGATACTAAAATACATTGCGGTAGCCTGTACGAATCCAAGTATAACCGCACCGTATCTTGTCCATTGTGCTATTTTCTTTTGCCCTTCTTCACCTTCTTTTGAGAGCTGCTCAAGCTTTGGTATGGCGATGGTTAATAACTGAATGATAATTGATGCTGTAATATATGGAGATATTGACATTGCAAATATACTCGCATTACTAAAAGCACCACCAGATATAATATTTAAATATCCAAACAGAGAATTACCTCCGTGAGCTAGCTCTGCTAACGCCGCCGCACTTAATCCGGGAACCGGAATATGTGTACCAAGCCGGAATATTAACAGCATCAATAGCGTCATTAGCATCTTCTTACGAAGATCAGGAATCTTCCATGAATTTCTTAAAGATGCTACCATGTTATTAGCCATTTTACACCACCTCTGCCTTTCCCCCCGCAGCCTCAATTTTCTGCTGGGCTGATTTTGTAAACCTGGAGGCTTGTACAGTTAGCTTTTTGGTAATTTCTCCTGACCCCAGCACTACAATGCCATCATTTGCCTTTTTAATAATCTTGTTATCTAATAAAAGCTCAGCATTAACCACTGTACCGTTTTCAAATCTTTCGAGATCTGAAAGCTTAACCTCAGTGTATACTTTAGCAAATATATTATTGAAACCCCTTTTTGGAACTCTTCTATAAAGAGGCATCTGTCCGCCTTCAAAGCCAAGTCTTACACCGCCGCCTGAGCGTGCATTTTGTCCTTTATGACCTCTTCCTGCGGTTTTTCCATTTCCTGAACCTGGACCCCTTCCCTTTCTCTTTGAAAGTTTTTTAGGTGCACCGGGTTTTAACTCAGACAAATTCATAGGTTTTTCACCTCCCTATATTTCTTCCACTTCAACTAGGTGTTCTACCTTCTTAATCATCCCACGAATCGCAGGATTGTCTTTTTGTGTTACAGAACTTCCGACTTTGCGAAGACCTAACGCTTCAACTGTAGCCTTCTGTCCTTTTTTTGATCTTATAGTACTCTTTATGAGCGTAATCTTTAAATTGCCCATGGATAAGCCTCCTATCCCAAAATTTCTTCGGTTGATTTTCCTCTTAACCTGGCATATTCTTCTGCAGTACGCAGTTGTGAAAGCCCTTCGATAGTGGCACGAACCATGTTTGTGGGATTGTTTGATCCTATGGATTTCGTACGAATATCACGAATGCCTGCAAGTTCAAGAACAGCACGAACAGGTCCTCCAGCAATAACACCAGTTCCTTCTTCAGCTGGCATGAGTAATACTCTACCTGCTCCATATACGCCTAAGGCTTCATGAGGAATTGTCGTTCCCACCAAAGGAACACGCATAATATTCTTCTTCGCGTCTTCTATCCCCTTACGAATTGCATCAGGTACCTCGGCAGCTTTTCCACTTCCAACGCCCACATAACCGTTTTCATCACCGATAACGACTAAAGCACTAAAACGGAAATTACGACCACCTTTAACAACCTTCGCTACACGTCCAATATTCACAACTTTTTCTTTCAGGTCTAATGTGCTGGCATCAATTTTCAGCAAGTGACTCCCCTCCTTTGTTCCAATTCTTAGAATTCCAGACCGGCTTCTCTTGCACCGTCCGCCAGTTCTTGCACTCTTCCATGATAGAGGTAGCCACCTCTGTCAAATACAACATTTTTTATTCCCTTGTCAATGGCTTTCTCGCCAATCAATTTTCCTACTTCACGAGCCGCATTTCTGTTTCCGGAATAGTCTACCTTCCCTTTTATTGCTTCATCAAGTGTGGATGCTGCAACAAGAGTTTGACCGGAGACATCGTCAATTACCTGAGCATATATGTGTTTTGCGCTTCTGAAAACACATAGCCTGGGTCTTTCAGCAGTGCCGCTGATTTTTCTGCGAACTCTNGTATGTTTTCTTAATCGGATTTTATTTTTATCCTGAAATTTTATCATACCCACTCACTCCTTTCTANTCCTTCTTAGCTCCTGTCTTACCTTCTTTTCTGATAATTACTTCATCAGCGTACTTAATTCCCTTACCCTTATATGGTTCAGGTGGTCTCTTTTCACGGATCTTTGCAGCCACTTCTCCAACTACCTGTTTGTCTATTCCTTTGACAATTACTTGGTTTGGAGATGGGACTTCAATAGTAATATTTTCGGGTTCTTCAATCTCTACTGGATGTGATAATCCTAAAGTCAGAATTAGCTTATTCCCCTGTTTCTGAGCTCTGTACCCTACACCGTTGATTTCAAGAGTCTTTTGGTACCCTGTTGTTACGCCAATTACCATATTGTTAACAAGAGAGCGAGTCAGGCCATGTAGAGCTTTATGCTTCTTAATCTCAGAGGGCCTTGTTACAATAATTGTATCTCCCTGTTTTTCAATAGACATATCAGGGTGAAAAACCTGAGTGAGTGTTCCTTTTGGACCTTTTACAGTCATTTCTTGCCCATCAATTTTTATATCTACTCCGGCAGGTATCTCCACCGGCAGTCTTCCTATTCTGGACATTTTATTACACCTCCGTCCTTATATTGAAGATGGACGTTTCATCCATCCTTTTCAGAACTTTCTTTCATAGTTTATTTTGTTAAATTTTAAATTACATTAATTATTCTACCACACAAAAGCAAGCACTTCTCCNCCTACGCCTTCTTTTCTGGCAGCTCTATCGGTCATTATGCCTTTAGAAGTAGAAATAATAGCTATACCTAGGCCTCCAAGAACCTTTGGCAGTTCATTCTTACTTGCATAAACTCTAAGACCTGGTTTTGAAATTCTTTTTATCCCTGAAATAACATTCCGCTTATTATCGGTGTATTTCAGCGTAATGCGAATAACACCCTGTTTCTTGTCATCTATTTCGTTAAAGCTAATAACATATCCTTCTTCAACTAGAATTTCAGCTATTCTTTTCTTCAGGTTCGAAGCAGGAACATCAACAGTTTCATGTTTAGCGCTCGCTGCATTTCTAATTCTTGTAAGCATATCCGCAATTACGTCGGTTGCATTCATCGTTACGACCTCCTTTCGGGACTTACCAACTGGCCTTTTTTACACCGGGTATCTGACCCTTATAAGCCAGTTCCCTAAAACACAAACGGCATATACCAAATTTCCTCATATATGCATGAGGTCTCCCACATAGTTTACAACGGTTATACGAACGGGTTGAAAACTTGGGTTTTAATTGTTGCTTGTGAATCAATGATTTCTTTGCCAAACTATATACCTCCCTTAGTGGCTGTATGGCATTCCNAGAAGTGCCAATAACTCTCTTGCTTCTTCATCGGTTTTGGCAGTTGTGACAAAAGTGATATCCATACCACGTATTTTTTCCACTTTGTCAATATCAACTTCAGGGAATATCAGCTGTTCTTTTAAGCCCATCGAGAAATTCCCACGTCCATCAAAGGAGTTGGGATTTATACCACGGAAGTCACGAACTCTCGGAAGTGCAACATTAAATAGCTTATCCACGAATTCATACATTCTATTTCCTCGAAGAGTAACCTTACAACCTATATTCATGCCTGCACGTAGTTTAAAGTTCGCAACGGATTTTTTAGCTACCGTTACCACAGGTTTTTGTCCAGCTATAAGTGTAAGATCATTTACTGCTGCTTCCAGTGCCTTAGCGTTTTCCTTTACATCACCAACACCCATATTAATAACTACTTTAACAAGCTTTGGTACTTGCATTGGACTTGAATATTTAAATCTATCTTCAAGAGCCGGAGCAACATCATCTTTGTATTTATCCAATAATCTTGGCATTGTCGGTTTAACCTCCCCTCAAATTACTTCCTAGGATCTTTCAATATATCGATAACTTCTCCGCATTTCTTGCAAACACGAGCTTTCGAGCCATTGTCTAGGAATCTCTTTCCAACCTTGGTCGGGGCACCACATTTGTTGCAAATTAGCATAACTTTATCGGCATAAATTGGTGCTTCCTTTTTTACAATACCACCCTGTTGGAACTGATTTCTTGGCTTCACATGCTTAGTTATCATGTTTATACCTTCTACCAGAACCTTATGTTCGGATGGTAGCACTTTTAAAACTTTGCCTTTTTTTCCTCTATCCTTTCCATTAAGGATATAAACATTGTCACCTTGTTTTACGTGAACTTTCTTATTCATTAAAGTGCCTCCCCTCTTGCAGGTTTTTTGTATAGTACTTCAAATGTACCATTTACTACAAAAACCAGGCATTGGTCATGTCTACGCTATATTACCTCTGGTGCAAGAGATACAATCCTCATATAGTCCTTTTCTCTCAACTCTCTTGCAACAGGTCCGAAAATTCTTGTTCCTCTTGGGCTACCATCATCTTTTAGAATTACAGCAGCATTTTCATCAAATCTGATGTAGGAACCGTCATTACGTCTTAAACCTTTTACTGAGCGAACTACAACCGCTCTAACTACATCGCCCTTCTTTACAACACCACCTGGCGTTGCATGTTTTACTGAACAAACAATTAAATCACCAATATTGGCATATTTCCTTTTAGAGCCGCCGAGTACTTTTATGCACATTAATTCCTTTGCTCCTGTGTTATCGGCCGACTTCAATATTGTCTGCATCTGAATCAATTCAGGCACCTCCCTCAATCGATATTAAGCCTCCTGCTTGCACCTATCAAGCCCATGCAGGCGCTTTATTATTATATCTGTGCCATATAAATTAAATATTTCTATTTCGCCTTTTCGACTATTTCCACTAAACGCCATCTTTTATCTTTAGACAACGGTCTTGTTTCCATAACACGAACAGTATCTCCAACTTTGCAAGTGTTTTCCTCATCATGAGCCTTCAATTTAAAGGTTCTTTTAATAATTTTCTTGTAAAGAGGATGCTTTACATTATCCACTACTGCAACAACTATGGTTTTATCCATTTTATCGCTAACTACTTTACCAACGCGAATTTTTCTTGCTTTTCTTTCAGCCACGTGGAACAAACCTCCTTCCAGTTTAACGCTTAATTCCAAGTTCCATTTCTCGTATAACTGTTTTTACACGAGCAATGTCTTTTTTAACATTTTTCAATTTTATTGGATTATCTAACTGATTGGTCGCATGCTGGAAACGGAGTTTGAAAAGTTCACTCTTTAATTCCTGCAACTCCTGCGTCAATTCCGTTACATTCATTTCTCTTAATTCACTTGTTTTCATTTGCTCCACCTACCTCTTCCCGTGCTATGATTTTGCACTTGATTGGCAATTTGTGTGCAGCTAAACGCAACGCCTCCCTGGCTACTTCTTCTCCAACTCCAGCCATTTCGAATAGGACACGTCCTGGTTTTACAACCGCTACCCAATATTCCGGTGCACCTTTACCGCTACCCATACGAGTCTCTGCCGGTTTCTGGGATATTGGCTTGTCTGGGAATATTTTAACCCAAACTTTTCCGCCTCTTCTTACATAACGTGTCATAGCAATACGTGCTGCTTCTATTTGATTACTGGTAATCCAGCCTGGTTCCATTGCCTGAATACCATACTCACCATATGATATCATGTTGCCGCGTGTTGCCTTACCCTTCATTCTGCCTCTTTGAACACGTCTATATTTAACTCTTTTGGGCATTAACATTATTTGTTTCCCCCTTCCTTATTGTCTTTTTTGACAGGAAGTACCTCGCCTTTATATATCCAAACTTTAACACCAAGCTTGCCATATGTCGTATTAGCTTCTGCGAAACCATAGTCGATATCAGCTCTTAGTGTTTGAAGAGGTATTGTACCTTCATGATAATGCTCGCTTCTAGCTATTTCAGCTCCGCCTACACGTCCTGATACAGCCGTCTTGATGCCTTTGGCACCGAATTTCATAGCTCTGGACATAGCTTGCTTCATAGCTCTACGGTATGAAATTCTTCTTTCCAGTTGGCTAGCAATATTCTCAGCTACCAATTGAGCATTTGTTTCAGAAGACTTAATTTCAGTAATATTTATTAATACGCTTTTTCCTGTTAGTTTTTCAAGTTCTTTGCGAAGCTGCTCTATTCCTGCGCCGCCTCTGCCTATAACAATTCCTGGTTTTGCGGTATGGATATTTAGTTTTACTTTATTGGCTGCTCGTTCGATTTCTATTCTCGCAATACCAGCAATATATAATTTTTCTTTTACATATTTTCTGATTTTGAAGTCTTCAACCAAAAGATCACCAAAATCTTTTTTACCCGCGTACCATTTGGTATCCCAGTCCTTAATGATTCCGATTCTAAGTCCGTGCGGATTCACTTTCTGGCCCATTAGACAACCTCCTTATTTACGCCCTTTCTTTTAGTACCAAAGTCAAATGGCTCGTGCGTTTATTTATTCTAAAAGCACGCCCATGTGCCCTAGGTCGAATCCTTTTTAGCGTTGGTCCTTGTGTTGCGTATACTTCAGCTACATATAAATTACTACGATCTAATCCATTGTTATTTACAGCATTAGCTTCTGCAGATTTCAATAATTGTTCCAAGAGTTCTGCTGCTTTTCTTGGTGTGTATTTCAAAATCGCATAAGCCTCATCAATATTTTTATTTCTTATTAAATCTATAACCAACTTGGCTTTTCTGGATGATACTCTGGCACCTTTCAGAACGGCTCTACCCTCGTCTTTTCCAATCCCAAGAACTTTCTTTTCCTTTTTTGTAAGAACAGGAAGCTTTGCGGATTTTCTATGCACTTTACTGTATTGAGTTTTGAGTTCGTCTTGTCTTTCCAGAAGCTCGTCCTTGGACATAACCTTTCTGCCCATGTCGATCCCTCCTTTTGGTCTTAATATCCTAATTGATTTGGATTACTTATAATACAATTAGAACAATAGTGCTATATTTCGTTAAATTAAACTAATTAGCTATTATCTAACTCTACTACTTCTTTCGTCCNTGCCGTGACCTCTATAGGTACGGGTAGGTGCAAACTCACCTAGTTTGTGTCCAACCATATCTTCAGATAAATATATCGGCACATGTTTTCTTCCGTCATGTACAGCAATAGTATGTCCAACCATCTGAGGGAATATGGTAGATGCTCTTGACCAAGTCTTTATGACTTTTTTCTCGCCCTTCGCGTTCATTTCCTCAATCTTCTTTAATAGACTTTCACTTACATAAGGTCCCTTTTTTACTGATCTACCCATAGAATAAACCTCCTCCCGACACCTTATTTAACATTACGTTTCTTAACAATATACTTGTCACTATGTTTTTTCTTCTTCCTTGTTTTATAACCCAATGTAGGTTTACCCCAAGGAGTAACAGGACTTGGCATACCAATAGGGGATCTTCCTTCTCCACCACCATGAGGGTGATCACTTGGATTCATAGCAAGACCACGAACGTGAGGTCTTCTGCCCTGCCACCGTGTTCTTCCTGCTTTTCCTATTGTAATATTCTCATTCTCGATATTTCCAACCTGCCCAAGTGTCGCTTTGCAATTTACATTAACCATACGTACTTCACCTGAAGGAAGCCTTATTTGAGCATACTTTCCTTCTCTGGCCATAAGTTGAGCCATGTTTCCTGCAGAACGTACTAATTGCCCACCTTTACCCGGTTTAAGCTCCACATTGTGAATAACCGAACCTAAAGGCATGTTTGAAAGCGGAAGAGCATTTCCTATCCGAATATCTGCTTTGGCACCTGACATAACTTCATCCCCAACTTTTAGACCATGTGGGGCAAGTATATAGCGTTTTTCACCATCTACATAATGAAGCAATGCAATATGTGCGGAACGGTTAGGATCATATTCGATTGATGCAACCTTTGCAGGTATATTATCCTTATCCCTCTTAAAATCAATTATTCTATACTGCCTTTTTGCCCCGCCACCACGGTGTCTTACAGCGATCTTACCATGGGATCTGCCGCCCGTTCTCTTTTTAGGGGCTAGAAGCGACTTCTCTGGCACTGTCTTAGTTATTTCTTCAAAAGTAAACGCAGTCATGTTTCTTCTTGCAGGAGAAGTTGGTCTATATTTTTTTAGTGGCATTACATTCACTCCTTTACTATAATTCATCATCCGTTAGCAGGTCGACTGTATAACCTATTCAACCGGATGGAATCATTCATAATCTTATAATACTTTTCTTTAATGTTTAACCAATCCTACATTCCACCGAAATCCTGGATTTCTGTTTTATACTTCTTGCTTGTAGATACTTGTTTACCATCTTTGTCCAAATATGCTACTGGTTGTGGATCGGTGTCGATTTTTACAATGGCCTTTTTCCATTTAGCTGTCCTACCTTGGTGTACGCCCATTCTTTTTTGTTTACCTTCATAATTAATAGTATTTACGGCTATGACTTTAACATTAAAAAGCTTTTCTACAGCTCTCTTTATTTCGGTCTTTTTAGCTCTATAATCTACAATAAAGGTGTATTTTCCATCAGCCATATCATCGTTGCTTTTTTCGGTTATATATGGGCGGATAATAATATCTTCAGCAATTCTCATTATGCATACACCTCCTCAACTTTAGAAACAGCATCTTTCGTGATAATGAATTTGTTATACTTTAAAATATCGTAAGTATTAATGGTATTCACTATAGCGGTTTTAACCCCAGGAATGTTCCTGGCTGATTTTACTACTTTTTCATCAACTGCAGGAAGCACCACTAATGCTGAGCCTTCGATATTAAGGTTGTCTAAAACCTTTACAATCTCTTTGGTCTTAATTTCGCTAAGTGATAGTTCATCTAAAACGACAATGTCGTTCGCTAACACTTTGCTAGTTAATGCACTCTTTAGTGCCAGTCTTCTTACCTTTTTCGGAACTGAATATCTGTAATTACGTGGTTTTGGAGCAAATGCTACTGCGCCGCCCACCCATTGTACCGAACGGATACTTCCATGACGAGCTCTTCCTGTTCCTTTTTGTCTCCATGGCTTTTTGCCACCGCCTCTGACCTCACTAATAGTCTTGGTCGACTGCGTTCCTTGGCGTGCATTGGCTAATTGATTAACTACTACAGTATGCATAGCTACTTCATTCACCTTTACGCCGAATATATCATCGTTGAGGTTTACTTCCCCTACGACTTCGCCTTTCATATTATAAACATCCACTTTTGGCATTTCAGGTCCTCCTTCCATAAAGTAATTGCTTTACGCCTTTACCGAATCTTTAATTGTTAAGAGTCCACCTTTTGGACCAGGAACTGCACCCTTAACCAACAATAAGTTTCTTTCGGCGTCGACACGTACAACATCAAGGTTTTGTACTGTTACTCTTTCAGCTCCCATGTGTCCCGGAAGTCTCTTGCCTTTAAAAACGCGCGATGGTGATGCAACAGGACCCAAAGATCCTACACCCCTGTGGTATCCAGAACCGTGTGACATAGGTCCTCTTCCCATTCCGTAACGTTTAATCGTGCCTTGGAAACCTTTACCCTTTGAAACACCAGATACATCTACTCTGTCACCTTCACTAAACATATCCTGAACTTTTATCTCTTGACCAACTTCATAAGAGTCAATATTATCCAATCTGAATTCTCTCATACATCTTTTAGGAGAAACCCCAGCCTTTTCAAACTGACCCTTTGTAGGTTTATTAACTCTTCTTTCGTTAATATCCCCAAATGCTACTTTAAGTGAATTGTAACCATCCACTTCTATAGTCTTCTTCTGAATAACAGATAATGGTCCTGCTTGAATGACTGTAACTGGAATCACAATACCCTCATCGGTAAATACTTGAGTCATACCAATTTTCTTACCAATCATACATTTTTGCATCTCTATAATTCCCTCCTGTCATTGGTTCGTTTAAAACGAACTTAACAATTATTACACTTTACAGCTTAATTTCAATGTCCACACCAGCTGGAAGATCCATTCTCATTAAAGCATCAACGGTCTTTGGTGTCGGAACAAGAATGTCAATTAACCTTTTATGAGTTCTCATTTCAAATTGCTCACGCGCATCCTTATACTTGTGTGGAGCACGTAAAATAGTAATAACTTCTTTTCTTGTTGGTAACGGCACAGGACCTGAAACTTTTGCGCCAGTCCTTTTTGCAGTTTCAACAATTTTTTCTGCCGATTGATCCAAAACCTGATGATCAAAGGCTTTTAATCGAATTCGAATTTTTTGTTTGTTCGCCATACATATGCCTCCTAATCCATGCCTTCAACATAATTTTCTGTTAAAAACATTTTATTGTTTGTGCAACAACACTTTTTGTAATGACGCAACAAGTGGTTTTTCTCTGTACACTCTGCCGGGTGTGTCGCGAGTGCTGATATTAAAAACCCAGGACAAAACAAGTAGATCGCTCTGATCTTAACTTGCCAAACCTAGGCTCTGTAGCAAACATACTTCACGCATAAAAATATGCACAATGCAAGATGTACAGTGACTTGTCGCCCGGTTTCATTGAATCGGACATTCTCCATTGAAGTTCCCCAGTTTATAACCAGCCATCTCCAACTTCATCGTATGCCATGTCACAACAGGCAACATTATACTATAATTCTTTTCCCATTACAAGTACTTTTTTTATTTTTTTTAACACAGAGTTTAACACAGAGGGACGGTTCTTTTGTGCTCTTATCGTAATGCTTAATTTAAAAACAACACAAAAGAACCGTCCCTCTGTGTTCTCTGTGTTCTCTGTACTCTGTGTTTATAAGTGGTGCCACATAATAAGCGCATCTTCTTGATTATCACTATAATATGCTTTTCTTCGACCTTCAGTTTTAAATCCAAAACTCTTATAAAGTTCGATTGCTCCTATGTTACTTGCTCTTACTTCCAGCGTCAAACCTTTCAGTTGCTTTTTTTGTGCTATATCAAATATGTTCTGCATCAAAGCTCTTCCAATTTTCAACCTTCTATATGAAGGATCAACTGCAATACTGGATATGTGTCCTTCATCTACTATAATCCACAAGCCCACATAACCAACTATAACGTTTGATATTTCAGCTACAAAGTATAAACAATTCGGGTTTTGAAGCTCAATCCTGAACATCTCCTCGGACCAGGGANTAGTAAAAGAGCGTTTCTCCACTTCCAACACACTAAATATGTCCTGGCTATCCATACTTCTGATTATAATCTTATTTTCCATTAGGTGTAGTCTCCGCCAGGTCCTTCATTCTTTCAGCCTGTGATTTTCTATGATAATTTGGAGCTGCATGAAAAGCATCTGTTATTTTCCCATCTTGCTGCATGCGCCAGGCAAGATATGCTACTGTAGCTGCTCGATGTGTAAAAATGTCATCCGATGCAAAACGTGCATCAATCCCCTGTCCAATTATATAATCTTTATATATTGGCACTGCATCACCCACAAAATGTACCGGCATGTTATAAGTCTTAAGCGTATCTATTAATTCTTCTATCGCCAGACCCCCATCATTTAATAGAGACGTTACCGAATCCTGCTGGATTCTATATACACCTGAGTATACTTGGCGGTTTCTCGCATCCATGATGGGACATACCAAGCCATCCTGTTCATCAACTGTACACGCTAGCGCCATAAGGGTTGATACTTCACATACAGGTTTTTTTAAAGCGTATGCCATGGCCTTAATTGTGACAACTCCAATTCGCAAGCCGGTAAAAGAGCCTGGCCCGTTTGCCACTGAAAATAAATCTATATCCTCAGGTTTACAATCAACCATCTCCAGTAACGATTCAATCATTGGAATAACTTTTTGTGAATGAGTCCTCCCATTTCGGATGGATATTTCGCCTGTCAAAAAACCATTTGTCGAAATCGCAGCAGTTGCTGTTCCTGCAGAGGTATCCAACGCAAGTATTTTCATTTTTCCTCCAGCCCCTTTATGGTAATCCTTCGTTGATCAGAACCACCTTCTAAACGTTCAAAATAAATCCATATTGAGTGGTTTGGTATTAAATTTTTTATTAGGTCTGCCCACTCAATCACACAAATATCATCTTCATATAAATACTCTTCAAAACCTATTTCAAATAGCTCTTCTTCATCATTAATACGATAAACATCAAAATGGTGAAGCTCAAATTCCGTTCCTTTATAGCTATGAACTAGTGTAAAAGTAGGACTTGTAATATAATCATTAATACCAAATCCTTTTGCTATTCCCTTTACAAAAGCAGTTTTTCCCGTACCTAAATCACCTGACAGAGCAAGAATGTCTCCTTTGTTAAGTCGCCCTGCTATCTTTTCACCCAGCTCTATTGTCTCTAATTCATTGTTAGTAATTATTTCCCACATATTAACCTAACCCTATACCTTTATTCAGTGCTAAAAAACAAAAAGCAGTTTTCACATTATAACACATTTCTATATTGTTTTTGTCCAGGGTAAAATATTCTCAACCGTATATTCCTTAGCTTGTTCATCTGTTAGAATCTTTGCCCAAGGAACACGAGTATCCATTTTCCCTCCTGGTCCATAACTATTATATTCAGCATAAAAAGTGGTTTTCTCACTATCTATCTTGTCCCAATTGTGCCATCCTTCACTTTTAATATGTTCATCCATGTAGCAATTTATAAAAACGGTTTTTGCAAAATTCCTCCAAGGCCTGCCAAGGTACACAGTTTCAGGTGCACATTCACTCAGTAACTTGCAGTTTATAAAAACATAACCATACTTTATACTCTCAGGAGTAGAGGCAGCGGTAATATATCCATTTATACCATTCTCTTTTTCTCCTCTATCCAAGGATACTATAGTGCAATCCTTAAAAACTGCTGTTGCAGAACCAAAGATAAAATCCACATCTCCTTCTATTAAGCAGTTTTCATAATACTGGCTACTCATCTTTCTTTCTTTATTAGCACCCGGTCCTTTAAAACCATCTTGTAGAATGGGCGCAGGCGGAAGTGGAGCAGTAAATATTGTATCCTGGTGTCCTTTAAAATGGCAGTTTCTAAATACTGTGTGATCGGCATCCACATATGCAGCGAGGGCTTGTCCTTTGATTTTCCCTGATCCTGCTGAATTTTCAAATGTTATATTGTTAGCTTCGAACCCATCACCTGTAATTAATACTGTATAGGAATTAAATGTTCCATATTCAGTTCCATCATCAAATAGCTTTCTTGCATAATCATCGTATGTAAGAATGGTTGATTCTACATCCTCACCCACCAAGGTGACATTAGGCCTATCAATATGGATTTTTTCTCTATAGACTCCGTTTTTTATGTAAATAGCAACACGATTATCTGTGTTACTAACACTTTTCAGGGCTTGTTCGACTGTTAAATAGTCTCCGCTACCATCTGCTGCAACAATCATCATTTTAACACCTTTCTTTAAAACACGATTTATTAATGTAGTGTCAATATTATTATTACCCCTTTTCACAAGATATATAAAGTATAATCAATGCTCCTCGCGTAATTGCTATTTGTAATTTTATAATAACAAAAATACTTGTGCAAGCCATTGTTAGTTAATATGCAACTTGCTTTACACTCCATTACACTAAGAGATGGTTTTGTAGATAATAGTATAGTTATAGTTAATATGCATCTTTCTTTACTGACGTTTTTTCACTTCAAAATTTGGTACAAACCATAGTCAATACAATCAGCAACCCCTTAGTTATACCTTATTTTTTGGTTAGATTACCTCCTTCATCTTTAATTAATCCAAATAATCTAGTCATAAACGGCGGAACGGGGATACCAAGGATTATCAAGTTTTGTATTATGCTCAAACCCTCAGTGCCTATAAGGTAGATATACATTGCAATTGTAATGGAGTTCCCAACTTCCATATTAATACTCGAGTTTTTTAGTAAGTATTCAATTAAAAACTCGAGCATAACAGTAATAATTATCAGCACTAAATACATCAGCTTTTTTATCGCACCCGTAATTCCTTTTTTATAACTAAATCCCTCATTTTTAATCATTCCACAAAGAATTCCTGTTATATAGTCTAAAACCATAAATATTGCCAAAATGACGAATAGTTCATGCATTGATTCAGAAATATACGCGAGCACAACTATCAATGCCCCTATAAACGTTTTAGTTTCAAAAGTCTGCATTAGACTGTTCATTCCTGCTCCTCCATATCCAAAATACTCTAATTCAGTATATGCAAATACTGAAAATGTGACATTTTTCTATGAAGACATAATAATTAGAGATATGAAAGTTTTAATGAATGCATGAAAAACTATTANGATATAAGCGTGTATGATTGTACTGTAATTATTAATTGCTTTTTTGGGATGCATGAAAAACTATTAAGATATAAGTAGATAGAGGTGCTTTCATAAAGCAGAGAGTGTAAGCACTAAAAGCACTTACACTCTCTGAGACTAATGATAATAATTAAATATATTGGGATTTATTTATGGGATTTAACTTATTTACGCCATTCGTCGTACTGTCTTTGCATTTCTGCAATTAGCTCGTCAACGCCTGCGCCTACAAGCTCTTTCTTAAACGCCTCTATTGTTGGTGCAACTTCTACCGCACCTGTGAATAGCTGCTTGTAGTATGCTTGAACAACGTTCTTACAAGAAGAAATCTCAGTTTCAACATTGGTCTTATCAAACATAAATCCAAGGCTGTTCATTACTAATCCAGCATCGTTGAACTCTAAGAATTTTTCCCACTTAGCTGGGTCTTCGTTGTCCATTAGGTAATCTTTGAACTGATCTCCAAACTTCCAACCATGACCTGGATTGTAAGGTGAATTATCAGGATCGATAAGTGAGATAACATTGTCAGAAACCTTCTTATAGTGTACATCTTCAATACCATAGTCTATAAGGTTTTTGAAATACTTGTCTGTATATAATAGTTCAATTAATTGGAAAGCCTTCTCAGGATTTCTTGAAGCTGCAGGAATTGCAAGTAGAGCACCTGTGGTCTCACGATTTGACATAACAGGTCTTGTTACATCAACCTGAACCCACTCAATACCTGTTGTTGCTTCAACTTCAGCATCTTTTCCAGGTTTTAAGGATTGAGAAGCAGCAAAGAATGTTCCTGATTTCATAAGCTCAGATTGATTCTGCATTGTCGCAGCATCTTGGTGGATATAACCTTTATTTGCCCAATCTCTCATAAGTTCATAGTGTTCAATGCTTTCTGGAGCAAGGAAATGGTTAATGATGGTTGAGTCTCTGTTATCTGGATACAAAGCACCAGGAACATCATCATCGCTTATGCGGTCCCAGTCAAGAAGCTGGAAGGGAGCATCCATAGTAGCTATACAAACTGGTGTTATTTCTGGCTCATTATCCTTAATTATCTTTAGGAATGGCTCTAATGATTCTATTGATGTAATTTTACTTACATCCATGTCGTACTTGTCAACAAGGTCTTTCTTTAACAAGTAACCCCAGTTATGTACCTTCTCCTTGTTAGTTGGTACTGCATAGTTTTTTCCGTTGATTGCAGAACCATTAAGGAAGTCTTCGCCCAAAATATCCTTTATTGCTGGATATTTTTCAATATATGCATTTAGTTCTTTAAAATATCCTGATGTAGCGTTCACATTGTAGTTTGCTGCCCAACTAGCAGTAAATACAATATCAATGGGCTCACCAGCTGCTAAAGCAGTATTGGCTTTTTGATCGTAATCGTCGCCCCATCCAAATACATTTAACTCAAGTTCAACATTTAATTTATCCTTGAGGTATTTGTTTGCTTCTGCAAGCACCTTTGGGGTGTCGGGTTCTTGTCTGTTTCCAACTAAGTACCAAGTAAGTTTAACAGCAGGTCCTGTCTGTCCACTAGTATCTGGTTGTGTAGTTGTTGTTCCACCACCTGGTACCACAGGTACACAGGCACTCAATGTAAGGCTTAATGCTAAGATAATAAGCAATGCAACGCTGTAAATTTTTTTTGTTCTGGACATAAAATTCCCTCCTTAAAATATTTGACTATATATAAAACCGATAACCGGTTCTATCCCTTAACAGCACCTATTGTAAGACCTTTAATAAAATATTTTTGGAAAAACGGATAAGCAAATATTATAGGACCAATGGATATAACTGCAATTGCCATTCGTGCACCCTCAGTTGGCAAATCCGCCAAGACTTTAGATGATTCTGAAAACTGAGCACTCCCACTAGCTAGATATTGAATGCTGTTCAATGTTTGGTACATCAAATATTGAATGTTATACAGCTTATTATCGGTTATAAACACAAGTGGAAGCCACCAATCATTCCAATATCCCAATGTACAGAAAAGTGCAATAGTCGCAACTCCGGCTTTACAAAGCGGTAGTACAATTACAAAAAAAGTTCTGAACTCACCCGCTCCATCAATCTTCGCTGATTCAATAATTGACTCAGGGATGGTGGTTTTGAAAAATGTCCTCATTATCATCATGTACCAGGCATTCATCAAGTAGGGGACTATCATAATCCAAATAGTGTTTTTAATAGGTATAAGCTGTGTGTAAACCATATACCACGGAACAAGTCCACCGCCAAATATCATCGTAAAGTATGCGAAGAATGAAAAGAAATTTTTATACTTGAAACTCTGTCGTGATAATGGATACGCATAAAAGCAAATAACAAGTACACTTAATAATGTTCCCACTAATGTTACTAAGATTGAAACTCCATATGCTCTCCAAATTGTATCACCTGCTGTAAATACATAATCATACGCTTTCACTGAAAACTTATCCGGGAAAAAACTGTATCCATAAACCAGTAATTCCTTTTCATCGGTTAGAGAAATTACTATTATTAATAGGATTGGCGCAATACATAAGATACAGTTAAAAACGAATAACAAATTTATAAAGAAATTGCTTGTACCAGATATTCGGTTCCCGATATTATTATGTGACTTATATTTTCGATTTTTTTTCATATTGTCATTAACAATTCCAAAGGATTTATCCATGCTCTTAAGCCTCCTAAAACAGTGCCTTATCTCTATCTATCTTTTTAACAATAAAGTTAGATGTAAAGACAGTTATGCATCCCACAATAGCCTGATATGTACCTGCTGCAGCTGCCATAGAAATATTGTTAGTATTTCTTAATGCTCGATATACATAAGTATCAATAACATCTGTGACAGAATAGAGCTGACCACTGTTACGTGGAACATTGTAGAACAAACCAAAGTCTGCATTAAATATTTTGCCCACTGCAACTAGCGTCATAATAACCATTACCGACCTTAATAGTGGTATTGTAATAAATCTTATTTGTTGCAGTTTTGAAGCACCGTCAATTTCAGCCGCCTCATAGTACTCGGTATCAAGACCCGATATTGCAGCTAAATATACTACAGTGTTATATCCTGTATATTTCCACAATTGGAAAAACGTAAGTATAAATGGCCAGTATTTAGGCTCAAAGTACCATCTGACAGACTCTATGCCAAAGGCTGAAAGAAGCCCTCTATTTATGAATCCACTTTCAATACTGAAAAGAGAATATGCAAGGTAACTAACTACTATCCAAGAAAGGAAATACGGTAAAAACATAAGACTTTGGTAAACTTTAGCCGAGCGTTTATTAGTTATTTCATTAAGTAATATGGCAAATGCTACTGGGATTATCAAGCCTAATATGATAAACATTAAATTATATAATATAGTATTCCTTGTAATGGTGAATGCATAAGGAGTTTTGAAGAAGAACTCAAAGTTTTTGAATCCAATCCATTCGCTTTTGATTATGCTGCTAATGAAATTACCATGGAAACGATACCTCTTAAAAGATATTACTATTCCGAACATTGGTATGTAATTATTAATAATGAGAATTAAGACTCCTGGGACTAACATAACAAAAAGTGCCCAGTTTTTCTTTATCTCATACAAAAAACCTTTATTTACATTTGGTTTAATAACTGTTATATTACTTTCTTTTGACATTGCACCGTCTGCCTTTCTTTGAAGTAATTTTTAAGTTTTCAGTTTATCTTTTGTATGGAGTATAATGTTGAATATGATGTAAATGTTTATTTGTATTTAGACACGAAAAGATTGTATATTCATTTTACCAGAAGCGAACTATTACATAAATGGACCAATTTGAGCTATCTTGCAGAATATTGACAACTTTATTACAAAATTATACAACAAAAAAGTCCACCAAAATATCCCACTTCATATTTTGCAGACTTATATATAACCATCAATTGATAAAAAACACACCATGTTATTTTTCAATAAGAACTGAATCTTTAAATTCTGTGGGGGAGATTCCTACGTATTTTTTAAAGAGCCGCGAGAAGTAATGTGCATCATTGATTCCAACTTTTTCAGCCACTTCATAGGTTTTGTATTTGGGGTCCATTAACAATTCTTTTGCCTTTTCTATTCGTAATCCATTCAGGTAGTCTATAAAGTTTATACCCAGCTCTTTTTTAAACATCCTGCTCAAATAGCTGGTGCTGACATAGACATGCTCTGCAACTATATTAAGAGTTATTTGTTCTTTATAATGTTTTTGTATGTAATTTATGGCTTTGCGTAATACCAGCTTGATACTTTTATTATTATAATTGTTGATCTTAGCCGTTATACTTCGGCAAACCTCTCTTACAAGCTCGTTGAGTTCTTGAACGCTTTGTGATTCACTAATAATATTGTGCACGCTAATAATGTTAATACCCTCTACACTTCGATCATTAGACGCCTGTGCTACAGAAAGCCTTATATTATTTATATACGTTATTATGTTCCAGTAGTAATTTCTTAAATAGTTCATGTCAATATGATCATTGTTATTAATATATTCAAATATGTCCTCGAGCTTTTGCGATACAATCCCTTCGTTACCGGTTTTTATACCCTCAAGTAAGAGTTTTTGATTTTTTTCAAGCGGTGAATAATCCACGTACTTAAAAAATCCCTTAATATCTTCATGGTAGATAACGGTATTATTACCGATATAGAATTTACGTTCTAGTGCTTCCATGCATTCACGATACTTTTCGGATAGTTGCATTATCTCCCTGCCCTCTGAACTGACCGCAATAGTTACTGTTATACCAAAGCAATTTGTAAGAAGTTCTTGAAGATAATCACATTTGTTGTTAATCAACGTTAGATAATCGACACTGCCTTTAATCTCAAGTATGAATGCAACAGCTACATCATTTAGCGGAATATTCGTTACTTTGAAACTATCTGAAAACACATCCATAAAAGTATTGATTATACCAAACTGATATAGGTTTCTGTCATACTGACTGATTTTTGCATTCTCATCTACATCAATTTCTACTACAAGGAGTAAGAAAGGAGATAGATCTATTCCTAATAGATCTGCTCGGGATAATACATCTTCACTACTTGGATATATCTCATATATTAAATCATATAAAAACTTTTCTTTTAGTACAGGGATATTCTGCTCAAATAATTTCTTTAATTTACTGAACTCTTCTTCTTTACTTTTTAGGGATTTTAATTCGTTAACTGCTCTATCTATAACAGCTGTAAGTTCTTCGATTTTTGTAGGCTTTAAAACAAAATCAAATACACCAAGTTTTATTGCTTCCTGAACATAATCAAAATCCCTGTAACCTGTTAAAACTATTATTCTACAATTGGGGACTAAATCCTTAATCTCGTTTATCATTTTTAGACCATCAATTCCGGGCATACGTATGTCAGTAATAATTATATCAGGCGAATGTTGTTTTATTAAAGCTGCACCTTCTTCACCATCTGAAGCTTCGGCACATATTTTGCAGTCAAATTGTTTCCAGTTAATAATATTTTTAATGCCTGTTCTTATGATGGTTTCATCATCAATAATCATCACTTTAAACATAATATCCCTCCGTGGATTTGCTCTTAGCTGGAATTCTGACTATGATCTTCGTATATTCACCCAACTTACTTTCTATTTTTAACCCATAATTATCACCATAAAATAATCTAATTCTGCGGTTTACATTTTCGATTCCTATACTTCTTCTTGAATCGCTAAGTTCTTTGAAATATGTATCATTATCAAGGGAAAGCCTCCTATTGAGCGCCTCGAGCTCAGGGGCTTCAATGCCCGGACCTGTATCCATAACAGTAATGATAAGAATATCTTCTTCTACCCTTGCACTCAGTATAATCTCACCTTTCCCTCGCAGTTTCTCAATACCATGGTAAACTGAGTTCTCAACCAGAGGTTGAATTAAAAGACGCGGTATCTCAACTTTATCTGCATCACCAATTATTTCTTCTTTGAATACTATTTTTTCTCCAAATCTTCTTTTTAGTATTGATATATATTTGAATGCATATTTGAACTCTTCCTCAACGGTAACAAGCCTATCATCCCTACCAATACTAGCTTCCATCAAGTCTGACAAATCCGTTACAGTATCGCTGATCTCTGGCACATTGTTTAACCTTGCCATCCAGTTGATTGACTCAAGAGTATTGAATAAAAAATGCGGGTTTATTTGGGATTGGAGAGCCTTCAGCTCAGCCTCTTTTCTTGTAAGCTTCTCTCTATAAACCCAGTTTACTAAATGGTTAATTTCTTTCGACATTTCATTGAAGGTTTTAATGAGAAATCCTAACTCATCTTCCCGCTCATCATCAATAAATACAATACGATTATCCTTCTGGACCATTTTCATTCCTTTAACCAAATGGTTAATAGGATTAATAAAACCCATTGCAATAGATAAATTGAATATAGATAAAATAACAACTGTAAGTATGCATAAAAGAATTAAGCTTCTCCTGAGCTCATATGCATCACTGTAAAGTTCATTTAATGGAACATAGGTTACAATTTTCCAACCCGTGTCAATAATAGTTGTATAAGATACCAATGCATTTATTTCTTTATCTATTCTAGAGTCATTTTCGTGATAAAGTTTATAGAAAGTAGTTGAGTTTAAATAATCCAAGTTGTCGTAGTTTCTTGCTGCAATTACTTCATAATCGTCAGATAAAATAACAATGTTTTGCACGCTTTTTGTAAGTCCATCGTAGACAGTTCTCAAAAAATCCTTGTTGACAAGTATGGCCTGAAGCCCAATTTCCTTAAATGTATCTTGATTATATATAGTTCGCAAAAGGTATATATGCTTGACAAAACCATTACTACTATCAGTATACCATACTACCTTACCCTGATACTCCCTGGCTTTTTCCAGGGCTTGCTCATAGGGCAATATATTTTTTATGCTGTCACTTGATGAATTGTCATCGGAGTAGTATATATGACCGTCATTTCTTATTATTGCTATTGATTGGATCTCAGGTCTTGATAATACTATCTTCTTCATAGAATTACTTATTTCATTTTCTCTTTCGTAATCCATTAATGGATCATTTATATTGTTTTGTACCAGGGCACTATATATTGTTTTGTCATACAGGAGGTCTTGGGAAATAACACTTAGATTTGTTAAATAATCTTCGAAACGAAGTTCAATCATATGTAATATATCTTTAGTATAATTGGTGGATATTCGTTTAACTGTTTCGGCTGAATTTTTATAGCTTAAAAAACCCATGAAAATCATGGGTATAATTATTTGAATATAAAAAGCTAACAACAACTTTTTCTTAATAGATAGATTTTTATAGAAGCTAACTGTTCTTTTCTTCAATTAATTCACCCGTTTTACCATCCGTCAATACAGTTTTGCACATCTTGTTGTTTTTTTAAGTTGCATTAATGGGATAACAAACCCGATTTTACAGCTTTATTATAAAGTTCTTCAACCCCAAGCTCACCTGCCAAAACATATGGCATTTCAGCAACAATTACTTCTTCCCAAACTGTCCTGTCAATAAAGCTATCTGGAGGTCCGACAAATTGTCTACTATTATTAATTAGAATTTGTCCTTTTCTGGTAAGCCTATTATAATCTAATTGATAGTCTCTAATATCAACACAACTCATCATCCCTGTTTCCTGTGCAAATGCTGCAGCAGATTCTTTTGATGTAAGCATCTTTAGCAGACGAATAGATGCCTCTTTTCTTTTATCGTTATTAAATGTTTCAGAACTTATATAAAAGCAGCCATTTCCAAGACCATACACCATAGTATTCGGTGGGGCTTTGCTATCGCTAAACGTCGGAAAATGTATAATATCAACGGTTTCATCATTTTCTTCAATGTTACCGATAAACCATGAGCCTTGTACGATCATGGCAGCTTTTTTGTCAAGAAACATGGTATTTCTCTCATGATTTGTAATAATAAAAGCATCTTCAGCAAAGGCTCCGATCTGATAAAGTTCACGCATGTACTCCATTGCCTTTTTAAAATGAAGATTGAAATCCGGATGAGTGGGATCCTCTGCAATTTCTTTTCCCGCAAGAGAAGCAATTATGTTTTGAAATAGATATGTGCCTTCGGCAAGTGAGTTGTAAGCAATAGGAACTATATCATTTTTTCTAAAAATCTCTACCGCTAATTTTAGATCATCATAGGTTTGAGGTATTGGAACATTATATTTTTCAAAAAGATCCTTATTTATGTATAGTGCTTCAAAGATAATTTCAAAAGGTAATCCATATAGCCGATCATCATATGTAGTGTATTTGAACATACTACTTTTAAAAGCGTTTTTCCATTCGGGGTTATCTTGCATGAGTTCGGTCAAATCCGCTACTTTTCCTGCCTGAATAAGAGCTCTTATATCCGAGCCCGGCCAAATCCCAAAAACGTCCGGATTATTGCCTGAAGCAAAATCTGTTTTTATCTTGGGAAGAAAATCCTCACCAAAAAGAGATTCATTAACTATCTCAATGTCTGGATTCTCATCAGTAAAACTTACAAACAACTCCTGTAATGTTTCAGCCTTAGAATCAACACCGCCCCAGCTGCTGATAAACCGCAACGTAACCTTTTCCTGCTCTTTTGTTTTCACAAATGAAGTATTCGTATCTTTGCTCTCATCACAGGAAACTAAGGATAACGATAAGATAGTCGTGATTACTAATGCTACCCATTTATCCTTTTTCATGCGTTCGCTCCCGAAATACATTTTCCATTATTTATCTTTATGTTTTTATTATACCTTACTCAATGGGAATATCAAGAGTTTAAAAAGACATCGTATTGTTTATACGATGTCTTTTTCAATCATTTGTTTTATAGTGCTGTTCAAATATAACTTAGTATGCTTCTACAAATAACTCAAAATGAGCTTGTGCATGTACACATGCTGGACATACTTCAGGTGCTTCGTCGCCTTCGTGTATATATCCGCAGTTACCGCATTTCCATGTAACTTTGCCGTCTTTTTTAAATACCAATCCATTTTCAATATTTTCAGCAAGTTTCTTATATCTTTCCTCATGCATTTTCTCTGATACACATACACTTCTAAATGTTGCTGCAATTTCTGGGAAGCCTTCTTCATCTGCTACATCTGCAAAACTTGGATATAAATCGCTCCACTCTTCATTCTCACCTGCTGCTGCTGCCTTTAAGTTCTCTAACGTATTTCCCTGAGCTATCGGAAAATCTGCTGTAATCTCTATCGTTGTGGGTAGTTCATCTGCAAGGCCTTCAAGTAAATACTTATAGAACCTTTTGCCGTGCTCTTTCTCATGATCAGCAGTTTCATAGAAAATGTTGCGAATTTGCTTATAACCTTCTTTGTCAGCCACGGATGCATAAAACGTATACCTGTTTCTTGCCTGAGACTCACCAGCAAATGCCTTGAGTAAGTTTACTGCGGTTTTAGTTCCTTTTAATGATTTCATGAAAATACCTCCTCAAATATATTAATAATCATTTGTCGTTAAATGTTTTATACGACAATTTACAACTGGCATATTTATATTAGCTGTACATAGCTTAAAAAGCTTATATGCGTCTTAAAATATGTTTATAAACCTAGCTAATGTTAGCTATACATAGCTAAGAAGTTTATCATCTTATGTAGTAAGATTTACAACAAAGTATTTTTAAGTATTCGGCCTGTTTCCATGTTACATCTCTTCGGTTGAGCTGTTCAAATATTGCTATTATTTTGAAAGCTTATTACCCTATATTACAGTTCGAGCTTTTATGAGACATCGCCTTTATTCAACACAATTTGGGCAAAAACCTTTATAATTTATGCTCCTGTTAAGAATTTCAAAACCAGTAAGTCCCTTTTCGCAGGCTTTTTCTAAATCTATATCAAAATCGAATATCTTTTTGCAAATTTGACATTTAAAATGCCCGTGTTCATTTACAGTTGCATCATAATGTGTTTCACCACCATCTACACAAACTGGTGTAGCTACCTTTGATTCAACAAATCGGTGTAGTGTATTATATACCGTGGTTTTTGATAATGTAGGTATTTCATTTACTAGCGCATTGTATATCTGATCTGCAGTAGGATGATTCTGATATCGCAGAAGGTACTCAAGAACTTTGAGCCTCGGGTAAGAGGGTTTTACATCTTTATTCTCCAAATACTCTTTTAGTTTATCAATACTATACATAAATTAAACCATACCTTCTTAAATAGTAATATAGGCTCTGCTATTGAATAAATGTAATCATGTCAAATTTGTAATGATTACATTATAACTATTTTGCTTATCCATGTCAATACGTATAAATGTTAATTTTCCAATCAATGCTTTACTATCTTATTATTTTACCTGTATGTTTGAGTTTAATACATCATTGTTCAAGAAGTACATATTCTTTTGAATAAAAAGAAGTTAGATAAATAGCGTCTTCTGAAGAACATTGATAAAAAGCTTGTATATCTGCCCATAGAGTAACCTAAATAGAGGTGATGTTAATGGTAAAAAGAATTTTCTATTGAACTTCTTCTAATACATAGGGTCTTAAGATATCTGAAACCACTTTATAACCATTGACAGTTAAATGTAGACCTTCCACTGTATAATCAAGCTTGAGATTTCCTTCATCATCAACTAAATGACTATATACATCGATATATACAATACCTTTTTCCTGTGCCAGTTTTTCTAGTTCTACATTAATGCGGCTAATTATTTCATTATTTCTTTTCTTTACAATTACTTTTCTAATTTTTTTGTCCTTTGCTTTTGATACTGGATAAATTGATTGAAGATAAATACGAGCGTCGGGGCAATTATCTTGTATTTTTTGAATTATCTGTGCTATGTTGTAGATAACATGTTCCTCATCTTTATTTTCTCCAATATCATTAGTACCAATTAGAATAAAAACCTTGGAAGGTGATAAATCATAAACGCTTTCAGGCATACGTTTAAGGACTCCATCTGTTGTGTCACCACCTATACCACGGTTTATTATGTAACTATCGTGGAAAAACTCATTTATCCTGTAAAAATCAGTAATAGAATCTCCCAAAAACACAATTCCCCCAGGTCTTGCACTTTTGTTCAATTCAAAAAATGAGTTGTCAACAACCTTTTTATAAAGCTTAATAATTCTATCAATAATACTCATAGTTATACCCTCGCATTCTGTTTAATATGTCCGAAAGGTACCCTGTCGCAAAAGTACTTCACAAAAGACTTTTAAGCTTTATGCAAAGGTTAATTTCAAATGATTAGCCTAAAGCCTTAATCTCTTTCATAAACAATCTTGCCATTTATTATTGTCAAATCAACTTTTGTTTTATAGTCAAAAGGATGCCCGCTAAAAATTACAATATCGGCATCTTTGCCTATTTCAAGACTTCCTACCCGATTCTCTATTCCACCTGCAATAGCAGCATTAATAGTTATGGCTTCAAGGGCAGCTTTTTCAGACATTCCCTCTCTTACTGCAATTGCTGCACATAGAAGCAAGTGCTGAACAGGAACACAAGGATGATCAGTCATGATAGCAACCGGAACTCCGGCATTTGCTAGAATCCCTGGTGCAGCAAGAGCTTGATTTTTAAGCTCAATTTTTGATCGATCTGTCAGCATAGGACCTAAAATTACTTTCATATTATTTTCTTTCAATATATCAGCAATCAAGTATCCTTCGGTACAATGATCAATGGTTATTTTTAAATTAAATTCTTTTGCAATACGGATGGCTGTTAGTATATCATCCGCCCTATGAGCATGAATTTTTACAATTAAATCACGTTTCAAAGCAGGAACTATTGCCTCTAAACGCATGTCAAACTCCGGTTTATCATTGTTTTCTTTATCATTTATGTACTCTTCCCATTGCTCCATATATTCTTTAGCTTTAAATAATTGCTCACGAAGTATAGCCGCAGTAGCCATTCTCGTGCTAGGAGCATGGTTCTTTTCATGGTAAACCGTTTTGGGGTTTTCACCTAATGCAACTTTAAGTGCACATGGCTCTTTAATAATCATTTCATCAACAGAGCGACCATGGGTTTTTAGCGCTGCAAACTGTCCACATATAACGTTTCCGCTTCCAGGACCAGCTAATACAGATGTAACACCCCATTGCCTGGCTTCTTCAAAAGATCTATCTGCATGGTATATACCATCTATTCCACGCAGGTGCGGAGTTGACGGATCTGTTGTTTCATTGGCGTCATCACCCTCAAACCCAACCGAGTCTTCCAGAATACCAATATGCGTGTGTGAATCTATGAGACCGGGAAATACATATCTTCCCTTTGCATCGATAATTTGCTCATCATCAGGGCATTGTGTCATCGGACCTATGGCCGAAACCTTCCCTTCCTTAACTAAAACATAGCCATTTTGATACGTAATAATGGGTGCATCATCCTTTTTAGCCATTGTGCAAACTGTTCCATTAATTATAAGCATATAGTCCCCCATTTGTTTGTTGTTTAGTTGCTTTCAGGTTATTCTCTTTGTCAAAAAAATCATTCTAATTATAGCACAGTATGATATACCATACAATTATTTAAAAAGGTGACAAGAGTATTTGCTTCTTGCCACCTTCACTAACCATTCTACTGTTCTATGGAAACTGCTGCTTCATTCTGAGCTTGTTGTGCCGATAGTTGCGAGACTTCATTGTCTTCCTCAGGTTTTACTTCATCTTTAGATTCTGGAAACCTTGTCAATGCATGTTTCATTACCTGACACATTGATGCAACGGGTATCATTGTCAATCTTTCCAAAACATTCTCGGGTATCTCTTCGGTATCTCTCTGGTTCTCCATTGGAAATAAAACCGTATCAATTCCTGCCCTATGAGCAGCAATTACCTTTTCCTTCAAACCACCTATTGGCAGCACTTTTCCTCTCAATGTAATCTCCCCTGTCATTGCGACATTCCTTTTGACTGGTATCTGTGTCAGTGCAGAGATCATTGCTGTTGCAAGGGTAATACCAGCAGAAGGTCCATCCTTTGGAATCGCGCCCTCAGGTACGTGAATATGCATATCATATTTTCTATAAAAATCCTTCTCTATTCCAATCATTTCAGCAATAGAACGAACATAGCTTCTGGCTATCTTAGCGGATTCTTTCATTATATCACCTAATTGGCCTGTCAGCTCTAAAGCGCCATCACCTGGCATCAAATTGACTTCAATTGACAGCGTATCCCCACCAACAGGCGTCCAAGCCAGACCACGAGCTATACCAGTTTCATCCTTTTCGTTTGCTTTATCGAACAAGTATTTCTTAGTTCCAAGGTAATTGCCCAAAGTGTTCCTTGTTATGCTTGCTGATTTTCTCTCAGCCGAAACAATTAACTTTGCAACCTTACGGCATATGGTTGCTATCTCTCTTTCAAGGTTTCTAACTCCGGCTTCACGTGTATAATAATTTATAACATCTCTAACAGCTTCTTCATCAAAACGTATTTCTCTTGATTTCAGTCCATGAGTTTTAACTTGTTTTGGTATCAAATGTCTTATAGCGATTTGAACCTTTTCCTCTTCAACATATCCGGATATGTCAATTACCTCCATACGGTCAAGCAAAGGACGTGGAATTGCGCCTTTGTTGTTGGCTGTTGTAATAAACATTACATCCGATAGGTCAAATGGCATATCAAGATAATGGTCGCGGAACTCCTTATTCTGCTCAGTATCCAATACTTCAAGCATTGCTGCTGCAGGATCTCCCCTAAAATCATTTGACATTTTATCAATCTCATCAAGCAGAATAAGAGGATTTTTTGAACCTGCTTGTTTTATGGCAGTTATTATTCTACCAGGCATAGCACCTACATAAGTTCTTCTATGACCCCTAATTTCAGCTTCATCTCTTACACCACCCAGGGACATGCGGACATAATTTCTATTCAATGCCTTTGCAATAGAACGCACAATGGAGGTCTTACCAACTCCGGGCGGTCCTGCAAGGCAAATAATCTGACCATGAATACCATTTCTCAGCTTGCTAATTGCAAGATATTCAATCATCCGTTCTTTTACTTTCGTAAGCCCATAATGATCTTCTTCCAAAATACGCTCCGCATTTTCAATGTCAAAATTCTCCTGAGTCTTTTCGTTCCACGGCAGAGATATTACCCAATCAAGATAGGTCCTAATAACTCCGCTCTCAGCAGAAGAAGGATGCATTCGAGAGAGCCTGTCCACTTCTTTTAACGCTTTGTTTTCAGCTTCCTCAGGCAAATTTAAACTTAGTATTTTTTCACGGTATTCGTATGTTTCATCATCGTGCTGCTGACCATCTCCACCAAGTTCGTCCTGAATTGCCTTTAGTTGTTCTCGTAAATAATACTCCCTCTGGCTTTTATCAATCTGCTTACGAACCTTATTATTAATATTTTCCTCAACTTCAAGTATTTCTATTTCCTTTACTAAAATGTCAAGGAGCTTCTCCAGGCGCTTCTTTGGTGATATTTCACTTAAAATGCTCTGCTTCTGTTCAAGTTTTAGTACCATGTTCGCTGCAATAACATCGGATAATCTTGAATAATCCTCCACTGTTGATAACGAAAATGTTGTATCACGAGATATGCGGTTTGTCAATTTTGCATAATCTTCAAAATGACTGATAACCAGTCGTACCAAAGCTTCTGTCTCAGGATCTTTAGCAAGAAGTTTTTTGCTTGAATGTTCNTTNATTTTCACTTCATAATATGGGTCTTCAGAAGTATATTCCAAAATTTCCGACCGCTCCAGCCCTTCTACCAACACACGTATAGTGTCACCTGGAAGCCTAAGCAACTGTTTTATCTTAGCTGTTGTACCTATTGTATATACATCCTCTTGTCCCGGTTCTTCCAAAGCGGGATCCTTTTGAGCTGCGAGAAATATTTTCTGTTCTTCCATCATGGCCTCTTCAAGAGCTTTAATAGACCTTGGACGTCCTACGTCAAAATGAAGAATCATNTTTGGAAAAACAACAATTCCTCTAAGAGGTAGCAGAGGTATTGTTTTCGTATTTTTCTTGTTCTTTTTCTGTGCCATTCAGCATCGAATCCTTTCAGTATGTCCATATAACATAAATGGTTGTCCCAATTTAAACGCTATATTTTCAATATAATTAAATAATAACTGCGCTTCGATCTGTATTTGAGTATGGTTTATAACCTCATTACTTTATCATGAAGCATAGTTATTATGTACACAGTATGTTGCTTGCTTTTCATGGATTTGATTATTAGTGTCTTTTAAATATGAGTCAGTTTATTATAGCCTCTTAATAAACTTATTTCAATGTTTTATTATGGTCAAGCTAACAACTTATAGGTGATAGTAGTAATACTAAAACAATACCCACTATAATGGCCTGCAAAACAGAAAATAAGAAACAACACAAACAACACAAACAACACAGAGGGACGGTTCTTTTGTGTTGTTTAGCACAGAGGGACGGTTCTTTTGTGTT
>JGI24710J26742_10000160_pt1 | contig 60445 bp, 53 predicted proteins | sample BioPla2DNA2_FD_26742 | JGI IMG/M metagenome (IMG submission 26742) | reverse complement strand
TCTCGCTTCCAATGAGAAATACTATATTGCGGACCACGGCATCCGTGAGGCTATCTTTGGCGGCAATACAAGGGATATCAATCTCATCCTTGAGAACATCGCCTACCTTGAACTGTTGCGCAGGGGCTATGAGGTAACTGTTGGCAGAAGCGGGGACAAGGAGATCGACTTTGTATGCAACAAGAGTGGAGAGAAGCTTTATGTTCAGGTTGTCTATCTGCTGGCAGCGAAGGAAACTATTGCTCGTGAGTTTGGAGCGTATGATAACATTCGTGACAACTTCCCGAAGTATGTGGTTTCGCTGGATGAGTTTGACATGAGCCGTGCCGGTATTAAGCACCACAATATTCGGGATTTCCTTCTGATGGAGGAATGGAACTGATCGGCCGGTAATTGGGGCATTAGTTAGCTGGGAGACTTCTAACACCATCGTATGTACACCTAATTTCATCGCTATATTCTTTAACTAATTGCGTTGCGAGATATCCCACACCACCGTAAGTACACCTGTTCATTCCGAGCCGCTTCCGATCTTACATCTGAGGGGTACTTGTACCAGCGTCGGGCTAATCTAAGGCAGGCGGGGCGACCCGGGGGCGCCTTCGTATGAAAATCTGCGGCGGTTAGTTCATTACCTTCAGCTAAAAATACAATTGTTTATAGGGTATAATCTTTATTCGGTAGTTAGATGTATTTTGAGCCGGAGGCAGGATTGAAATGAAACCGGATTATGGCAAGATAGCTTTGGCGCGGCATGAGGAGTGGCGCGGCAAATTTGAGATCAAGACGCGGGTGCCCGTGGCTAATGAAGAGGACTTGGCGATTGCCTATACGCCGGGCGTGGCGGCGCCTTGTCTGGAGATTCAGCGTGATGTCGACCGCAGCTATGATCTGACCAGACGCTGGAATTTGTGCCTGGTGGTGACGGACGGCAGCGCTGTGCTCGGCCTGGGCGATATCGGGCCGGAGGCGGGTATGCCGGTGATGGAGGGCAAATGCGCTCTGTTCAAGGCTTTTGGCGGTGTCGATGCCTTCCCGCTCTGTATCAAAACGCAGGATGTAGATCAGATTGTTGATACGATCTACAATATTTCCGGCAGTTTCGGCGGGATCAATCTCGAGGATATTGCGGCGCCGCGCTGTTTTGAGATTGAGCGCCGGCTTAAGGAGCGCTGCGATATTCCGATTTTTCATGACGATCAGCACGGGACGGCGATCGTGACTTTTGCCGGCCTGATCAATGCTTTGCGGCTGGTGGACAAGAAGCTCTCCGAGGTGAGGATTGTCTTCAACGGCGCCGGGGCTGCCGCTACGGCGGTGGCGCGGCTGTTGCTCTCGGCCGGCGCCGGTCATATCACGATCTGCGATCTTTACGGGTCCGTGTATCCGGGGCGCCGGGAGGATATGAATCCGGACAAAGAGGCGATCGCCGCGGTTACCAATCCGGAGCGGAGAGTGGGCTCATTAGCGGAAATACTGGTCGGCGCCGATGTCTTTATCGGACTGTCCGGGCCGGACGCTGTCAGCCGCGGGATGGTTGCCTCAATGGCGGAGCGGGCCATTGTCTTTGCCTGCGCCAATCCGGTGCCGGAAATCTATCCGGAAGAGGCTTTGGCCGGCGGCGCGGAAGTAGTGGCTACGGGACGTTCTGATTATCCCAATCAGATTAACAATGTGCTGGCTTTCCCTGGCGTATTCCGCGGCGCCTTTGACGTGCGCGCCGGCGATATCAATGAGGCGATGAATATTGCGGCGGCTCATGCTCTGGCTGATCTGGTGCCGGAGGATGAGCTGACTGCGGAGAATATCCTGCCCCAGGCTTTCGATCCGCGTGTGCGTGACGCCGTGGGCAGCGCGGTGGCCGAGGCGGCCAGAGCATCAGGGGTGGCCAGAATCTAGTTGAATATCAGTCAGGGATTGTTGTGAGTGTGGACCGTAGGCGGGTTACGGGCAGAAGCTGCGCAAGGGTCAGAACTAACCGGAAGCAGGTATAGTGTTGATAATCTGAACGCAGCCCGCGATGTCCCGACATTAGCCGACGACGATGCCCTGTATTGGAGCGAAGAGGAGTTATTATCAGTCAATGAGGAAGAGTACTGTAGGCCGCTTTATTTCTTATTACCGGCCATATAAATTTACACTGTTTCTGGACCTGCTCAGCGCAGCTGTTATCGGTCTGGCCGGGGTTATTTTCCCTTTTATCCTGCGCCACCTGACCGGCCATGTTTTTCTCTTGCCTGATAGCGCGGAAATGATGCGCCAGCTCTGGTATTACTGCGGCGCGCTTCTGATTCTCTATATTGTCCAGTCTAGCGCCCAGTATTATATGGCGACTTACGGCCATATTATGGGAGCGAGGATGGAGACGGATATGCGCGATGACCTGTTTACACATCTGGAGAAACTCTCTTTCTCCTTCTTCGACCGCACGAACACCGGTCAGATGATGTCGCGCATTATCTCAGATCTGGCTGATGTGACCGAGCTGGCCCATCACGGTCCGGAGAATCTCTTCATTGCCACGGTCAAAATTGTCGGCGCTTTCCTGGTTCTGTTTTTTATCCATATCCCGACCACTCTGGTCTTACTGGCGGCGACGATCGCCATGTTTGTTTTCACTATGATCCAAAGGCGGCGGATGCAACGCACTTTCATGGAGAATCGGCGCCGGATCGCCGATGTCAATGCCATAGTTCAGGACAGTCTGGCCGGTATCAGGACAGTCCAATCTTTCTCCAATGAAGATATAGAGGCGGAAAAATTCGGCGAAGGCAATCAGCGTTTTCTTGACTCCAAGATCGATAATTATCTGGTTATGGGGCAGTTTGTGTCTGTCAATGGCTTCATGCAGGGAATGATGTATCTGTCCGTGATCCTGACCGGCGGCTACTTCGTCACTACAGGCGATATCCTGGCAGTTGATGTCATTCTCTATGTCCTGTATATCAGTATGTTCCTGGATCCGATCAAGATGCTGATCAGCTTCACCGAACAATTTCAGAAAGGCATGACCGGTTTTACCAGGATGCTGGAAATCCTCGATACCGAGCCGGAAGTCAAAGACCGCCCCGGCGCGATCGAAGTGGGCGCATTGTCCGGGCGGATTGACTTCGAAGATGTGTCCTTTCATTACGAAGAGAATGAGCCTGTGCTTAAAAATATCAATGCCTCAATCTACAGCGGCTCTACAGTAGCCTTGGTCGGCCCGTCCGGTGCCGGTAAATCGACATTTGTTTCCATGATTCCCCGTTTCTATGATGTGGTCTCCGGCTCGGTGAAGATCGATGGTATTGATGTGCGCGACCTGACCCTGAAATCCCTGCGCGCCAATATTGGCGTAGTCCAGCAGGATGTCTATATCTTCAATTGCAGTGTGCGCGACAATATCGCCTACGGTCTCCCCGGCGCCGGCGACGAAGAAATCATCGCCGCCGCCAGGCAAGCCAATATTCATGACTTTATCATGACCTTGCCCCAGGGTTACGATACCATGCTGGGCGAGCGCGGCATCAGATTCTCCGGCGGCCAGAAACAGAGGATCTCAATTGCCCGCGTCTTCCTTAAGAATCCATCCATCCTGATTCTGGACGAAGCTACCTCTTCACTCGACAACGAGAGCGAGCTCTTCATCCAGTCTGCGCTGGACGAGCTGTCCCGCAACCGCACTACCCTGGTCATAGCTCACCGCCTCTCCACGATTAAGAACGCCGATCATATTCTGGTTCTGACCGAGGACGGAATCGCCGAACAGGGCAATCACGAAGATCTGCTGGCCAGGGGCGGTCTCTACTCTTATCTGTACAATCTCCAATTCCAGGACAAAGCCGGGGATAGTTAACTGCCGGACTGACTTAGCCCTAATCTACCCGGTCTGCGATAACTGAACCAATTACCGATCCAATTTATATCAATTTTATATAAATTTCAGCCTGTCATGCTTTTCTGACGAAGGCGCCACAGGGTCATCCGCAACAATGAGTATAGTCGTTACTTGAACCAAAAGTCGCCTGGTCTGGGGTCGGCTCTGTGTGCCGGTTTACTCCGAGAATTTCGGTTTTCAAAAGAGCCGGGAAGCTGCGAATATGGCTATTCCCGCCAGGACACAAGGAGCGAAAGCGATACTATCTTGACGGCTTTTCTTACCACTTATCAGCAATATCAGCGCCAGGACAAAGGAAACCGCAAAAGAATACAGCAGAGCTGTACCGGCTTCCTGCCAGCCCAGGAAGAAGCCGAGCAAAGCAAAGAGCTTGACATCACCCAGGCCCAGTCGATAACGGCTGATTACCGCCAGCAGCAAAAACAGACCACCCAGACCTAATCCCGCCAGCAGATCCGAACCCAGACATGCCAGCCCCGCTCTCGCGTACTCCGCCGCGGTGCCTTTGCCGTCTGAGCAGACTCCGGAACCAAGTATCTCCGGCACATAGCAAAGGAGTCTGACCCCGGCGGCTATTAGCAACAAGTGATTCGGAATAATTCTCTGTTGCCAATCCACCACGGCAATGGGGATTAGCATAATTAACAACAACAGCAGCTTGAGCTCCATATCACCACCGGTTTTCCATCCTCAGCGCCGTAATAGTACTAACATACGCTGCAGTCACGAGCCCAGCTTAAATGTCGCGCGCAATAAATTTTCAACTGCCATCTGTCAATTATCTTGACTGCTATCTCTTACCCGACAAAACCCAAGAAATATGTCATTTTAAATAATATCGTTGTGATATAATCGGGCTGCAGCTTAGTAATGAAATTACACTGCAAAATGAGAGAATTGGCTATATGCCACGAGGGCAAACTGCTCGACGGCGTAATCACTTTGAATATGCCGATGACGGTCTACACTTTAGAAAAGAATTAATTTCTCGGCGTAATGATTTCCTGGATTATGTAGATCCTCCGGCAGCTATCGAGATATAGGAGGAAAGACCATGGCTGATTATCTGAAGCGTATCGCCAGACTGAAAGAACGTCTGTTAACAATAAAACCGGAGATGGATCTGGAAAATGCCAGGATCCTGACCGAGGGTTTTATCGAGTACGCCAATATGCCGCTGATTCTGAAGAAAGCTTATGCTTTCCGCAAACAATGTCAGGAAAAGACCATCTTTATCGCGGAGGACGAGCTTATCGTCGGCAATTCCGGATCTAAAGTGCGTGGCGGCATTCTCTGTGCCGACTGCTGCTGGTCGGTTCTTGATGACGAGCTGGAAACGATCAGCGACCGTCGCTATGACCCTTTCCATCTTCGCGCCGAAGACAAAGAATTATTCCTTGATGTAGTCAAACCTTACTGGCGCGGCAAATCTAATTTTGAGCAATGGCGCCGTCAGATCCCGGAGGATCTGCGCCTGCTTCGCGATAATGGCGTCGTATTCATTGACCGTAAGGGTGTCCGCGGTTTCGGCGAAACGACCGCCGGCTATGAATGGTTGCTGAATGCCGGTCTTAAAGGCATTAGAACGACGATCACGGAACGCAAATCCAGACTGAATCTGGCCAGACCGGGCGATTTGGAAAAAGATAATTTCCTGGAAGCATTGCTGCTGGTCTGCGAGGGTATTGCCGCTATGGCTCAGCGCTACTCTGCGCTGGCAGCTGATATGGCTTCCCGGGAGAAAGATATCGTGCGCAAAGCAGAGCTGCTCATGATCGCGGATATCTGCAGCCGAGTGCCGGAGAACCCGGCGACAACTTTCCACGAAGCGCTGCAGTCTTTCTATTTTTATCATACCTCGATCTTTATGGAGCAAAATGCCGCTTCCTACAACCCCGGCCGCATGGACCAGTACCTCCTGCCTTTCTACCGCGCGGATCGCGAAGCGGGCAGGATTGATCAGGATCAGGCTCAGGAGTTGCTGGACTGCCTCTGGATTAAATTCAGCGAACCTTGTCTGTTCCAGGATGCGGTAACCGCCGAATTCGCCGCCGGCTACCCCATGTTCCAGAATGTCTGCGTCGGCGGCGTGGATGAAACCGGCCGCGATGCCGTCAATGAGCTGTCATATATGATCTTGCAGGCCTCGATGGATGTCCGGCTCTATCAGCCCTCACTCTCTGTCCGCTACAATATGGCGAAAAATCCCAACCAATTCCTGCGCAAAGTAGTGGAGCTGATCCGGCTCGGCACCGGTTTTCCCGCCTTCCACAATGATGAAGTCGGCATCCGTATGCTGCTGAACAAAGGCGTTCCCCTGCGCGAAGCCTGGGACTGGAATCCCTGCGGCTGTGTCGAGACCAATCTGGAGGGCAGGATGCGCCAGTATACCGCCCTGGCCGATATAAATCTCGGCAGTCTTGTCGAATTGGCGTTAAATGACGGAGTCAACCGCAAGAGCGGCGAGCGGATCTCTGTCAGTACAGGCGATCCCGCCGCTTTCGAGTCCTTTGAGGATTTTACGAAGGCGCTGAAAGATCATATTGATCATACGATCCATGCCACGGTAGTCGGCAGCCACCTCCTGGACGAGATCTGCCTGGAGCGGCCGGTGCCCGCACTGTCGCTGACTTTTAAAGAATGCATCGAAAATGGCACCGACTATTCGGCCGGCGGCGCCAAGTACAATGTCGGCAACGGCATTATTCTGATTGGCGTTGCTGATCTGGTCAACAGCCTGGCGGCTGTACGCCAGCTGGTCTATGAAGATCGCAGCGTCACGATGGAAGAACTTCTGGCAGCTCTGGCCGCAAACTTTGAGGGTTATGAGCATGTACGGGAGCTATGCCTGGCGGCGCCGAAATACGGCAATGACGATAAACGGGTTGACAACCTTGCCGCTGAAATCTTCACTTATATCGCCGATGAAATCGAACAGTACGAGAGCAAATTCGGCCGCATGACCCCGGGTATTCTGCCGGTCTCGGGCAATACTCCGTTCGGGCTTGAAGTCGGTGCCCTGCCCTCAGGCAGAAAAGCCTGGAAGCCACTGGCCGACGGTGTCAGCCCCAGCGGCGGTACTGATCTGGGCGGACCGACCGCAGTCCTGAAGTCTGTTTCCCATCTGCCGCACGACAGATTTACCCAGGGCACTCTGCTCAATATGAAAGTCGAAGATGATCTCTTGAATTCAGAAAACGGCATTCGCCAGATGATGGCCTTGCTCAAGAGCATGTGCAGTCTGGGTATTTTTCATGTCCAGTTCAATGTTATCGATCAGGCGAAATTGCTGGCTGCCCAGAAGAACCCGGAACAGTACAAAGGTCTGCTGATCCGGGTAGCAGGCTATACGGCATATTTCGTCGAATTGGGCAAAGATGTGCAAGATGAAATAATAGCCCGCACCGTTCAAACTCGAATTCAATAAAGCATGAAAAGAGCGGGCCGGGTTTGAAGCAGATAATAGCGCAGCAAAGGACAATCAGCGGGTGAGACAGACGAGCAGCGGAACAATTCTGCGTCTTGAGCGCTCTTCGATTCATGACGGAGAGGGGCTGCGCACTGTGATTTTTCTCAAAGGATGTCCTCTGCGCTGTGCCTGGTGCTCTACTCCCGAGGGCTGGCTGCCCGGCATTACGGAAACGGAGACTGCCAGCTATGGCTATATCATGACCGCCGACGAATTGCTGGCCGAGATAGTAAAGGACGAGATTTTTTTCTTTCATTCCGATGGCGGCATTACTTTTTCCGGCGGTGAACCGCTATGCCAGGCTGAATTTGTAACGGATGTCGCAGCCGGAGCGCGCAAATTGGGCATATCTACAGCTATGGAATCCAGTCTATGCTATCCCTGGCAGGCGGTAGAAAAAGTTCTGCCGCATCTGGATGCCCTCTATGCCGATCTCAAACATATCGACCCGGAGCAGCATAAGTTCTATACCGGACAGGATAATCGGCGAATCCTGGAGAATATCCGCAGGGTTTCGGACAGCGATCTGCCACTGCAACTGATCATCCGCATGGTCTTGGTTCCGGGAATCAATGATGACGAAGCCACTCTGCGCCAAACGGGGGAATTCCTGCAATCACTGCATAATCTGACCAGGGTAGAGCTACTGCCTTATCACAGACTGGGGGTAGGCACTTATGCCAAATTAGGTTTGCGGTATCGTCTGCCGGAGACCAAAGCGCCGTCACAGCCGGAACTGCAAAGAGGCAAAGCTATATTGAGCCAATACATAAACAACATCAAATAAAACAGCAGATTATAAGAGTCCATGACCGCTGCGAATTTGTTTTTGCTAACCGATATTATAAAAGCCGGCCCGTTCTTCTAATAACAGGCCGGCTTGTTTTTAGATATAAGATCTGGCTGAATTAAATATTAGACGCGGTCGGGATATACCTTCAGAGCCTTATCCAGAATCTCAACTGCGCGTTTCAGATCATCCGTTTTCAATACATAGGCAACACGCACTTCATCGACGCCCATACCCGGTGTCTGGTAGAAGTTTTCGACCGGAGCGACCATAACGGTTTCATTATTGTCGTTGAAATCAGTCAGCATCCATTTGGCGAAGTCTTCCGCATTCTTGACAGGCAGTTTGGCAATAGCGTAGAAAGCGCCCATCGGCTTCTTGCACAGGACGCCGTCAATAGCGGCCAGACCATCACACAGGACATCACGACGGTTCTGGTAGCGCTCGCGGATCGGATCAAAGTAGGATGGATCCAGCTGGTAGAGAGCGGTAGAGCCGATCATTTCCAGCGTCGGGGCACACAGTCTGCTCTGGCCGAGCTTCAGGATCTGCTCCGGCAGCTCCTTATTTTTAGTGGCCAGAGAACCGATACGCGCGCCGCAGGCGGAGAAGCGTTTGGATACGCTGTCAACAATGATCACACGGTCAAGAATGTCGGTCATCTCACCAAAGCTGGTAGCTTTCAGTCCCTCATAAGTGAACTCGCGATACACTTCGTCAGCGATGATAAAGAGATCGTGCTCCTTGGCGATTTTGGCCAGCATTTCCACTTCCTCGCGGGTGTAGACCACGCCGGTGGGGTTGCCCGGATTGGACAGAGCAATGGCACGGGTCTTGTCAGTCAACTTGGACACGATTTCCGCCTCGGAGGGCAGCGCGAAACCATTCTCGGCATAAGTAGTCAGAGGCTTGATATTGACAGCATAGGGAGCAGCGAAGCTGCGATAGTTGGTATAGAAGGGCTCAGGAACCAGGATATCTTCATCAACATCCGCAACAGCGATAAAAGCCCACATCAGAGCCTCACTGCCGCCGTTGGTGATAATGATGTCTTCGGGTTCATAGGGAAGACCGATTCTCTTATAGTAGTCGGATGTAGCCTTGACCAACTGAGGATCTCCCTTTGAGTTGGCATAAGCCAGGACTTTGATCTCGGCATTGCGGATGGCATCCATAAACTCAGGCGGTGTCTCGATATCGGGTTGTCCGACATTAAGTCCATAGACTTTGATGCCGCGTTTTCTGGCAGCGTCGGCAAAAGGTACCAGACGTCTGATGGGTGATGCCTGCATGGCCATCATTCTGTTTGAAATTTTCATTGTAACCTCCAGCTAAAATATCGTTTTTGACTAATTAGATCATAAAAAAATTACCAACTAATAGTATAGCGAATAATCAGACAATATCCAATCTCAATCTCCGGTCGACCCGATCAAGGCGCGAAGGCAAGATATATTCTCAAGGCAAAACAAGAGGGGAGCACCTTCCATGCTGTCTTGACTAATTTGTCCGACTCTTTCAAATGCCGGGAGCAGAATCCTGAGGTGGATTTTCACTTTTTTCGAAATTGTTTTTTAGTTTATTCTCACGCTCAAATAGTTCAACTTCCAGATAAGCCTCCGCCCGTTCCAAGATCCTGGTCTTAGCCGTCAAAGACAGATGATCAAATACATCGATCAGCCGGCGTTTCATCTCCAGCTCACCGACTTTGTTGACATTTACACCCTGATGGTAAGGAGAATCCGTATATATATAGGGCATATGAGGATCCTTGCCGTCTTTAGTTTTAGAATGGGGCGCCAATATCTGATCGAGACTGGCGCCAAAGTAATCGGCTAATTTGCGCGCTGTTTTGACATCAGGAAAATTACGACCGCTTTCCCATTGACTGACTGAAGTTTGGGTGACGTTCAGCTTTTCCGCAAGCTGAGCCTGTGTAATATGATGTTGCTTCCTTAGTTGACGAATATAGCTCATATAGTTCTCCCGTTCATTATTGATTTTTACCATTTTTTTAGTATATCACTTTGTAATTAAGCGTTCAATGAGTTTGGGTTTAGAATCGTAACTAAATTTAGTATCGATAGTAAAAGTCGGCGCAATCAACATTTCATCCATTATTAGTCACAAGACATAACTGCAAGCAGACATTGACTAATGTTATATTTCTTTTGTCGGATCGGTATAAGCAACAGCTTTTATGCTATATGCATAGGCGGTAAACAAAGATAAGACAACGATATTTTAATATCTCTTCATATTGTATACAATGCCGGAATAGTTCGAGAAATACCGGATTATTAATATAATCAAGGGGGGCCTTATTCGGGATCGTATTATCGCGCCAAGATTGCATTTTGATGCGGGGAAAACCGTGATACATCGCGTAAAAATGCCCGCGAAACAAAACTAAAACCCTGCAGCTAAAATCTCTAAAAACTTGACAGCATACTGCCTCTGGGCTATGCTGAATCTAAGTTCCCATAGATATAAATTATAGGGAACTTGCCCATCAGTTGCCGGGTAACCGAGCGAATATGAACCTTGACAGACTGCAAGCTGAATGGCGCTTGGCCATATCGTGATCGTAAGCAATAAGTGATCTAAAATTACGCAGCATTCTGCCGGCAATAAAAGATTTGCTTGGCTTACCACCTCTGTCGTCTCAATCTGCCCTGTTCACGGGAATGACGCAGCAGGCAAAAGATCTGATCTGGGCAAAAGAAGGGAGGAAGTACTGTTTTGGAAGTACACCTCGACGAAACGGGCAGCTAAAGCTCCGATATTATCTACTTAGTGACAGCATGAATTGGCATCTATATCGGATACTGCCCGTTTCGCATGTCATGAGATAAATTACCGCCTATAATCTGTTGCAGATTTGTACCATTTGTATCACTATGCTAGTCCGTATAATTACTGCAGTAATTTTCCCCGATTTTAGTTAAAATAGACAGGGCTAAGATTTAAATTGTCATTTTGCACAATTAGCTCTCTATTATACTGGCAGGATATAGTGAAAGGTAGTGATGATATGATTACATATCACGGATTGAGGAAGTATTGCTCTAGGTTGATGGCCTTGATCTTGGTTATGGTATTAATGCTGACGGTGGTTGCCTGTAGCAACGGGAAATCTCAGGGGGATGCTACTGTAAACGATACGGGTACCGGATCTGAGACAGCGGATGAAGGAAGCGAGATTGCCGGGATAGCGCCTTCGACAAATACTGATGCGGAAACTGTGACATCCGATGCTCCTGTTGATAAAGTGAAGCTCCGTGTTGGTGTGCTTAAAGGTCCTACCGGCATGGGAGTAGTTCAGATCATGGAACGCCGGGAGCAGGGTGATACTGAATTGGATTACGAGTTTACAATTGCCGGCGCTCCTGTGGATATGGCCGGTCTGATCACATCCGGCAACCTGGATATTGCGCTGCTGCCGACTAATATGGCGGCCGCTTTGTACAATAAGACGGAAGGCAAGGTCAAGCTGATCCATATCAATACTCTGGGTGTTATGAGCATTGTCGGGTCAGACAGCGAGACCTTCGCGGATATTAAGGATCTCAGGGGCAAGACAATTATCGCGGCCGGACAAGGTGCCGCGCCTGAATTTGTGCTCAACTTTATCTTGGAACAAAATGGCCTGGATCCCAAAGCGGATGTGACGATTGATTTCAAGAGTGAGCATACAGAGGTAGCGTCTTTACTGCTTAGTAAGAAAAATGATCTCGTCCTGCTGGCTGAGCCATTTACTACTTCCGTACTGATGCAGGATAATACAAATAAGATTGTCTTTGATTTGACTGGGGAATGGGAGAAGGTGGCTGAGAATAATGCCAAATTGGTGATGGGTGCCGCCGTTGTCAGGACTGAATTCCTGGCTGAGTATCCTGAGGCCGTGGAGATTTTCCTGCGTGATTTTGATGCTTCGCAGCAGTTTGTCAATGCCGATCCGGAAGCGGCTGCACAGCTGATTGAGAAATTTGATATTTTCAAGGCCGCAGTGGCAGCGAAGGCTATTCCCCGAAGTTATATTGTTTCGCTGACCGGAGCGGAAATGAAAGGAGATGCCTCGGTATTTCTGAAAGTCCTGTTTGATAACAATCCTAAATCAATCGGGGGGAAACTTCCGGAGGAGGACTTCTATTATCTGGGTCCATGAGGTTTAGACGCAGACAACAGAAAATATTTGCCGTTCTGTTCTGGCTGGCCGTGTGGGGGTTATTTGCCCTTCTGGTAGGTCAGGAATTGCTGGTGCCGCAGCCTTACTTGGTATTGGAGAGGCTGTGGCTTCTGGCTGGCAGGAGCAGTTTCTATTTGAATCTCCTCCATTCTCTTTACCGCATCTGCTTGGGTTTCTTGTTGGGAACGGTGCTGGGGGCTATCCTGGCTTATCTGACGACTGCCAATCCTTGGGCAGGCGCTATTATTGAGCCTTTGATGAGTGTAATCCGTTCAACTCCAATCGCTTCTATTATTATTTTGCTCTTGATCTGGCTTTCGCCTACCGGCGTTGTGATCAGTTGTGTGGTCCTGATCGTGCTGCCGGTGATGTGGAGCAATTTTGTGGCGGGTATCAATTATCGCGATCCCCAGTTGGAAGAAGTGGCCGATCTGTTTGGCTTCAGCCGTTGGAAGCGGTGGCGCTATCTCAGGGTGCCGGCTATCCTGCCTTTCTTTTTCGCTGCTGTTCAAACGGGGCTGGGCTTCGCTTGGAAAGCCGGGGTAGCGGCGGAGGTGTTAAGCATACCGCGCCATGCCATTGGCACTCGACTTTATGATGCCAAGATTTATCTGGAAACGGCCGATCTGTTTGCCTGGACATTCGTTGTCATCCTTTTGAGTATTGCCTTAGAGAAGTCAATTCTGATGACCGTAAGAAGAGCGGGCAGATATTTGGACAGGGTAAAATAATGGGCATTATTATCCGCAATTTATCCAAGGCTTACGGGGACAAGAAAGTGCTGTGCGCACTTAATGCCGAAATGCCGGATACCGGATATGTAGCCATCCTGGGTTCATCCGGTGTCGGGAAAACAAGTCTGCTGCGACTGATCGCCGGTCTGGAAGAGCCGGATGAGGGCGAAATTATCTTTACTTATTCCGAAACGCCCAAGATCAGCATGGTCTTCCAGGAAGACAGGCTATTCCCTCATCTCAGCGCCAGAGAGAATGTGGCTCTGGTTGGAGATGATAGGGCAAATGACCTAAAGCAAGCGGATATTCTGCTGACACAATTGGGCTTGGGCGATTGTATCTATCAAAGGGCGGCGGAACTGTCCGGCGGTATGAAGCGCCGGGTGGCTCTGGCTCGCTCACTGCTCTACGGCGGTCAGATCTATCTGCTGGACGAATTGTTTACAGGCCTTGACGATCAGACTCTATGCCAGGTGACTAAAACTTTGGATCCTTTGTCCGAAGCGGCCCTGGTTATATTTGTTTCGCACGATACCCGGCTTCTGACTGACCGGGTTAAGCAAATCATACGGATAGAGCCGGCTTAAGAGCGAGGTCAGTCGCTGCAGTGCCGCGATGTATCATTTATAATGCCTGCGGAACTAGTCTGGAAACTTGATTTTCCGGCCTCTTTCAGGTATAATTTTTCGCATAGAATAATGATGTTTTAATAAGAATTTTGGGGTGATAATATTGATCGAAAAATCGGACCTGAGGATTTGCCGTACCGGCCTGGAAGAGCGCATCGGGCGCAAAATCTGGCTAAAATCCAAAGGCGGTAGAAAGCGTACTATTATTCATGAAGGTTATCTGGATACTTGTTCGTCAAATGTTTTTACAGTTCGTTGCCCGGTCTCGCCGGCCTATGATGAATATGTATCCTTCAGTTATGTAGATGTGCTGACAAAAGTTGTAGAAATCCGTTTCGACCGGGATACGGACTGCGCGGATAGCGCCGCGAAGGCACAAACTGTTTCATAACAGGATGGCTTGTGAGCTGGTAACAGTTCGGACTCAGGCGGCCGCGAAAGTAAATCTGTCCCTGGACGTACTTGAGCGTCGGGCGGACGGATATCATAATATCGATAGTATTATGCAGGCGATTTCGCTGGCAGATGGCGTCACTATCAAAGTGGCGCCTTTGTTTCGCAATTGTATGACCGCGGCCGAAAAAGCAGGAGCTTTCGGGACGGAGGGGGAAATTACTGTCGGAAATGAGGTCACGGGCAGCGCCAAGCCTTGCAGGATTAGTCTGACCAGTAATGTCGCAATTCCTGTGGATGAGACGAATACTGCTCTGAGGGCTGCTAAAATCTGGTGTGAAAAAACTGCTGCCTCAGGACTGGATCTGCTAATTGAGCTCAACAAACAAATACCGCTGGGAGCAGGTTTAGGCGGCGGTAGCACTGATGCGGCATCCGTTCTGCGCTCTCTGAATCTGTTAGCAACCACAGGCATTATTGAAGTCAAACCGTTGTCGGAACAAGAACTTTTACAAACGGCGGCTCTGATCGGAGCGGATGTTCCGTTCTGTCTGATCGGTGGCACTGCCAGATGCAGGGGTATTGGCGAACAAATTGAAGCACTTGATACTTTGCCCGCCTGGCCGCTGCTATTGGCGCTGCCGGAAGCTCAAGTCTCAACCGCCGGCGCCTACCGGCAACTGGATCAGTTGCCGCAACCGTGGCAAAGACCTAATACCGAACGTGTGATACAGGCGATTGCGGCTCATGATCTGCCGCTTCTGGGGCAAAACGCCCACAATGTATTTGCCAATCTTCGCACCGGTCTGCACCTTAAGCTGCGCAGACTGGAACAAGCACTGCAGGCCACCGGCGCCGCTATGGTGCAGATGACAGGCTCCGGCCCGGTAATTTTTGCGGTGTATGAGGACGAAGGACTGCGGGATCTTGCTCTGCGGGAGCTTGCAACCGGAACCTATGACAAGACCGGATTCCTGGCAGCATATTTCACTGGTCCCCCGTCACCGCCTGATATCGCGTGCTTGTCCGCTACGGATAAGGGACTCTGATTACTAAAACCCGTCCGATTAACAAATCAAGTACCCGATTATTCCCGGCTACGGACAGACGGTCTAAAGTTCATCTGTATCCAGCCAAATTGTAAAGGGCCCCTGATTGACCAGATGGACATCCATCATGGCACCGAATTCGCCTGTTGCTACCCTGTCCGGCAGACTGGCCCGGGCCAGGGCTACAAATTGCTCATATAGAGATTCGCTTTGATCTGGCGGCGCAGCCTCGTACAAACTAGGCCGGTTTCCTTTCCTGCAGTTGGCAAAAAGCGTGAACTGAGAGACAATCAGCACCTCTCCCTGTACTTGTTCCAAATCCAGATTGGCTTTGCCGTCTTCATCCTCAAAGATTCGTAGATTCTCAATCTTATGCCAGAGCTTGGCACAGGCGCGGCTGTCATCATTGCGGCCGACGCCTAGCAGAATCAGATAGCCCTTGCCGATACTGCCTGTAATGCGTTTATCTACTTGGACATAGGCGGAAGAGACACGCTGGATCAGTGCTCTCATGCCCAGATTACCTCATAACCCTCTTTGACTAAAGGCAGGATTCCGGCATGCCCGTTCATATCATTGAGCAGCGGCAGTCCGGTCGCTTTATTAAAGTCCAGGACTTCCAACTGGATGGAACAGGCAAAACAGATTCCGGCCAGCAAACCTTTGTCACGGGCTTGGAGATACAGTTTATTGGCTTCCAGAGCTAAGTCAGACGGCAGTTTGACAGATTCGCCCTCGAATATGATCTTAACTTCGTGTCCGGCTTCACTTAATTGCAAGGCATTCAACAGCACGTGCATAAAGCACATCTTATTGCCCTGCATAGCGTAAAATAAATATTTTTTCATTCCTATCACCCCACGATATTTTATTAGCTTTTCCAGCGTTTATCACGACTGTGATTTTGTGACTGGTATGACCCGATCTTATTGTCATTACTCTGCAAGAAGTGGGATAATATGATAGTCGATGCATATTAGGATGCCCACAGCTTGATCAAAGGCCACAAAACCATTATAAACTATCGTCGCTTGTATTTTGAAAGATTAAATGTAAATAGGTAAGCTTTGAGTAGTTGCCTTGCGAAAGAAGAAGAGAGGGAATACGGAGAAGATGTCTGAAGAAAGAAAAACTGTTCCGCGCCGGGCGGTCAGGGTCAGCATGTTGCTATATGTTATAGCTACCGCTATCGTTGTACTTAGCTTTTATTCGGCAGAACTCAAATTCTTGATCTGGGTAGGGCTGGCTGTCTTTTTGGTGGGTTTCTATGTGCGGCTGAAATTCTGTTCCTGTCCTTACTGCCACAGCGCTATGGCATCCAAAATGGCCAGGCTTGACGGCAAAGCTTTTATCTGTCCGAATTGTGAACAAGAAATCGGACAAAAATGATATCTGCCCGCGCAGTGGGTAGCGGCGAATCCGGATGCGGATGCAAGGGATTGCCTGTGGAAAATCCAAAGCCTGATGCGGCAGCCATGATGCTATTGCCAAAGTCTGCAACACAATTGACGGACGGGATCTGACAGTTAATTAGAAGGTGGTTGATTATGATTGAAATTATTAGAGTCAAAGATTATGAAACTATGAGTTTGTATGCGGCCCGTCTGGTGGCGGCACAAGTTCGGTTGGTGCCGGATTCTGTACTGGGTCTGGCTACCGGTTCTACGCCTCTGGGAATGTATCGGGAGCTGGTGCGTCAGCACCGGGAGGAGGGACTGGATTTTTCCCAAGTTACAACGATAAATTTGGACGAGTATTGCGGTTTGCCGGGTACGAATGAACAAAGCTACCGCTACTACATGGACAGCAATTTTTTCAGCAAGATCAATATCGATCCGGACTTGACCTTTATTCCGGATGGCATGACAACAGATATCGATGCCTGCTGTGAAATGTATGATGAACTGATCGACTTTCTGGGCGGAACGGATATTCAGGTTCTGGGAGTAGGAGAGAACGGACATATTGCTTTTAATGAGCCTCATGGGTACTGTTTTACGGCCAAAACACATAAAGCGGAGCTGACAGAAAACACAATGGAAGTAAATTCCCGCTTTTTCGATGACCCGGCTGAAATCCCGCGTTATGCGATCTCCATGGGTATGCGCGGTATCATGAGCTCTAAATGCATTCTGATAATGATTTCCGGAGCACAGAAAGCGGATGCGGTCTATGGCCTTTTGCGTGGTGAAGTTACCCCTCGCTGCCCGGTTTCTATTCTGCAGTTGCACCCGAATGTAAAATTGATAGTGACGGATGATGCCTTCGGCAAAATAAAAGATTGAAAAAGTTATATAATCAATTTTCCTGGTTTTTGCGCGATTTCGGCAAAACCTATATCTTAGCTACACTGTCTGTTGTTCTGAACAATGTTCTGATGCTGATACCGCCGTGGGCAATCGGCTATTTAGCTGATCTGATCGTAACCGGCCGGATTCGCCTTGATACTTTTTACAGTTATATAATGGTTCTGATCGTAGTGATCGGCTTGCTCTACCTGCTTAACTATATATGGCAGTACCTGATTTTTTTGGGCGGCGATGAGATAGGCCGGGCCGCCCGGCGCTTATTGGTGACTAAGTATCTGCGGCAGAGCCCGCCTTTTTTCACCAAGAATTCAACCGGCAGTCTGATGGGCAAGGCCACCAATGATGTGGATGCCATCTCCGAGATGGCCGGTTACGGGATGATGACGCTGCTGGACTCAACTTTGTATCCTTTGGCCCTGATCCTGATTATGGTTATCGCTATCTCATGGAAGCTGACGCTGGCAGCAGTTTTGCCTCTGACTTTGCTTATCTACTTTTCCAAGCTGATTGGCAAGGCTCTTTACAGCCGTTTCTATGCTGCCCAGCAAGCCTTTGATGAGATGAATGATAAAGTGCTGGAAAATGTGGCCGGTGTGCGTGTGGTCCGCGCTTTTGACAAAGGCGAAGAAGAGATCGCCGGCTTCGTGCGGACGGCACAGAATCTGTACAGTAAGAATATGTCTCTGGTACGGATGAGTGCTTTATTCGGGCCGGTCTCTCGCGCAGTTTCAGGTATCAGCCATACCGTAGCCTTAGCTTATGGCGCTTATCTGATTTCCGTACGGGAGCTCAGTCCGGGCAGCCTGGTTTCTTTTCTTTTTTATCTTGATATGCTGAACTGGCCGATGCTGGCTGTAGGCGAATTCATCAATGTTTCCCAGCAAGCTTCAGCTTCAATGGAAAGAATACAAGAACTGCTGTCCTATAGCGAAGATATCGTATTCGACCCTGAGGCCGCGGACTATCCTGGTGGCGGCGGGATCAGATTTGAGCAAGTCAGCTTTACCTATCCCGATGAAGAGCAACCGGCATTGCAACAGCTTGATTTTGAGCTGGCTGCCGGAGAAACTCTGGGCGTGGTTGGTAAAGTAGGCAGCGGGAAAACTACTTTGCTCAAGCAGCTCTTGCGCTTTTATCCGCGGAAAGGCGGACGGATTTTGCTGGGAGGTCAACCTCTGGAAGCATATTCCCGGCGCAGCATCCGGGCTGCGATCGGCTATGTGCCGCAGCAACCTTTCCTCTTTTCGCGCACAATCAGAGCCAATATTGAGCTTGGCGCTCCTGAGGGTGCCGTCTTGTCAGCTGAGCCGGAGCAAGCGGCGCGGATTTCTTACCGTCCGGTCATCGATCCTGACAATACCCTGGGCTATTCAGCTCTGGAACCGGAGTTGGCTACTGCCCCGGATTTTGTCGCTGCAGCTGATACAGCGACCGGGATTTCCCTGGAAGAAGCCATTGATCTGGCGGATTTCCGCAAGGATCTGGCTCAGTTGCCGGATGGCCTGGACACTCTGGCGGGCGAAAAGGGCATTGCGCTTTCCGGCGGACAGAAACAACGTATTACTATTGCTCGCGCCCTTATGAAAGATCCGGAGATCCTAATCCTGGATGACTGTCTGTCGGCAGTGGATGCCAATACGGAAGAAACTGTCTTGAAAGCGCTAAAAGAAAAGAGAGCAGGGCGGATTACCCTGATCAGTTCGCACCGGATCTCCACGATTATGCATTCTGATCTGATTCTGGTGCTGGATGAGGGACGGATTGTTGAGTGTGGCACGCATGAGGAGCTGTTAGCTGCCGGCGGTTGGTATAGAAGGCAATATGAGAGACAGAAATTGGAAAAAGAAAAACAAATTCCGTCTCCGGCAGCAAAGGTGGATCCCGGACAGGAAGGAGGGTTATGCTTTGAAACAGACTAAGTCACAAAAAAAGCGGGAGCAATCCCGGCAAAGCCGTCTGCTCAAATACAGCTTAAGCGCTAAAACAACTCTCCTGCAGGGGCTTTTCGTAACCGGGTTAACCGTTGCCAGCAGTCTGTTGGCTCCGTATCTGGTTAAGTATCTGCTCGATAATGAACTGAGTACAGGAGCCGGACTCAGGGTTAACTTTCTGATCTTGGTTCTGGCTTCCTATCTGGGAACGATTCTGATTTCGGCGGTCATGCGCTATTTCAGCACTTTGCTGCTGCATAAGGCAGCTAATAAAATAGCTATGCGGATGCAGCTGGACGCCTTCGCGCATGTGCAAAAACTGCCCATAAAGTTCTTTGATCAGTTGCCGGCAGGTCAGGTTGTGTCACGCATAACAAATGATACGAAAGCGGTTCGGGTTCTGTATCAGGTAGTATTGGCCCAGTTAATGTTAGCTGGCATCTATGCGCTCGGCATCTATATCGGTCTGGCTCTGATCGATCCTTTCCTGATCCTGATAGCTTTGACATCTGTTCCGGTCATGTATTTACTCTTTCGGGACTTCAAGGGCAAGTCGGCTAAATACAACCGGATTTACCGCAGTAAGCTGAGTGAGCTGAACGGCAATCTCAATGAGAATATCCAGGCGATGGAGGTTATCTCCAGTCTGGGCAAGGAAAAGCAGATCTACCGGGAGTTTAGCGTCATTTCCGACCAGGTGTATGAACAGTCCCGGAATATGACCAGGTTGTTTAGCTACAGCGCTTTCAATGCTACTCAGACAATACAGTATCTGCTGCTGGCCGCGGTCCTGCTGTACTTTGGTTTCGGACATTTGACCGCAGCTTATTGGGTGCCGATCGGAACGCTCTATGTTTTTGTCGATTATATGTTGATCCTATTCAATCAGCTCAACAATGCCATGACCAGAGTCGGTGATCTGGAGAGAGCGCGCAGTGCGGCCGACCACATTTTTGAACTGCTGGATCTGGAAACGGTCCGCGAGGGAACCAGGATGGCTCCTGTCTCTACGGGAAGAATTGCTTTTGAGAATGTCACCTTTGCCTATGACGAAGAGGCTGTTCTTAAAGATATCAATTTCGAAGTCGCTCCCGGACAGACAGTTGCCTTCGTGGGTCAGACCGGTTCCGGCAAAAGTACAATCATGAATCTGCTCTTTGCTTTCTACCAGCCGCAGCAGGGCAGGATTCTGTTTGAGGGTGAACCGCTGGCAGAACTGGATTATAAGAGTTTCCGACGTCAGATGGCAATCGTATTGCAGGACCCCTTTCTGTTCACGGGCACGATCTTGTCCAATATCACTTTGGACCGGGCGCATATAAGCCGCGCGGATGCCGAAAGAGCTTTGCGCGAAGTTGGCGGCGGTCAGTTCCTGGAGCGATTGGAACATGGCCTTGATACCGAAGTAATTGAAAAAGGCGCCGGTTTTTCCTCAGGTGAGCGCCAGTTGATTTCGTTCGCCCGCGCTCTGGCTCACAATCCTCGCATTCTCGTCCTGGACGAAGCCACTTCCAGTATTGACTCCGAGACCGAGAGCGCCATACAAAGTGCCATGCGCCGTCTGGAAGAGGGGCGAACCACTTTGATTATCGCCCATCGCCTCTCAACCATCCGCCATGCTGATCAGATTATCGTCCTTGACCAAGGCCGTATCGCGGAACAGGGTGTCCATGACGAATTGATCGCCATGAACGGCATTTACCGCTCTATGTACGAAGCTCAGTCCCAAGAGATTTACTCCTAGCGGTTTAAGTCAATCTCAGCTATAATTCTTTGAATCGGCATTCGGACAAAAATATGGATTTAGGATAGGATATTCACGACAGCAGTATGAACAATTCAAATCAAGACAAAGTCACGAAACAGAAAAAACCTTATCTGCATTTATTTTTGCTTGTCATTACGGCAGTAATCTGGGGCGCGTCCTTTATTGCGCAGAAAACAGGCATGGATTATGTCGGCCCCTTTACTTACAACGGGGTGCGGATGCTCTTGGGCGGCACGGTTTTGCTGCCCGTGATTTACTTTATGCGCAAAACCGGCCACACCAGCAAAATTGGTATGGATGAATTGCTGGAAATTCGCGGGGTCAGCCGAATTGAAGATTTGCCTTGGTATGATCGCAAACCTCAGCTGTACGGCGGTATCTTTGCCGGCCTGATGCTCTTTGTAGCCAGCAGCCTGCAACAGCATGGCGTTCAGTACACAACTACCGGCAAAGCCGGCTTTATTACGGCGATGTATGTGATACTGGTTCCTGTGGTCGGAATTTTTCTGCGCCACAAAACCAGGATTGCCGACTGGCTGTCGGTTTTTCTGGCGGTATCAGGCTTTTATTTTCTGAGCATAACAGAAGATATTACTATTGCTAAAGGAGACCTGTATCTGCTACTGGGAGCCTTTTGCTATTCATTCCATATTCTGATTCTCAATCATTATTCGCCGATTGTGGATGGTGTGACGCTGGCTTCAACGCAGTTTCTTGTGACCGGTCTGCTTTCGATGGTGCCGATGTTTATCTTCGAGTCGCCTAATCTCAACGCCATCGCTGATGCTGCTCTGCCGATTTTTTACTCAGGAGCCTTGTCTTCCGGCGTCGGATTTACGCTGCAAGTTATCGGCCTGCAGAAAGTGCCGCCCACACAGGCTTCTCTGATTACATCCCAGGAATCTACCTTGTCCGTCATTTTCGGCTGGCTGATTCTGGGAGAAGTTATGTCCGGACGGGAAATTTTCGGTTGTCTTCTTATGTTGGCGGGCATCCTGATTTCCCAGCTCACCCCGACCAAGGACTACGACAAGCTTCACTCCTAGCCTACCGATAATTTACATCCTGTGATTTGTACTGCAAGTTTTAGTGTGCTAGAATTTCGACTTAGATAAGAGTTAATTAGCCGGACAAATTTGATAGGCTGAAGGCATATGCAGGGTGAGCTAAATTACGCTAAATCTCGTACGCCGGATAGGTGCCTTCTTGATGCCCGTATCTTAGTCTTAAGTTCAATCTCCCTGCCTTGTCAAACTATGCCGGCCAGAGTCAACTGACCTCAGTCTGCCCCTGCGCATAATACATTAAGGGGATATCTGCGGCCGGCGTCAGTTGACTGAGCAGAGGAAGGAGCCGATATATGTATTGTAGTAAGTGTGGCTTTAACAATGAAGACGGCATGCGTTTTTGCATCAATTGCGGACAGCAACTGGATCAAGAGATGCCACGGCAGTCCCCGGTCCGGCAGCCCGAACAGCCACAGACTTTGACCGGGCGGCAGGCTGCACCGCCTCAGAGCGCTGAGCCGGGTATGATGCCGCCGCTGCAGGCCGGGCAGGCACCTCCGCCGCAGGCTGGGCAGGTATCTCCGCTGCAGGCCGGGCAGGCACCTCCGCCGCAGGCTGGGCAGGTATCTCCGCCGCAGGCTGGGCAGGTATCTCCGCCGCAGGCCGGGCAGGCACCTCCGCCGCAGTGGGGACAGGTACCACAACAAGCCCCCGGCCCGGGCATGGCTCCTCCCCCGCCATTTCCGGGACAGGCAGCCCCGCCGCAGTGGGGACAGGTACCACAACAAGCCCCCGGCCAGGGCATGCCCCCACCCCCGCCATTCCCGGGACAAGCAGTGCCGCCAATTTGGGCCGGACAGCAAGCACCCCCTCCTCGGCCGGCTAAGAAAAAGAAAAAAGGCCTCATTATCACGCTATCAATAGTAAGTGTATTGGTATTGTTAATCGCCGGATTCCTTATTTATTCTTTACCGTTGAAGCCGGTGATCATCCTTGACGGTACGCGACAGACGCTGAATGGCAGTATTGATGATCTGTCCCTGTCGGTTAAGACTAATCAGTTGATCAAAGAGGTCCGTTATGCCTTAGATCCCGAAGATCCTGAAGACCCCGATGCCTATACAGTATTAGAAGATATTGAAGGCGGCATTTTCAGCAAGGAGGGCAAACTGCCCAAGCTCAGCCTTGACAAGGCTATTAATGAATCATCTAAAGAGCGGGGGCCTTGGCAGCGCACAAATGCCAATGCCAGACTAGGCAACCACACGCTGTATATTACAGTTAAGACTATGTTCGGCACCTCCAAACCGATGCCCTTCAATTTGCTCTATGCTTCGGGTATTTCTGCCCTGCCTGACAGAACCAAGATCAGAAAGATTACAGACGGCGAAGTATCCGCTGATGCCCTGATAAATGAACTGCTTGTGTCGCTTGACATGGGTGCCGACCGCTCAATCGCCGAGGCTTTGGCAGCAGAAACGGGCGGCAAGATTGTTGGCGAAATCCCGGCAATCTCCCGCTACCAAATCCGCTACGACAAGGCGAGTGAAGATGAGATAGCTGCTATCTTGGAGGATCTGCAAGCCAGGCCGGAGGTTCTGACGGCACAGTACAATTATGTTTATGATCGATCCGAAATCCAGCTCTATCCCAATGATGCTCAATTCGACTCATGGGATATTGACAATCCCGACGGCAATAACTGGGGTCTGGAAGTTATCCGCGCTCCTCTCGTCTGGAAAGATATAGATTCGCTTACACCGATCTCCGTTGGCGTAGCTGACGGCGGTCTTGAGTATGGTCATGAGGACCTCAATATTGACCGTTCAAATATCTATCTCTTTCCCACATATACACTGGAAAGCTTGGATGATATGGAGCTGTATTACGCTAAGTCGGACAAATCGCCGGGCTCTGACTACTATAGTGGTAAGGAGCACGGAACACATGTCACCGGCATCATTTCAGCTCAGGGCGATAATGATATCGGCTGCGCAGGCGTAAATTGGCAGACAAAACCCTACTTTTTCCATTACTGGCATATGGAAGTGAATGAAGATACGGGCGAGCTGGATCTCTGGAATGTGACGACCTCATTCGAGCTGGAGGTAACATTAACTACACTGGTTGAACAGGGCTGCCGCGTTATTAACTACAGCGTCGGCGATTCCGTACCCTCGGCACCCGGCAGCAAGCACGAGTATATTGAGACGCAGGCTTACGGTGACCTCTGTCTGCGTCTTGAAAGCTTGGGCTATGATTTCCTTGTCTTCAAGGCAGCCGGCAATGAAACTGAAGATGCCTCAGCTTTTGCTATGAACAGGATCATGACAGGCACCGATGAGGCCCGCCGCCATACGGTAATCGTCGGGGCTATTGAGAATACGCCGATTGAATATGATGATGATGTAGATGAGCGTATCAAATATGCTTATCAGCTCAGCGGCTATTCGAATTATGGCAGCCTCGTTGATGTAGCTGCGCCCGGCACGGATATCTTCAGTACTGTGCCCGATAATGGTTATGTGAATATGCCGGGCACCTCTATGGCTTCGCCGATGGCTGCCGGTGTTGCCTCCTTGATCTACGGCGCCCATCCTGAATATACTGCTTCCCAGGTCAAAGCTATCTTAAAAGAAGAAACTGACACCTTTACTACGGACGGTACCAATCTTATCCCTGTAGTCAATGCAGCCCTGGCTTCGGACTATGCCAAGACGGGTGAACTGCCGGAGATGCCGCCGGGCGAAGTAATTCCTGATCCCGGTTTTACGCCCTACCCCGGACCTCCGACGCCCAGCGCGCCGAGCCCGACGCCGACACCGGACATAACAGAACCGACACCGGACATAACAGAACCGACACCGGACATAACAGAACCGACACCGGAGCCTAAGCCCGTCAAACCGGATCCGGGCAATGATGTGATTAATATACCCGGTCATACGCCCTTCGCTCCACAAGAGGGCCGGTGCGGCTTTACTGCCTTCGTCTACGATGCTGTGACAAAGCAGCCCGTATCCTCCTTCCGTCTTGAGAACATAATCTGGCTGACCGGTAGTCGGGGTGATCCCCAAATTTTCGATTGGCCTTATCCGGATAACTTTTTGGCCAAGATAGAAGGGGAGTTCATAATTTGGGCAAAAATGTCCGATGATAATCCTGATACGGATACGATGCAAGCCTTTGATATCGTGGCTGACGGTTATGAGACTTACCATATATCAGCTTTCCCTGTCGAGGAGCGCGCTGTTACGGATCTGGGCATTATCTATCTGACACCTACAGGCGCCAATCAGCCGCCCTCAGGGATGGGCCAGATCGCTGTCATCTTGGACTGGGGCGCAAAGCCCGCCGATCTGGATTTACATGCTACAGCTCCTCTTACTGACGGTGATAAGAGGTTCCACATCTTTGCCTATGATTCAAACCTCAATTTTGGCAGCGGCGGGGACTATCCCGATGCTTTGATGACGTCGCAAAGCGATAGTAGCTACGGCACGGAAAGCATCACAATCTTCACCCCGCGGCCCGGTGTGCCCTACACCTTCTATGTCCATGACTTTACCAATACGGCCAAAAAGAGTGATGCCTGGGACCTGGCTAATTCAGGGGCTGAGGTGAGAGTTTACTTAAATGCCCTCGACGACCAGCCCATTGTTTTTAATGTGCCTAATCAAGAGGGTACACTATGGGAGGTCTGTACGATCCTGGATGGCGAAGTTAGTTCCACTCACAGTATGAGCTATGAGGGACGACCTTTAAATATCGGTGTCTCTGATTAATAAATAAGCGTATTCTGTGGTGAGAATTCGGGCATTGGATAGTCAATGGGCAGAAGCTATATAAGCTAGACTCTCAACTGAGATTGGTAAAAATAAAACCCCGCCGGATCGAACCGTGCGGGGTTTTATTGTGCGCCGGCAGCGGTAATTCTTCGCTATTGTCCAGACTTACCGCTCTGTTGGCAGATCGCAGTCTTTTACGCCTCTGCAACCGTTGATGCCTAATAGCTTGCTACTCATAGCTGACTGTTTTCAGGGCGCGGCCGTCGACGACGATAATCCAGGTCAAACCCGGGTTCAAGACCAGTTCCTCACCTTCCAGATAATAAATGATGGGGTCGGTGTGGGAGGCCTTGCTCCAGGTAATGGTATATTTTTTGCCTCCGGTCAGATAGGTAGCTTCGCCTTTGTCAATCCAGTTGATCTTGTTGTGAACGCCGTTCGGCATCAGATCGTGCGGCCGGTGCAGGACAATAATATTTGCGACTTTCAGGTCCTTTTTGGTTTGCTCATCAACCAGGACTTTACCGTCATTGTATTTGCGGTAAGTCTGACTTTTAGCATCATAAGTGAAAGCTTCTTTTGTCTTGGAGAACTGATACTTGATCTTAGTTGCCGTTTCCCCCCCGGCCGGCAGCAGGAATTCACTTCGGACATAGAGGCCGCGCACGGGTTCTGACGGAGCGATGTCGCCGTATATCTTTCCGGCTCTTTTGTAGGCGGCTTCCATAGTCGTATAGAGATTATGCGGAGATTTGCGGTGTTCCGTGCGATAATACATGCCGTAATGGCCATGGAGCGCATCGAGACTTCGAATGTTATTCTTGACCGGACTGGCTTCAATGACCTTGTAATTGCCGGCGTGAACATAAAATGCCCGGTGCTGCGCCACCAGATCCAGATAGGCCGGCCGGGCGCTTCTTACCGGGCCGATGACTCCTTCAGTAGCGTCGATCAGCATCAACAGCCTGGTAGTCCTGGCCTCGGTCATCATCTGATAGATAAGCTTGGCCTTTGAGAGGCCCGATTGCGGCCTGGCTGCAGCTTTGTTATTAATCATTGCCGCTATCGGATAGCGGTCCGGGAACAGTAGTTCGACATCACCGCCCGGTAAAGGTGGTTCAGTTTCGGTTGGCTCTGTCTCTGTTACTGTTGGTGCTGATATTTCAGTTGCGGGCAAATTCGTGGCAGTCGCTTCTGTCGCTGTTTCACTGCTTGTTTGTACCTGCTCCGTGCCTGTCGTTTCGGAAAGATCCGTTTCTTCCGCTTTTTTCTTGCAGCCGATAAAGCCGAATGCCAGGAAAACCACCAGCAGAATGATCAGATATTTTTTCATATAATCTATAGGCACCGTTCAAGCACGAGGGCAGACAGTACCTTCCCTCCTGTATGTTCTCTATTTGTTGCCTTTATTCTATCACGCTTTGTTGCCTGCTCTGCCGCGGCACTGTCTGAGTCGTATTAAGATCTTATTTCAAAGTTATTTCCGGTCAGGGGGATTAGCGTATCCGGCGGTGTTCCGTGAAGATTGCAAAATTCGCTGAAAGCGGCAAAAGCTATGGCAGCGGTTGGCTCAGCCTTCAGTCCGTAACGGTGGAGGTCCTGCCCTGCTTGTTCGATTGCCTGCTCGCTCACTTGCTGCCAGCTGATATGGTATTTCCCGGTCAGAGCCAACAGTTCGCGCCCGCGGGCGGGGCGGGCTATGGCGATACCTTCAGCCAATGTTGGCCTGGCGCTGATTGGATAAGGCGAATTCTCTTTTCTCTCCCAAGCAGTAGCGAGAGGGGCGCAGTTGGCGCTCTGAACGGCAATGAGCTGGGGGAAATTGGTTAGAAGCCCGGCGGCGCGCAGATCCTCCAGCCCCTGAATCAACCCCAGCAACAGAGTGCCGTTGCCGACAGGCAAGAAAATATGCTGCGGCATTTTCCGTCTTTGCTCAAAAAGCTCATATACGATGGTTTTGACGCCCTGGATAAACAGAGGCTGGTAGACATGGCTGGCATAAAACGGACGGGAGTGGTTGGAGTTGGCTGTGGTGTCAGTGGCATCGAGTCGTGCCCGCAAAACTTCAGCGCAGTGATCACGCGAGCCGGGGACTATATGTACGGCAGCGCCCGCAGCTTCAATCTTCGCGATCTTGCCCGGACTGGCGTTCTCCGGTACATAGATCTCACAGGGCAGGCCGGCTTTGGCGGCATAGGCTGCTACACTAAGGCCGGCATTGCCGCTGCTGTCCTGGACGATACTCGTGGCTCCCCTTTGCAGGGCGAAGGCTATCACTGCCCATGCTCCGCGATCTTTGAAGGAGCCATGGGGCAATGCGGATTCGTTTTTGACGCATAGATCCGGCGTCAGTTGCAACAAAGGCGTCTGAGTCTCTTGCTGGCTGAGACGAATTAATGTATCTGCCGGCAGTGGCAAAAAAGGGGCGTATCTGGCTAATCCGGGATTGTTGCGCTGGATCCGGCCCGGGCTGAATGGCTCGATAGCATCGGTATCCCCTGCAGACGCAAGTTGCCAAAGGCCGCCGCAGTTACAGCGGTAGCTGGCCCTGTCGGCGGCGACCTGTTGCAAACAATTGCTGCAAATGAAGTCAATCATAGCCCAATTCTAGCAAAAAGCACCAATGAATAATTGGAAAAGACGACTTGATGGCGCCTTCGTCAAAACATTACCGGTATGATCGGGAGAGTAGCCTAGAGATAGTCCAGGATGACAGACCAATCCGCGATCAGGGCAGCCAGTGATTTGACGGCATTGGCCGGGGAAGTGCTGGGCATTTTCCTGACCTTTATCTGCGGGCGCGCCGGCTGGTATTTCTTGTAATATTGATATGCTGCGGCGCCGTTGCAGAAGACCTGGCTGATTCCGGTCGCGGCAAAGATCTGTTCGAAGTCATTTGGCACTACATTGCGAATCGAGCTGTCACTGCTGCCTATGATCTCACAGGCGCCGATACTGTCCCAGATAGCGATGCCGCTGGCCAGCATGATCTTTGCGGTGCGTTCCGGATCAGCTGCCGCGAGTGGCGGCACGATCTGCAGCAGAGCGGACATCATCGGCCAGAAACGGTTCTGCGGATGTCCGTAGAAAAAGCCTGCCTCTCTGGTTTTGATCGAAGGGAAGCTGCCGAGGATCAAGATACGGCTGTGCTCGTCATACAGTGGCGGCAAGGGATGTTCAATGAATTGGTGTCCGGGATCTTCCTTAGCCATGACTATACAATTTAGCTGTACAGTTTGCCGACTACCCAATTGGTGAGGCGGAGCGGCAACAGTTTGTAGAGCAAGCTGAGCAGCTTATAGGAGAAACCGACGACCGTCTGAGGCGGAGGATTCGGATGATGGGCGAGGCGCCAGATTACCTTGGCTACTGAAAGCGGCGGCTTGCCTTTGCGTTCATCTGCCTCCATTTTGGCTACGGAAGTGCGGACTTTGCTGCCGTAGCAATCGGGATCGGCCTGATTATGGATGCGGTTATCCGTAAAAGGAGTGGCGGTATCTCCCGGCAATACGGTCAAAGCTCGCACGCCGGTCGGCCTGAGCTCATTGTCAAGGGCCAGAAAGGAGGATAGAAGCGCGGCTTTGGAGGCGCTGTACCAGGATTGATAGGGAATGGCGATTCTGCCGGCCACAGACGAGACGGCGATCAGACGTCCCTGGCTTGCCCGCAATGCAGGAAGAGCAGCTTGGGCCAGGCGCAGGGCTCCGTGTAAATTAATCTCCAGCTGGCGCTTAGCGTCCTGATCAGTTGTTCCCTCCAGGCTGCCGGCAATACCGATGCCGGCATTGGCGACGCAGACATCGATTCTGCCTGCTTCCTGCGTGACCAATTCGATGGCGCTTCTGACCTGGTCTTCGGAGCTGACATCGCAGGCTATATGGCGGCAAATCTCTGCCGGCGCGCCGCCGCGGCGCGACAGATCATAGACCAGGAAACCGCGTTCGGCAAAATAGCTTGCAGTAGCAAGGCCTATCCCGCTTGAGCCGCCGGATATAACCAGAACTTTCTTCTCCATCAATTATCTTCCTCCATTCCCGATTCAGACATATCTTACCATGAGTCGGGAAACCGCGGCTGATTATCGTAACGCCCTGTTTTGTGTTTAATTTTGAATATTTTCCCTATTAATACTCATATTCTCGCAATATACTCTGTAGAAAAGGGCGCTTTTTTTGTATAATATAGTTGTTTCCGAGTGACAGCAGAATATTTAAGATCGAAATTCCGCATCAGCGGATAAAACTAAAATCCGGAAGCCAAATCCGGAGATTCGCTTCAAAGACTGCGATAAAAGGAGGTACACATGAAGATTTTAATGACAGCATTTGATCCCTTTGGCGGCGAAAGTGTCAATCCGGCTCAAGAGGCCGTCAAGCATGTCGATGTAACAGGCCTTGGGGCAGAAGTAATCAAGATCGAAATTCCGACTGTGTTCGGCAAGGCCATCGAAGTGGTGGCGGAAGCGATGCGCCGCGAGCGGCCGGATGTCGTAGTGGCAGTCGGTCAGGCAGGCGGCCGCTTTGAGATCACTCCCGAGCGGGTCGCAATCAATGTTGACGACGCCAGAATTGCCGACAATGAGGGCAATCAGCCGATTGATCAGCCTATCTTCGCCGACGGCCCGGCGGCCTATTTTGCTACTATTCCTATCAAGGCGATGGTGAAGGCGATTCAGGACATCGGTATCCCGGCCGCTGTTTCGAATACGGCGGGCACTTTCGTCTGCAATCATCTTATGTACGGAATTCTGTATCTGATTGACAAAGAACTGCCTCAGGCGCGCGGGGGCTTTATCCACGTTCCGTTCATACCGGAGCAGGCGGTCTCGCGCCGCGAAGCGCCATCGATGTCGATGGAGGATATCAGCAGAGCTCTGCGGGCATCCCTCGAAGCAATCATCAAATATGAAGATGATATCGAGCTGGTAGGCGGGGCTGAGCACTAGACTCAAGTTTCCTTGACGAAGGCGCACCGGACCCATACAGCGCGCCTTCGTCACATTCGCTCAATTTGTGCTCGCAGTCTGACTGAAGGACTGTAGCCCTGGAAGTCGGTGCGGGGGCTGACTTGCGGCTGATCCGGCCGCTTATAGAGCCAAGGTATTGTGATATAATCACTTTATAAGTCAATAAGCCTTAATTTACCTGACAGAAGAGGGATTTATGGATCTAAAAATACTAGTTGTTGATGATGAGCCCAATATTGTCGATATCCTGGAAGAAAATTTATCGCGCGAGGGCTATACAATTCTGAAAGCCTATGATGGAGCTGCCGCGCTGCAACTGGCATTGGATGAAGATCCGGACCTGATTTTGCTGGATTGCATGTTGCCGCGCCTGGACGGATTTGAGGTCTGCAAGCGCATCAGGCTTAAGTCCTCGGTGCCGATTATTATGCTGACGGCCAAGAGCGAAGAGATCGATAAAGTATTGGGTCTGGAGCTGGGCGCGGACGACTATATCACTAAGCCGTTCAGTGTGCGGGAAGTGCTGGCGCGGGTGAAGGCTTTGATCAGGCGAGTCCAGTACAGCGAAAATGAGCAGGTCGATTCCGATCAGGTGCTGGTATTCGGCGATCTCGAGATCGATCAGGCCGGTTACCAGGTGTCCTATCAGGGCAAGCCGATCGAGCTGACTTTGCGCGAGTTCGAGTTGGTTCGTTTCCTGGCCAGACATGAGGGGCAGGTCTTCTCGCGCGAGGAGCTGCTGGAAAAAGTCTGGGGCTATGAATACTACGGCGATGTGAGGACTGTGGATGTTACGGTGCGGCGCACCAGGGAGAAGCTGGAGCCGGACCAGAGTCAATACCAGTATCTGCTGACGAAACGCGGAGTGGGCTATTATTTCTCCAAGGATCACAGCAGATGAGCCGGCTTACCGCTTGAGCATTTGCGCAGAGGCAGGGGGAGATCCGGTCGCCGCCGGTGATCTGAAAAGCTGAACAGACACGAAGGCGAAATCGGGCTTGACAGAGCCGGGCGGAAATTCAAAAACGAGTATGAATACTGCTGGAATCATAGTAGTAACAGCTATCCTGACGACAGCGATCTGTATGATCGCTGTCTTTGTGTGGGAACATTTCCGCCGCCGAACCAGAGATGACCATATGATGAACGTAATTAATCAAGTTCGTCATGAGCGCTTTGAATCGCAGGCGATATTGGCGGCACTGGATTTGGGTATTGTGGCCTATGGCAGTGATGATCATCTTCTGACCGCAAATGAGATGGCCCGCACTGTGCTCAATGAGATTCCCGAGACTTTTGCGCAATTTTGTCAGGATTACGGCGAAGAAAATGGTATCCGGGCTTCGATCCTGCTGGGCAATGATTATGTGACCGGTGTTTATGTATCCGGCGACCGTTCCTATCGCATTACGATCCAGAGTCAGAAATTGGGCGGGAAAGCCAGCCGCCGCTACGGCCATATCGTGATGGTCCAGGATATTACAGCTCAGGAAAACGAGGAACGCCGGCGCAAAGAATTTGTAGCCAATGTCTCTCATGAGCTGAAAACACCGCTGACTACGATTAAGTCCTGGTCTGAGTCGCTCCTGGATTGGGGTGTGGATGAGAAAGATACGGCAGGAATCAAGGCTGATATACAGAGAATCTATGATGATTCTCTGCGCATGGAGCAACTGGTCTCTGACTTGTTGCTCTTGTCTTCGATTGACAGTCAGGGCGTCCATGTGGATATTCAGCCGATCAATCTCGATCAGATTGCGCGATCGATTACGGAACGGCTTTTACCCCAGGCCGAAGAGCGCAAACAAGAGCTCAGTTTCACCAGATTGGGCAAGCTGCCGTTGATTTACGGTGATCGCGTCGCTCTGGAACGTATCTTGTCCAATCTGATTACCAATGCCATAAAATATACGCCGGAAGGCGGTAAAATTTCTATCTATGCCAATAGTCTAATTGACGAGGTCTATGTTAAAGTAGTGGACAATGGCGAAGGCATCAAGAGTGAATACCATGAGGAAATCTTCAGCCGCTTTTTCCGTCTCGATACTACCGGCTCCAGAATGTACGGCGGCACCGGTCTCGGTTTGTCTATTGTGCGGGAGCTTACGCATCTGCACCGAGGGCGGATCGAGCTGAAAAGCGAAGTGGGGGAAGGATGCGAATTTATGGTATTGATTCCCTCCATGATGAAGGTGCGGCGTGATGTCTTGATCGACCTGGTAGCGAGAAATGTGATTGATGATGCCTGCGGCAAAGCGGCGGAGAGCGATATCCGCTCATTCCTGGCAGTAAAGGACGACCGCAAATGGCCGCCGCCCCTGACCATGAACGAAGCAGAGCTCATCCTGAAAGAGATGGGCCAAAAAGATGAAATTTATGAGGAAAATATTCTGCGGCAGCGCTAATGCTGCGGACAGAAATATTGAGGTCTTTAGTGTTTTGTTATAGCATCGAAGGCGGACACCGCCTCAGCGGCCAGATTGAAGTCAGCGGTTCTAAGAACGCTGCTCTTGCTATTATCGGCGCTGCCATGGCTCTTGACGGGCCATGCCTGATTCATAATTTGCCCAATGTCCGGGATGTATGTTTCTTCCTTGAAGTCTGCTCCGACATCGGAGCAAAGGTGGAAAAGCTTGGAGCGAACAAGGTGCGGATTGATCCCACTACCATTGCCGGCCCGGAAGCAATCTCACCGAAAGTCGCTATGTTGAGGGGCTCCTACTACCTGCTGGGGGCCTTGCAATCGCGTTTCGGCGCCTGCAAGGTTACCATGCCGGGCGGCTGCAATCTCGGTGTCCGACCGATTGATCTGCACCTTAAGGGCTTTATGGCCCTGGGATCAGAGGTGGATATTATCTACCGCAATATAAACCGCGAAGAGATCTGGTTTCACTATGACGGCGGCACCGGATCCCTGCCCGGCCAGGATGGACCTGATGCCTATACCTTGGAACCTGCCTTCATTCATTGTCAAAATCCCGCCGGCAAAATGAGACCGGCCAGTGTTTTCCTTGACACGGTCAGTGTCGGCGCCACTGTCAATATCATGATCGCTGCTGTCAAGGCCGATGGCATCACCGTGATCGACAATGCTGCCCGCGAACCGCATATCGTTGATGTCGCTAACTTCCTTAACACTATGGGCGCCGACATCCGTGGAGCCGGTACCGAAACCATCCGTATTAAGGGCAAACCTTATCTACCTGCCGACAAGGAATATACGATTATTCCCGATCAGATCGAAGCCGGTACTTATATGATGATGGCTCCGCTGACCGGCGGCGATATCACAGTCAACAATATCATTCCCACGCATATGGAGCCTTTGAGCGCTAAGTTGCTGGAGATGGGGGTCACAGTCGAAGAGGGCGAGGAGAGCATCCGTGTCAGTACCGAGCCGGGCCTGATCCTGAGGCCGACCAGTATCAAGACTATGCCCTATCCCGGTTTTCCAACTGATTTGCAGCCGCAGGTCACTACCTTGCTCTGTACGGCGGAGGGTACCAGCCGTGTAATAGAAACGGTCTGGGAAAACCGCTATGGCTATGTTGCGGAACTGACCAAGCTGGGCGCCAATGTTGTAACTTCCGGCCGCTTGGCCGTTATCACCGGGGGCGGCGAGCTTACCGGCACCAGAGTCCGGGCCTTGGATCTGCGTGGCGGCATGGCCGTCACTATGGCCGGGCTTGCCGCCCGCGGCGAAACCATAGTGGAAAATATCGGCGTAATTGAGCGCGGCTACGAAGACACTATTGATAAAATCAGCTCACTGGGCGGAGTTATTACCCGATACGAAGTTGATACAGGCAGTTACCGATGAGATATCTCAGATCCTGTGCTCTGCGCTCCGGTTCAAGCGGCAACGCGATTCTGCTTGCTTCCGAGCAGAGCTCCTTGCTGGTTGACGCAGGCATTACAGGCAGAGGACTGGCCTGTGCCTTGCAAGAGCTGGAAGAAGACCCGGCAAAGCTGAAAGGTATTCTGTTAACCCATGAGCATTGGGATCATATCTCCGGGTTAGGTGTTTTGCTCCGTCGTTACCGGGTTCCGCTCTATCTTAACCGCAAAACTCTGCAAGCCTGCCTTTCAGACTTGGGCAAAGTCGATCCCGACCTGATCAGGGTCATCTACGATTACGAGACAATCCGGATCGACGATTTCGAGATTAAACCGTTCCCGATTTCACATGATGCGGCGGATCCTGTCGGCTATACCGCAAAGACCGATCTGGGCATGATCGGCATCTGCACCGACTTGGGCTATACGGACGAATATGTCTACAAGGCTTTGGCAGGAACAGATATCTGCTATCTGGAGGCCAATTACGATCCGGGGATGCTGAAAGCCGGCAGCTATCCTCCGTATCTGAAAGAACGAATAGCCGGTCATCAGGGACATCTTTCAAATCATGACTGCGGTCGGGCCTGTGTGCAGTTGCTGGAACAGGGAACCGAACGAATCGTACTGTCTCATCTTTCGCTGGAGAATAATTTCCCGCCTCTCGCCCTCTTGACGGTCAATGATGCTCTGACAGCGGCGGGGGCTAAGGAAAGTCTGGATTATCAGCTGACTGCCGCCAGACGTTTCGATATCTCCGTGCCTCAAGGACTGACAGGTTGAATTTGAATACCATTTGCCAATATAGGACGATATCGGTTAATATTAACCGGTTATTAATTGTGTATAGATTGTACGAGGGGTAGCCGTGAGTTCATATCTGCTCGAGGGCGGTCAGCGCCTGGAGGGTGAAATTAAAATAAGCGGTTCCAAGAATGCCGCGCTGCCGGTGCTGGCGGCTACAGCTCTATTGGAGGGCTGCTACCGGATTGAGAATGTACCGTTGATTGACGACATCCGCACTTTGCTGGAGATTCTCAGATCACTGGGGGCGGAAGTTGAGTTTCTGCCGGAAGGCACCGTTCTGATCGACAGTTCCACTATCAATAATTGCACCGCGATTTCTGAACGGGTCGGCAAGCTTCGCGGCTCCTATTATCTGCTTGGTGCCTTGCTGGGGCGCTTTGGCGAAGTACAGCTGCGGCTGCCTGGTGGTTGCGATTTCGGCAGAAGGCCTATCGATCTGCATTTAAAAGGCTTGCGGCAATTAGGTGCCGAAATCATCGAGGAAGAGTGCGTTGTTTATTGCCGCTGCAGTGAACTTACGGGCAGCAATATTTTTCTGGATATTGTCAGTGTCGGAGCCACGGCCAATATTATGCTGGCTGCTGCCAGAGCCAAAGGCACGACCACAATTTACAATGCCGCCAGAGAGCCGCATATTGTAGACCTGGCGAATTTTCTTAATGCGATGGGGGCGAGGATTCAAGGCGCCGGCACTGATATTATCCGTATCCGGGGCAGAGCTGCCTTTAGGCCGACCGGGAGTTATTCTATTATCCCGGACCAGATCGAAGCCGGAACATATCTGGCGATGGCTGCTCTGACCGCAGGAGATATCGCCTTGCGGAATGTAATTCCCAGTCATCTCGATGCCTTGATCGCCAAGTTGAGAGAAATGGGCGTCGACTTTGAAATAGGCGAAGAGGAAGTTAGAGCTATGAGGGCTCCGCATACTGCCCTGACAGCGACCAATTTTGTTACGGCGCCCTATCCGGGCTTTCCGACTGATTTGCAGCCGCAGATGATGGTTCTCCTGACTCAGGCTGCGGGAGTGGGCAAGGTGACGGAGAATGTCTGGAACAATCGCTTCCAATATATTCCCGGTCTCAAGCAGCTGGGAGCCAGAATTGTCACTCAGGGCAGATCGGCTTTTGTCACCGGTCCGGTTCAATTTACCGGTTCCCGGGTTGCGGCGTATGATCTGAGGGCAGGTGCCGCTATGGTTATGGCGGGGCTTGTCTCGAGCGGTACCACGGAGATCGCCAATATTGAGTTAATCGAGCGCGGTTATGAGAATTTTGTCGCAAAGATGCTGCAGCTGGGCGCTAAAATTATTAAGCGTGAAGAGCCGATGACAAATATTACGGAAATTGATTTTGTAAGCTAGAGGCCACTTGAACGATCATCTGCCACGATTGAATTATTGATATGCGCCGGAAAAAGCCAGTACAAACTGGCTTATTTTTATGTCCGGACTGACAGGAGAGCGTGGCAACGGTGAACCAAACACTGAAATCAGCCTATCAGCCTATTTCCGTTTATTCCGGAATGATATAATGAAATGGAATATAGGCGGTCAAGAACCGCAAAGGATAGACCTAGTACACATACTGCGAACTTTAACCTCGGGTCAGACTCGGCGCGAGGCTAGTTGCGCGTCTTATTTGCAGAAACAAAGGAGCGGACATGGAACAATGCGCCATCGTTTTAGCGGCTTGGGAAGATAATCAAATGTGCTCGGCTGAGGCCAAAGTAATGCTGGAGGCCGCCGGCAAACCGGTTGTAACCTGGGTGAAAAAAGCCTTGGATCAGGCCGGTATTATTGACCAGATGTATATCGTCGGCCATCGTCAGGAAAAAGTCAGAGCCGAGCTGGGTGAAACAGTAGCTTTTGCTTTACAGGAAGTGCCGCTTGGCACCGGGCATGCAGTCAATCAGGCGGAATTGTTTCTCTATGAGAGAAAAGGGGCTACCATCGTCATGGCCGGCGACACTCCCTTGATCAGACCGGAAACGATTACCCGCCTGTTGGAGAGTTTCGCCGCCGGAAATTGGGGCGCTCTGGTAATGACAGCGGAAGTTGAAGATCCCGTCGGTTACGGGCGCATCCTGAGAGATGAAACCGGACGACTGATCGCCATTGTGGAAGAAGGCGAGGCCGATGCCGAGACCCGGGCGATCAGGGAAGTCAATGGCGGTATTTATTGCTTTGATACAGAACTGCTCAATCAAACAATCGTACAGATTGAAGAGCATGAAGAGGGGCGCATTCCGCTAACTGATGTGATTGAAATAATGTCTCAGATGGGTGTTGCTGTCGGCACACTTGAGATTGATCCGCAGGAGTTCTTCAAAGTCAATACTCGCCGGGATCTGGCGCTGGCCTCCCAGATACTTAACCGCAGAATTCTCGACCGCATCATGGTCGGCGGCGTCTCAATAACGGATCCCGATACCACCTGGATTGACGATGATGTCACAATCGGCAGCGATACGGTTATTTTGCCTCAGACAACAATCCTGAACAGTTGCGTGATCGGCCGGCGCTGCAAGATCGGTCCTGCCTCAACGCTTAACTTTACTTATGTCGGCGACGATTCAACAGTTAGCAGGACTGAGTCCAGCCAGGCTTTAATTGATAAGAATTGTCAGATCGGTCCCTGGGTTCGGCTGCGGCAAGGGGTAGAGATCGGAGAAAACTGTGTAATCGGCAGCTTCGTTGAAATTAATGATTCACGGCTGGGCGCTAATTGCCAAATCCAGTCACAAGTCGTCATCAATCAAGCTACTCTGGGTCACAATGTGACCGTAGATAGCCAGGTTTCTCTGGTCGGCGGCAGTAGCGGAGACCGGATGCGGGAAGAGATCTTCGTCGGCAACCACAGTTTTATCGGCAGCCATAGTTGTCTGGTCGCTCCGGCGCGGCTGGACAAGAACAGTTATGTGGCGACCGGGACTACTGTCACCGGGAATGTGCCCCGGAATGCGCTGGCTATAGGCCGCAGAGAGCTGAAAATTAAGGAGAACTGGGCACTGCACAGAAATGATGAGTTATGACTTGGTGGCAACAGATTAAAGACAAAGTCAGAGTGACTGATGCGGCTGAGCGCTGGTTAATCGTAGGTCTGGGCAATCCCGGCTCTAAGTACGAGCAGAGCTGGCATAATCTGGGATATATGGCTTTGGACCGTTTTGCCGCCAATGCCGGTATCAAGCTCGGGCGTCTTCGTTTCCGGGGTATCACCGGCGAAGGTGAAGTCAAGGGGAAAAAGGTTATACTGCTAAAGCCGCTGACCTATATGAATCTCAGCGGCCAAAGCGTTGCTGAGGCCAGTAAATTCTATCGGATACCGCCGGAGAGGATCATCGTTCTGGTCGATGATATTGATCTCCATGTGGGTGTAATCAGACTTAGAGCCCAGGGCAGCGCCGGTACGCATAAAGGCCTGAAATCGATTATCGCTCAGCTGGGCAGCTCTGATTTCAACCGCATCCGGATCGGTATGGGACCCAGGCCGGCCGGAGATCTGGCGGATATTGTACTTTCCAATATACCGGGCAAGCAAAGGCAAGCGGTAGATATTGCCCTGCAAGACGCGGTTTTGGCCTTGGAATTGCTGTTAAGCTCAGGTATTGAGGCGGCGCAAAGCGTCTACAATTAGAAATCGGAAAGATAATACAGCGGCAAATGTCAATTCAAAGCGAATCTGCAGAACACTCACCACCACTCCGAAATAATCCCGGATTTGAGGACGGCGAACAGATGCCCTTGTCCGACTGGCTTCTGAATGCCGGCGACGATAAGGGTTTTGCGGCCTTTTTAGAGTATCTGGATCAAGTTGCGGCGGGAACGGCGGACAAAAGCTCCGTAAATCTGACCGGACTTTCCGATACTCAGAAATCCTTTGTTCAGAGCTTAATCTACAGCAAGGAGCAAAATCCCTTTTGGGTTTTAGTGGCTGATGAATTGCGGGCGCGCCTGGCCGCGCAGGAACTCAGGGCTTTTCTGGGTTCCGGCGTCTATGTGTTCAGCGCCCGCGATCTCCACCTGCTGGATGCCAGAGCCGCTTCCCGGGAACAGGAACGCAGACGGCTGGCTATCTTGCAGAAAGTCCGCAATCGCGATTATAAAGCCCTGGTTGTGCCGGCAGCGGCTTTGCTGGATTGTCTGCCGCCACCAGAAGTATTCGCGGGAGCAGAGCTCAACCTCAAGACGGGTGATCTGATCGAGCCGGAGACGGTCTGTGAACAACTGCTGTCCGCCGGCTATGAGCGCGCCAAGCTGGCTGAACAGGCAGGACAATTTGTCCGCCACGGCGATGTGATTGACATTGTTATCGCTTCGGCGACTGCCGAATTGCCGCCTCAGGGTCTGCGCATCTCCTTTTTTGATATTGAGATTGATGATCTGCGCGCCATGGATCTGGAAACACAGCGCTCTGTCCAGAGCCTGAGCCGGGTCGCTATTCCGCCTGCCAGAGAGCTGTTGCTGAAACAGGAGCAGCCGGAGGAGCTTGCCCGCGAGATCAGAGAGGCAAGCGAGGAGGCCGCCGGCGCGATTTTGCGGCGCGGCGGCAGCAGAGAAGAATATGAGCAGATGCGGCAACTTGGCCTGAGAGATGCCGAACGCTTAGAAAGCAAAATTCCTTTCGCCGCCCTGGATCGCTGGTTGCCCCTGATCTATAAGCAGCCCGCCTGCCTGCTTGATTATGCCTTGCCGGAGACCAGATTCTGGCTGGACGAGCTGTCCCGGTTCAGCAAACAGCTGGATGCCGCTTCTGCGCTTTGGTTACAGGATCTGACCGCCCATATTGAGCGCGGCCAGGCTGTGCCGTTGACCGGGAAGGCCAGAGGCAATCCGGCGGATATCCGGCGCCGGCTGGACAGGCGGGGCGGTATAATCGCTTTGGCGCAGATTGCCTCAAGCGGCAACGGCCTGCCCGGCGCCCGAAGATTTAAATTAGGCGGCAGAGTACAAGATCACTATAAAGGGCGGGAGGACAATCTTTTCGCCGATCTGGCCGACTGGCGCCTAAAAGCGCGGGAAGCAGCGCTATTCGTGGGCTCATCCAGCCGCAGAGTGCAGATTTCCAAGCGCCTTCGTGAAAAAAATTTATCCGGGATCCTGATTTCGGACAGAGTCCTAAGCCAGGGTTTTTACTGGCCGGAAGGCAAAATCTCGATTCTGGGCGCGGAGGATCTGTTCGGGATTGATCAGCCGGTACGCCGGCGCAGGCACAGCGGCGGCCAGGCGATCACTTTCTTCTCGGATCTGGAGCCGGGCGAGCTGGTGGTGCATGAGGATCACGGTATCGCCCGCTATCAGAATCTGAAGAAGATCAGATCATCCAGCGGCGAGAGAGATTATCTGCATCTGCAATATGCCGACGGTGATTTATATATTCCGGTTGAAGCGCTGGAGCAGATCCGCAAATATATCAGCACCGATGAGAGGAAGCCGCGACTGTCCAAACTGGGCGGTTCCGAGTGGGAGCGGCAGAAGACAAAAGCGCGGGAGTCGATCAAAAAACTGGCAACTGACCTGGTAGCGCTCTATGCCACCAGACGACAGATCAAAGGTCATGCTTTTGCGCCGGATACTGTCTGGCAGCAGGATTTCGAGGCGGCTTTCCCTTATGAGGAAACAGAAGACCAGAAGCGGGTAATAGCTGAGATCAAGGCGGATATGGAAAAACCGCAAGTCATGGAGCGTCTGCTTTGCGGAGATGTCGGCTTCGGCAAGACGGAGGTCTGCTTCCGGGCCATCTTCAAATGCATTATGGACGGCAAACAAGCGGCTTTGCTGGCGCCGACGACGGTTCTGGCGCAGCAGCATTATAATAAGCTCTGTGAGCGTCTGGGCGAATTCCCGGCCACTGTCAGGATGCTGAGCCGCTTCGTCTCCGAACAAGAACAAAAAGAGATTCTGCAAGGACTGAAAGCAGGGCAAGTCGATATTGTGATCGGCACGCACAGACTATTGTCGCGCGATGTCGAATTTTCCGATCTCGGCTTGCTGGTGATTGATGAAGAGCAGCGTTTCGGCGTTGACCATAAAGAATTGATCAAGGAGCGCTATCCGGCTCTGGATGTGCTGAGCCTCACAGCTACACCGATTCCGCGGACTTTACATATGTCGCTGTCCGGCATCAGGGATATTTCGTTGCTGGAGGAAGGGCCGGAGGACCGGCGCCCGATTCAGACTTATGTGATGGAATATGAAGAGGATGTGGCCGCGGAGGCGATTTTGCGCGAAACAGGGCGTGGCGGCCAGAGTTTCTATCTCTTCAATAATACCTACAAAGTAGAGGAGAAAGCGGCGCGTCTGCGGGAGCTTCTGCCCGGCGTGCGCATTGTGACCGCTCACGGCCGGATGCCGGAGCGGCGGCTGGAGCAGGTGATTACGGATTTCATTAACGGCAATTATGATGTTCTGGTCTGTACCACCATTATCGAGTCCGGAATCGACATGCCCAATGTCAATACGATTGTGGTAGAACATGCGGATCGTCTGGGTCTGGCTCAACTGTATCAGATCCGGGGGCGGGTCGGCCGGTCGGAGAGACAAGCCTATGCCTATATCACCTATCCCCGGGATCAGGTTCTGAATGAAGCGGCTGAGAAGCGTCTGATTGCCATCCGTGACTATACGGAACTGGGTTCAGGCTTCAAAATTGCTCTGCGGGACCTGGAGGTGCGCGGCGCCGGTAATTTGTTGGGTCCGGAGCAAAGCGGCAATCTGGGTGCCGTCGGCTACGATCTGTACTGCAAGATGATGGATGAGGCGGTCAAAGAGCTGACCGGAGCCGAGATCAAACCGCCCCCCGAATATGCCCTGGTTGAGCTGGAGGTCAATGCCTATCTGCCGGAATCATATATCCGGGATGAGGGGCAGAGGATTGACATCTACCGCCGCATCGCCGCTCTAGAGACAGCAGACGATTATCGCGATGTGCTGGATGAAATGCTCGACCGTTACGGCAAGCTGCCCTATGAGGCACAGGCCCTGAGCGATATCGCCTATATCCGGTCTTTTGGCGGGCGAGCCGGCTTTGCCCGTATTTCCGTGCGTGACCAAGATGTGGTTCTTAATTTTTCAGAGCGTGACAAGTCGGATCTTGATCTGATCTCACGCCTGCTCAGCGTGGAGAAAACCAAAGATTTTCTGCAGTTCCAGGCCGGTCACAAGCCTCAGATTGTCTATCGCCGGGCAGCTCGCAATCTGCGCGAGACTCCGGCACTGATCAGACAGCTTTTCCTGGCCGCGGATACGGTATAATTAGTTTATGAAAATTATTCTGGCCAGTGGCTCCCCGCGCCGAGCAGAACTATTAGCCGTCAGCGGCTATCCGTTTCAGGTTCGGGTGGCGAGCATTGATGAAGAGAATATTCAGGAGCAGGTGTTGACAGAATTGTCAGATCTGCCCGCCTCCGCTCAGCAGATTGAGCTGGTGCGTCGTTTGTCCGCGGCCAAGGCACATGCGGTCTATGCGGAGCTAACCGTCCCCCATTTTGCTGATTACTCGGATGATTGTGGCGAAGGCGCACAGCGCAAGTCCGTTATTTTGGCCGCCGATACCATCGTCTGTCTTGGCGCTGAAATCCTGGGCAAACCGCACAGCCCCGCTGAAGCGGAAAAGATGCTGCGACAGCTGGCAGGCCGGACGCATTTAGTTCATACCGGTGTCGCTTTGCTACTTATATCTGCCAGCGGAGAACTGCTGGCTGCGGAGAACATAGTTGAAACTACGGAAGTCAGTTTCCTGCCCTTGAATGCGGCGCTGGAGCGCAGGCTGCAGGCATATGTGTCCAGCGGCGTGCCGCTGGATAAGGCCGGCGCTTATGGTATCCAGGACTACGGCGCCCTATTTGTGTCCGGTATCAAAGGCGACTACTACAATGTCATGGGCCTGCCCCTGGCCAAAGTAACAGTTCTGCTGGATCGCTGGCAGTCGCAGGAAGAGGATGAGACCGGTGCCGGCGTCTGCAACAATTAAATCCAATACAAGTCAACAACAAACCATAAAGCGAATATCTGTCGGCAAAGGGCAGATATACCGGGAGAACTTGTCGGCAGGGCCGTGATAGAATAGCGTCATGCTGGTACAGAGATTAGCAAAAAAACTAATTAAGAATTATCAACAGATTGAGGATCCGGCGGTCAGGAAGCAGTATGGCAGCCTGATGTCCGGCATCGGCATTGCCAGCAATCTGTTACTGGCAACGGGCAAATTTATAGCCGGTACTTTGGCGGGCAGTATCGCTATCACATCCGATGCCTGGAACAATGCAACGGATTGCGTCGCCTCTGTGATCGCTCTCTTGTCTTTCCGTCTGTCGGCCAAGCCGCCGGATAAGAAACACCCTTTCGGACATGCCCGCTTTGAATATCTGGCTTCGTCCGGTGTTGCTCTGATTATTCTGATTGTGGCCTGGGAGCTGTTCAAGACTTCTCTGACTCGAATCCGCTATCCTCAATCTATCCGGTTGGATTATCTGGTGGCAGGCATACTGATTGCTTCAATTCTGTTAAAGCTCTGGCAATGGCGAAGCTATCGCTCTCTGGATAAATTAATCGGCTCGCAGGTCTTTCGCGCCACAGCTGCCGACAGTTTGGCTGATGCCGTCACCACTTTTTCTGTACTGGTGACAACTTTAGTTGCTCATTTTACGGGGATAATGATTGACGGCTGGATCGGACTGCTGGTCTCATTATTTATCTTTTATTCAGGTTTTAGCATTCTCGGAGATACTGCTACCTATCTGCTGGGAGCGGCGCCTCCGGAATCTGTGGTGCTGGGGCTGGAAGAAACTATTTTAGCTTACCCGGGTGTTTTGGGCATGCATGATCTGCTGATACATGATTATGGTCCGGGCAAAACTTTTGCTTCTCTGCATGTGGAATTGGATGCTGAAATGTTGGCTCTGGAAAGCCATGCCCTGATTGATCGCATCGAACGAGATATTCTGGATAATCAGGGCATCCATCTGATTATTCACCTGGACCCTGTTACTATCCCCGATTCCGAGTCAACTTGATCCAGCTTTCCTTGTGTCCTGTTTTTACATTCTTTAACTATCGCCTTTGTCCCTATGGCCGGGATGAGTTACTATATAAGTCCAGAATATGATCCGGCCGCACGGCCGGTCAGGAATAGGATTGGGAGTGAATATATGCTTGATCTGGTAATGATACGTAAAAACCCCGAGGAAGTTGCAGCTAAGCTGGCTCGTAAAGGGCTGGTGATTGACTTTACTGAATTTCTGGCTGCTGATGAGGAGCGCCGGGCGTTGATCTTTCAGAACGAACAGCTGAAAGCAGAGCGCAATAAGACTTCGGCCGAGATACCGAAGCTGAAGCGCCGGGGCGAAGATACTTCGTCTCTGATGGAGCGTATGCGCCAGGTCGGGGAAGAGATCAGGATCAATGATGAGAAGTTGGCCGAAATGCAAGCTGAACAAAATGATTTTCTGGCGGCTCTGCCCAATCTGCCGGGCGATGAAGTCCCCTCCGGCGGCAAAGAGAATAATCAAGTAGTTGCAGTCTACGGCGAGAAGCCTATTTTTGATTTTGAGCCTAAACATCATGTGGATTTGGTAACGGAACTGGGACTGATCGATTATCCCCGAGGCGCCAAGTTGGGCGGATCCGGCTTTTGGGTTTATCGCGGCGACGGAGCCAGGCTGGAATGGGCGCTGCTTAATTACTTCATGACTCAGCACTTGGCTGATGGCTACGAAATGCTGCTGCTGCCCCATATCCTCAATTATGAATGCGGCTTTACCGCCGGTCAGTTCCCGAAGTTTGCGGAAGATGTCTTTCATCTGGATTCGGACTTTGCCGCCGCCGGCAAAGACTTCAGCTTCCTGCTGCCGACAGCGGAGACCGCTCTGGTCAACTTGCACCGCGACGAGATTTTGGATGAGGACGAGCTGCCGCTGAAGTATTTTGCTTATACGCCCTGCTACCGCCGTGAGGCAGGCAGCCACGGCGCTAATGAACGCGGTATGATCAGAGGCCATCAGTTCAATAAAGTAGAGATTTTCCAGTACGCCCGCCCCGATCAGGCGGAAGCAGCGCTCAAAGAGTTGGTCGGCAAAGCTGAGAATCTGGTCAAAGGTCTGGGTTTGCATTTCCGCACCTCAAGATTGGCCGCCGAAGATTGCAGTGCTTCCATGCGCAGGACCCTTGATATTGAAATCTGGATTCCCTCGATGGACGGCTATAAGGAAGTCAGTTCGGCTTCTGATGCCGGTGATTACCAGGCCAGGCGGGGCAATATCCGTTATCGCAGCAGTGAAAGCGGCAAACCGGAATTCGTCCACACGCTGAATGCCTCCGGACTGGCGACCAGCCGCGTTTTCCCGGCGATCATTGAGCAGATGCAGACGGCGGACGGCAGTGTGGTCATTCCTGAGGTACTGCGTCCCTGGATGGGCGGTCAGGAGATCATTAGCAGGAAATAACAGTGGGAGCGAACAATGGCAGGACATTCGAAGTGGAATAATATCAAGCGGCGCAAAGAAGCAGTCGATGCTCAGCGCGGCAAAATCTTTACCAAGCTGGGGCGGGAGATTGCTATTGCCGTCAAGCAAGGCGGCCCGGATCCCGATGCCAATTCGAGTCTCAAGGACGCGATTGCCCGCGCCAAGGCCGGTAATATGCCGAATGACAGCATTCAGCGCTCAATCAACAAAGCCGCCGGCGGTGATGGCAACGATGATTTTGCCGAGGTAGTCTATGAAGGATACGGGCCGGGCGGTATTGCAGTCATGGTTAGGACCTTGACCGATAATCGCAATCGCACGGCGGGCGACGTCCGCCATATCTTTGGCAAATACGGCGGCAATCTGGGCACGAACGGCTGTGTCTCCTATCAATTCGAGCGCAAGGGCAGCCTGATACTCGACCGGGAGCTATATCCGGACGAAGATCAGGTTTTGATTGATGCTTTGGAGGCCGGAGCAGAGGATGTGGAGATCTCGGACGAGATGTTCGAAATTATTACTGATCCCGCAGAGTACCACAGTGTACTCGAAGCATTGACCGCCAAGAACTACGAATTTTTGGATCTCTCGCTGGCTCCCAGGCCGTCAACCTGGGTTGAGCTCAGTGATGATGAGCAGAGCAAACAGATGGAAAAGCTGATCGAAGTTATGGAAGACCACGACGATGTTCAGGATGTTTTCCATAATTGGAATCAGACGGATTAAACGACGAAGGCGCAAAGGGTTAGCATCGTCTCCCCGGTCAGGTACAGATTGCGATGGGTATCTTCAGCTGGTTAAAAGGCAAACTCGGTATCGGCGCGACATCTGCTGCGACTCCTAAGAAAGATCCGGAGCAGAAGATGTCGGTCAGCGAACGGCTGCGCACCCGGGAAGAGCCACTGTTCAATCCCTTCGGCCGCTTCGCCGAGGCAGTGAAGACCCAGGTTTCGGAGCGGGTTATTCAGTATGAGGAAGCGACCCAAAATGAAATCCGGGAGCTGCTATCCACTATTGCCGTTATTGCTTTCGTCGGTTCCAGCGGCACGGGCAAAAGCACGCGGGCGATTCTGATCGCCAAGCACTACGATATCCGTTATATCATCGATGACGGCCTTTTGATACATGGCTCCAGCGTGGTTGCCGGCTCATCAGCCAAGCGGGCGGGAACCAAGCTGGAGTCCGTCAGGCAGGCGCTCTTTATTGATCCGACCCGGGCAGCCAATATGAGACGCGCTCTGGTCGAGCACCGCCCGCCGACACTCATGATTCTGGGAACATCGGACGGGATGCTGGAGCGGATCTGCGAAAATCTGTGGCTCAATCGCCCCTCTTTGCAAATCAGCATCGAAGATGTTACCACGGAAGAAGAAAGAAATATCGCTAAGCGAACCCGCTTAACCGAGGGCAAACACACAATTCCTGTTCCCAGCATGGAAATCAAGCATGAATTCTCCGGCTATTTTGCCGAACCGTTGCAGAAGCTGCGCCGTCGCTTTGACCGCGGTTCCTCCTATATGTATGGGGAAGTAGACCCGGAACGCACGGTGGTTCGCCCCACTTTTTCCAGCTTGGGCAGATATTCAATGTCCGATGAAGCAGTTGAGCAATTGCTGAAACTGATCGCCAGAACCGTTCCGGGTATTGAAGATATGGTCCGTTATAATCTCAAAAAAGAACCCTACGGTGTAATTCTCGATCTCGATCTGGCATTGGAATACGGCTATAATGCTCAGGCCGTTCTGCTGGAGGCTCAGGCTAAAATCAGCGATACCTTCGAGCGGCTGACTGCCAATAATGTACTGGTCACTAATGTCAGAGCACTGCGGGTAGCTAGTTTGGGCACTACCTAAGGGGCATAGAGATCGTTTTGCTTTTGCTCCGCGTCCAGGGTGTCGTAGCCGGAACCGGCCAGATCTATAGTTTCACCCAGGTGTCTGGGAGCAGCTTTGAATTCGGTTTCATACCAGGCTTTGGCCCGAGCCAAAAAATCGCGAACAGAGTTTTTGATTTTAGTGACGGTACTGTAATCGTAGAAATCCGTCGCGTAACCCAGCAGATTGATCTCCAAGCGGTCGGCGATGTATAGCGCCCGCTCGAGATGAAAAGTCTGTGTCGCAATAACGCCTGTCTCGATACCAAAGATTGCCCGCGCCCTGAAGACGGTGTCATAGGTGTCAACTCCGGCCCGATCCATAAAAATTGCTTCCGGCGGAATACCGGCGGCAGCCAGATAATTGCGCATTACCCAGGGCTCATTTTGCGCCTCGTCGCCGGCATCGCCGGAAACAATAATACGATCGGATATTCCGGCCTGATAGAGCTCGATAGCGCCGTCGAGCCGGTCTTTCAGCATAGGCGAGAGGGTTAAATCCGGATAGACCTGACAACCGGGCACGATTATGGCATCAACATTGCGTTCCAGCTCCGCCAGATCCCGAATCCTGGACCTGCCGGTCCGGATAACCGTTCGGTTGATCAGAAGCAATCCCGCAAAGAGTAGTAGAGTTAATAATGCTGCGATATAGACCATGTAACGCCATATTCCTTTGTTATGCCTGGCCGTCGTTCTGTTTTTACTACCGAACATGATGGTTACCTTTCAGGTAGATTGTTAATCAGCAGATTGTGTTTTGCAATCAATATTGTCAGCTATTTAACAAAAACAAGATCTTTGTCCGTTTTTCACATGATACAATAAAATAATTCAGTAGAGGAATCGGTTAATGTCATTCATATCTGCGCGAAAATTTTATGCCCGCGAAACTGCCCGCTCCAAATGGCTGAGCCTGCCGGCGCTGGTCTTGGCTTTGTGTCTGTTGGCAGGAACGGTAGCTTGTACATCGGGAAATGGTCCCGACGGGGATTCGGTTCCCTCTACCGTACCGGATAGCAGTCGGCAAGAGGCTGAAGAGGCGCCGGACGACCCGGGAGCGCCTTCGCAAAAAGAGCAAGCGGGGACTGAGCCTACCCAGGCAGATGTTTTCCGTGAAATCGGCTTTGTGCCTGATCCGGACATGACGATTTCCATCCAGTTGCTGGACGATGAAATCAATCTAGATCCTTTGCAGGAGCGGAATGGTTTTCCGGTTGACAGTCTGAGCGGCTGTAATCTGGTATATGAGACTTTGCTCAAATGGGATCCGGAAGAGCTGACTTATAAGCCGGGGCTGGCGGAACTGCTGGGGGTCTCCGCAGACGGAATTAAGCTGAAAATCAGAGAGAATGCGGTCTGGCATGATGGCCGGCCGGTAACTCCGGAGCAGATCGAGCTGTCCTTATACTGGATGTGTAAATTTACGGAAAGTTGTCGGGAGGCAGAGGGTCTGGTCACAAGAGTCGAGGTAGAAACTGACGGAGAGATAGCTACCGATCGGATTTTTCTGACACTGGCTGAAAGTGGTGACTACTATCAGGCATTAGCCCTTGATTTGCTGTGCCGGGCTCCAATCATGCCGGCTAATATATGGTGCGGGGGCAAGGATCCGCTGACGATCACGGAAGAAGAGCTGCAAATTCAGGCTGACAGACAACCACTGGGTACGGGACCCTGGCAAGTAAAATTGAATGATTCTTTCCAACTGGTTCTGGAGAGATGCGTGGCAGCGGAGAATAAGCCGCAGTATCTGATGCTGCGCAAGTACAAGGATCGGCTCAGCAAGGAACGAGCCTTCGCCAATCGGGAGATAGATATTCTGGGCGGCGCATTGCCGGATGATGACGAAAATTACGATTATTTTGCCGGGAGACCGGTGCTGTCAGGAATCGTTGTTAAACGTGATCACTATCTTTTCAAGAATATTTATTTCCGCAATTTGCTGCAGCTGGCCGTCGATACGTCTAAAACAGGCCGTGTCCTGGATAGCAAAGCTGCGAATACGATTTTCTGGCATTATTTCGGTGGAGCGAGTCTTGTTAACCGGTTGCGGGCCGATCTGTCCAATCCGGTTTTTGCCGATACCTATCTGGCGCACAAGGCGGAGATAGCTGCCAAGCTGGGGGGAACTTGGGATAGTGACGGTTTGCTGCGCCTTGAACAGCAGCCGATTGCGACCCTGAGTCTGATTTTACCTGATGATCCGCAGGTGGAGGCTGCCTGCGGAGAATTCGCTCAGGCTGCGCTGCGCCAGGGTTTGAAACTGGAACTGGTTATTTTGGATCAGGCGGCATACAAGCAGAGGGTCGATAATCGTGACTATGATCTGTGTTACATACAAACAACGGAAAAACTGGAGACCCCTTTTAGTCTGGCGCAAGATTTTCTTTACCATTTGGATCGGGATGATTTCGAAAAACTGGCCACCTCCGGCCTTTCGAAGCAGGTCAGAACACTGGCCTTGGCCTTAGCCGTTGCTGATACGGCGAACGAATTTGCCGCTGCCGCTAAGGATTGCTATCAATACTCACTGCAGCAAATGCAATTCTTTCCTTTAGGATTTCGAACCATAAATAACGGCCATCTCAACTCAAAGTATTGGCATGATCTTTCCGCTTACTGGGCCACACATCTGGATAAGCGAGATCTCACCGGCAATAACGCGTCTGAGATTCTGGATAGCATCACGATAGATTAGGCGGAGGAAAATATGGGTAAAACAACTAATTATTTGCGGTATGGAGCACCTGATGATCAAGAGATCATCTTCCCGGTCGCCGTGGTTAAGGGCAAGCAAGACGGACCGCATTTTGTGATTACGGCTGGCATACACGGAGCGGAATTTGAGAGGATTGAAGATGGGACTTAATCAAGTTAAAGATTTCTTTAGAGAATATGGCCTTGAGGATAGAATCCAAGAATTTGAAGTGTCAAGCGCAACAGTTGAGCTTGCTGCAAAAGCTGTGCATTGTGAACCGTGCAGAATTGCAAAGACACTGTCATTCATGGTGAACTCTGATCCAATTCTGATTGTGACAGCCGGAGATGCTAAGATTGACAATCCTAAATACAAGGCACAGTTCGGAACGAAGGCCAAGATGCTGACACCGGAAGAAGCAGTTGATTTAATTGGACATCCTGTAGGCGGCATTTGTCCCTTCGCTATTAGAAAAGGTGTTACGGTTTACTTGGACAAGTCCCTAAAGAGATTTGGTACGGTTTTCCCGGCTTGCGGGAGTGATAACAGCGCCATTGAATTGACGCTGGATGAGCTGGAAAAGTATTCAGCCTTTATTTCCTGGATTGATGTTTGCAAAGGATGGCCAATAAGCAGCCGCAATTAGGAATAGAAAGTTTCAAGATCGCGCCGGACAGAAAATAGGGCGAACTATATTTATAACCCCCTGTGATTTGTTTAAAATCACAGGGGGCTATCTGGTGCGCCCGAAGGAATTCGAATCCCCGACCTACCGCTTAGGAGGCGGTCGCTCTATCCTGCTGAGCTACGAGCGCATTTCGTGTAGTTAATTCTATCATAATTGCCGGCTGGTTTTCCTGTGTGTGAGGTTGTCTGAAAGATTAACTGAAAGATTATTAATACATCTTTCAGATACCCGGTCTGATGTGCAGGTAAACTGGCGGCTTAAATTTGAGCTTCCTGTAGTATTATGGAAGGCGACGGAGGTCGGGATGAGCGATCGGATTGATAGCGGGAAGCAGATAATTTTGCCGGTGCTGTTTGGCATCGAAGCAGCGACTGTGCGTGAATTGGAAAAGCTGGAGCTGCCGGCCGGGGATATCTCAGTGACGGATGGGCAAGTTTCATTCAGGCCGGAAGATGAAAGCAAGATCCCGAATCTGACGGCCCGCTTCAACTATAATTGCCGAACTGCCGAGAGAGTATTGATTGGGTTGTCGTCGTTCCGCGCGACTGATTTTGATCAACTTTATGACTATGCCAGGCAGCTTCCCTGGGAAGAATGGCTGGACAGAGATTTCGCTCTGACGGTAACCGGCTATTCTTTGAAGTCACAGCTATTTGGTGTATCAGCTATGCAATCCGTAATAAAGAAAGCAATCGTTGACCGCCTGGTACAGATCAGAAAATTAAGTCCGGGAAGCCGTATTACCGAGAATAAAAGCAAGGGTGAGCTGGTTATCCGTTTTGCCGCTGTAAAGGACAAAATCACAATTATGTTGGACAGCAGCGGGGAAGGATTGCATAAGAGAGGTTACCGGCCTCTGACCCATATGGCACCGATCAGAGAGACCTTGGCGGCGGCCATTTTAGACTATATGCATTATCAGAAAAACCAACAGCAGGGAGAAATCTTACTTGATCCTGTGTGCGGCTCGGGAACATTTTTGATTGAAGCTGCCTTGATCAGCGCCGGCAAAGCGCCGGGTTTGCTAAGAAATTTTGCAGGTCAAAAGATGGGCCTGATCGGTTCCGAAATTTTTCGGGAAGAGGCGGAGTTTGCCAGAGCGCGAGAGCTTCCCCTGCCTAATCGCAAGATTTGTTTCGGCTCGGATATTTCCCGCCAAAGTGTGCACAATGCCAGGCTCAACGCAGAAAGAGCCGGGGTAGCGCAGGCAATTGATTTTAAAACAGCCGATCTCAGGGAGCTGAGGAATGAGAGCATCGAGGCTCGCGCCGGAGCGGATAGAATACTGGTGATTGCCAATCCCCCCTATGGTGAACGCCTGGCAACTCCCGGTGATTCAGCCGCTATTAACTGCGCTCTAGGGGGGCTTGTTCTGGAAAAGAATACAGGCATGAATAAAAAGGGTTGGCGCCTGGGAATTATTACCGCGGATAGGAACCTTGAGAAACAACTCGGATTTCGCGCTGACAAGAGACGGAAATTATACAACGGAATGATTATGTGCCAATTATTTCAATATTTCAAAACCGGACCGCGGCCAAAAATTAAAGCAGGGAAAGGAAATTATATTCGCGGCATAAGCAGCTCTTAAGTTGTCATGACGACTAAGCGAGTTGTCCGCGACATGTGGACAGGTATTAGTTTTTGAAGGTGAAGAAATTCGGAGAAAGCTTGTTAAATCAATGTTCTGGGTAATTTTTTTATCGTAAAACTGTTTTGAAGAAAATATGTACGAAAAGTGAAAACACTGATTTTTCAGGGTCTACAACAGCCTAAAACGCTGAAATGCTTGTCCTGCAAGTTATACACATAGTTATTAACATTATTAACATTAGGAGACGGAGTGCAAACCGTTTTTTATCGCAACTATGTTCGGGACAGACGCTAAAAACATGGAAATAACAAGCTTTTGGATAACTTATAACGCATAAAATATTTAACTTGTCAAGAGCTTTGTAAAAATTTATATAATGTATAGAGGAGTGATTAATATGAGGATTGTCATTGGCAGTGACCACGCCGGTTATGAATTAAAAATGCAAATCAAGGCCTACCTTGAAGCGCAAAAATATGCAGTGATTGATGTCGGCACTGATTCCGCTACTGAATCTGTTTCGTATGTGGACTACGGACGAAGTGCGGCTGAGGAAATTGTTTCCGGTCGTGCTGATCGGGGCATTATTGTCTGTGGCACAGGAATTGGCATCTCGATTGCTGCTAATAAAATTCCCGGTATCAGAGCAGCGCTTTGCACCAATAGCTTTATGGCGGAAATGGCACGCAGACATAATGATGCCAATATGCTGGCATTGGGCGGTAGAGTACTGGCCGCCACTTATGCCCAAACTATAGTGGAAACATTTCTGACTCATGACTTTGAGGGCGGAAGACATCAAAAGCGGCTTGATAGCCTGGAGTAGTTGTAGTTTGCAGCCTAAGGCCGTAGGGAATGCCACAGATAAGTCAACGGTTGTCAGCATATAAAATCGCTATCTTAAATGACTGTCAAGCGTGTCAGTCCGTTGAGAAATAGAAGGAGCGATCGGCAAAAGTCAGGCGGCAACGGTCAGGCAACAGTGTTTCGCGGTATTTTTCCAGTCTGATACCGTCTAGCAAAGTATTATTGAGTGAACCCAGATCCTCAACAAAAAAATTCTCCCCTCTGCGTATAATCCGAGCATGCCTGCGTCCTACCGCCGGTGAGTCCAGGAACAGATCGACCCTTTTGCTGTCTCTGCCGATAATAAATTCATCGACTAAGATAAAAGCCTTCTGGCCGTCGTCTGCCAGAGGTGTACCCGGCAAACCTTCACAGAGAATAGCTAAACGATAATTGGGTGTTCGATTGGGCAGATTTTCCGTTGGTTCCAAGTCCAGTAGTTCGGACGCGGGAGTGGCATCTTTGACCAATCCCAGCCATTGTCCCAATCTGTTCAGACTCTTGGCCGGTTTTCGCTGCCGGCCCGGCGTCATTTGTTCGCTATATGATGAATATTTTGGCATAGTTTTAGTTTCTCCTGAATTACTTGATTTGCTCTTTCTGCGACAGATATTTTTGAGCGGTTTGATCTTGGCTTTAATGCTTTCTTTTACGCCAAGCTTCGTTTCGGCAGCGGTTTCATTTGTTGCGGAAAGGTATAAGGACTCTTGGGCCGCGGATTGGGCAAGCGCGCTTTTCTCCCGGCTAATGATGACACTCAGGTATTTGATCAGCTCAGCCCAGCGTTGATCTTGGAATAAGCGATCAAGTTCTTTAGTTAATTCCAAGGGCCATGAATTCTCTGCGGCCAGCCAGCGTACCAGATTACAATGGCTCAGGGATATAGGATCTGAGTTGTCGATTCTGATGCTCAGATCAGTCTGCTCGGGAACGGGAATTGAGATCAGCTTGATCAGGTGAGATTCGGTTGTATCCACCATGAGCAGATCCGGAATCAACAACCGCAGATCGACTGTCAAAAGATGGTCAGCCGCAATATAGGCAGCCTGAGCAATTTGTTTCAAGTATTGTAAAGCCCGGCCGGGATTGATCTGACCTTTGAGTCGTCTGAGCGGGATCAAGCCCTTGCTGTTCACAATAAACTCCAGCTCATCGTCCTGTCTGATCCATAGCGCGAGCAATTGATCCGGCCTCCGGCGCAACAGACAGGCGGACTGATCTTCGTCCAGGGGAGTTGTACCGGGACAGGTGATTCGGATCAGTCCGCTCGTTGTCCGCTCCATTTACTTCGCCTTAAAAACTGTCGATAATGGAATCGCTAAACACACGATCGATCAGTCTGGCGGCGAAACGGCTGATCTGGGTTCGGAACAGAAATGCCACAGCCAGCATGACTGCAATTATGATTACGACTTCAATCGTACCGAAACCCTCTTCGCGCCGTCGCAACATCCGGAGATTCTGTCTTGTTTTCGGCTGTAATTGCTGCTTGCGCAGTACTTTAATTATCCTCGCCATACATCTTCCTTTCTCCTGTCCTGTCCGGACAGGTCAGCATTATTTCCTAGAGTGTTTGAAATGAGGCCAGTGCCGGAACTACGGCAATAGCTAAGACATTGATTAGCGCCATACCCATCGGCAGGAACAAAAGCAGGGCTCTTTGTTCTAACCGGCGTCTGAGACCGTTGCGATAAATCTGCCAACTGGCGGCAGACTGCATACCGAGCAGTGACAGAAGTTCTCCTGATCCTTGCTGGTCATAGCGGGCCGCGCAGCGAAGAGCAGCTGAGATTTCCGGCAAAGGACATTGAGCTGCCAATTTTCTAACGGCTTCAGCGCCCGTAACTCCCGTTTCTACAGATTTCTGGGCTAATTCAAGTTCAATGCCTAAACGTTGCCCGCAAACCAGCTTTTTGGTTGCGTCAATGGATAGACCTAAGGCAATCTGTAAAGTCAGGCCGCTTTCCATCAATAAGGACAGCATGCTTAGAAACGGCGGGTAGGAAAGACGGTAGAATTGTTTGTTGTTTTCTTCCTCGCTAAGGACCAATAGGTCCTGCAGAATGGGGAATATTATGATAGTGAGGAATACAAGCCATAGTGGCACTGCCCTGCTGATAAACAACAGCAAAGAGATTGCAATACCGCAAATCAGATATTTCACTTTCTGGCGCAGATACTGATGCCACAGACCGTCAGCCGGCTGCGCCGGATCTCTGTAGCGGACAATCCTGCTAATCTTATAGCCAATGCCGGCCGGCAGCAGTTTCAGATAGAAGGCGGATAAACGGGGATACGTTTTTCCTGGTTCAGCGGCAGAAACAGCTTGGCTTCGTCCGGTTCTGCCCGACCGAATCTGAGGTCTGGCCATGATCAGCAAAGTTAAACTGATGGTCAACAGAGTGACAAAATGAAAGATAAATCCGGCAAATGTCCGCCAGTCAGCCGTCACTGCAGTCTGATCCGTATGAGCAGTCTGTCTGAACAACAGCAAACCAAAGAGAAAAGGCAAGAAACACATGACTACTGCCTCAGTAGTTTTTTGACTGTTTTCCGCTTCTACTTCTGACTTCAGGGCTATTTCCATATATATCTGCCGGTGGCTCTCCCTCAGATAGATGTCAAGATAGCCGCCATATTTTCTCAGCCAGGGCAAAATAGCCAGATCCTGACTCAGTCTGGCGCAGGAATAGCTGCGATCCAGATCTTGCAGCCCGGCGGACAGATCACCCTGTGCCAGTAATTGGCGGCGGAGGCGGTCCAGAAGTCGTACCAGCCTGCTGCGTATACCGAATTGTTCTTTAAGGTTTGCCGGTGCATCCAGGAGAGCTCGCTCCAAAGTGCGCCCGGAAGAAATCTGGCCCGACAGATAAGCTAAGAATTGCTCCGCTTCGTCCAGCTTAGTCTGTTCCCGCCGTGATATTGCCAGTCTGTATAATGCTCTGCCGGGCAAGATTAAGCCCACGATACCCAGAATAATTCTTAATTTCCACTCTGTAACGAAGATGGCGGAAGTTAGCCAACTGAAAGCAGCAGCCAACGACATGGCAGGCAAGGCAGTCCTGATGCCGTCGTGTTGTCCGCTCTTGGTTTTTTTGCGAACCTTAGCTCTTCTCATGATGCTTCGCTCTCCCTTCTGACTAAGATTGTGCCGTTGTGACTGAAATGATCGATTAAGACAAATCTGCCCTGCTCATATGATTTGAGTGTCAAAATTTTTTCCACTACCCTTTGGCCGGTTTTAAGTCTGACCAGATGTATCAATGTATCAAGCGCGGATGCTACCATTCGTCTGCAGGCTTCCCAGGGCAGATTTGAGGCTGTAAGCAACAGCAGACACAATCTTTCCAACATTTCTTCCGGATTATTGCCGTGGCCGGTGCACATTGAGCCCGGATGTCCGGTCTGCATGGCTTGAATCATATCGTAGGCCTCGTCGCCTCTGACTTCGCCGACAATAATGCGATCAGGTCTCAGTCTTAGTGAAGAGCGGATCAAATCCGTCAGTGTGACTGTTCCCTGATCATCCGGACCCGGCAGTCTCGCTTCGAGCCGTACCAGATTATCCAGCGTAGAGAGCTGAAGTTCACAGGAATCCTCGATCGTTACCACGCGTTCCGTGCCGGGAATAAAGGCAGATAAGGCATTAAGAAAAGTTGTTTTGCCCGTGCCGGTTCCGCCGGAGATGAAGATATTGCTCCTGTTTTGTACTTTATGAGACAACCATTGCGCAGCTTCGGCACTGAGGGTATTATTGGCGACCAGGGCGGGCATGGAAGGACTGATACCTGTGAAACGCCGGATAGTCATAACCGGCCCGTCAGGAGCTACGGGCTTTAAGACAGCATGAACCCGTGAGCCATCAGCAAGTCGCATATCCCTGATCGGCTTTTGCTCGTTGATCAAGCGATTGGCGCGACCGAAATAACGGGAAATTACCTCAGTCAGATGATCTGTATCTTCGAAGCGCAAGTCGGACCGATACAAATGGCCGGCCTTTTCATAAAAAACGCAGTCAGGTCCATTGACCATAATCTCAGTGATCGACTCGTCATCTACCAGAATTTGCAAAATGTCCAGGCCGCGAATGGCATTATACAGATCGACAATCAACTGGCGTCGCTCATTAAAAGAGAGAGCTTTTTTCTCTGTCAATTGGGTGACTACCACAGCGATAACACCCCTCAGCTCATCCGGCGCCAACAGATCAGCATTAGGTGTTTGCCGTATTATTTCACTGATCAGCTCTTTTTTCAGGGTGCGAGTCAGTTTCATAACTTCACCTCGTTCAGTACCCGGAAATTTACGGAAGAGGGCAGCGCGGCCAGAAATCTAGCCAGTTCCCGCCTGGCAACCATACCTCCGCCGGTTTCGGCTGTGACAACATCTACATACAAAATGTCACAGAGCTGAGCCAGTCTGACTGTAGTCTCCAGTCCCAGGCCTTCGCAGTCGATCACAGCCAGTGTCGGATCAGCAAGCCTGGATATATAGTCCTTGATTTCCAGCAGCAATTTGCGCAGCAAATGAGGCGGGCAACTGATCAGATCATCTGCCTGTTGCGGCAGCCGAAAAGTATGATAACCATATTTGTGCATTACGAGATAATGTCCGATATTGCGCGAAATAGCGGACTCTATCTGATCCAGGGACAACAAGAGATCAGTCAATTGCGGCCCGACCGGATGCTCCTCCAGATCAGGCACACGATAGAGGGGCATCAGGGGCAGATAAATTGCCATTACTCCCTGATTTTGCAGCGCCTTGAGATAGGCCGGCACCCAGCGCTCCTTCAGTTTATAATCAAAGCAGAACACCAGAGCGAGGCCGGCGTTTTTGCCTGCCGGCAGTGAATGCTCGCGCTGACGCCATTTGTCAATTTGTTCAGACAGCCGCTGGTCGATTTCTGAGACGATGAGTGGTGGTGTGAACTCCTGTTCCCAAGTCAGGACAACTGCATCCGGACTGAGCTTATGGAAATCAGCAGCTTTGCTTTCCGGACATAGAATCAGATCAAAGTCGGTTTCCGCAAGCTCGTCTGTAAGTTGAAAAACTTCGTAGCGTCCGGCAGCCCGGCGTTCCAGCTGTTCATAAATCCGCTGCTCTTTTTTCTTATTCAAATCGGAAATAAGAATTTTCGGTAACATGATTTCGCCCTTCCTTCGTCTGTTGCCAGACTAAGCGAAAGGCGAATCGGTTAGGTTGAGGAATGCCCGACATTCCTCAACAATATTATTCTTCAAGGGACAAATAATTTGTGACGCCTTTACAGCAGCTATCCCCAAAGTAGCTAAATTTATATTTGATTACTGTAAATCCGGACTGTGGCGTCAATAATTCAGATGGATCAAAAAACTACTGATCCCGGACAGCCAAAGCCCTCAGTCTGTCTGCGTATTCCGTCCTCTCCCAAGGCAGATCCAAATCATTGCGGCCAAAATGCCCATAGTTGGAAATCTGGCGATAGATCGGCCTTCTCAGATTGAAGGAACGAATTATGGCTTCAGGTCTGAGGTCAAACAATTCTTCCACATATGAGGACAGAAGCTGATCCGAAACCACGCCCGTGCCGAAGCTGCGCACATTGATTGAAATTGGATTTGCCATACCGATAGCATAGGCGATCTGAACTTCACAGGCGCTGGCCAATTCTGCAGCAACAATATTTTTGGCTACATGCCTGGCGGCATAGCTGGCGGAGCGATCAACCTTGGTCGGATCTTTACCTGAAAAGGCGCCGCCGCCATGATGGGCAAAACCGCCGTAGGTATCGCAGATGATCTTGCGCCCGGTCAGTCCCGTATCGCCCTGTGGCCCGCCGATAACAAAGCGCCCGGTCGGATTGATATAGATTTTGGTATCAGCGTCAAATAAATCTGCCGGCAGCGAGGGTTTGATTACCTCCTCAATCACCAATCCCTCGAGAGCCGATGGAGTGACCCGTTCCGCATGCTGAGTGGAGACAACCACGGTATCGATATGGACCGGTTGATCACCACAATAGGCCACCGTGACCTGAGCCTTGCCGTCGGGATAAAGGATATCTGAGAAAGCAGATTTTCTGACCTCAGCCAACCGTTTCGTCAGACGATGAGCCAGAACGATCGGCAACGGCATCAGCTCGGCGGTATCTCTATTGGCATAACCGAACATTAGCCCTTGATCTCCGGCACCTGTACTGTAAGTTTCTTCCTGTTCCTCCCGGTACTCCAGAGCCTGATTAACGCCCATAGAAATATCCGGGGACTGTTCGTCGATACTGATAACAACAGCGCAGCTGTCCGCGTCAAAGCCGCCCTTATCGCGGGTATAGCCGATATCGCGCACAGTATTGCGGGCAATCTGAGCAATATCCACATAGGCGGTAGTTGAGATTTCACCCATAACCATGATCAGGCCGGTAGTCGCCACTGTTTCGCAAGCCACCCTGGCCATCGGATCATTCTCCAAGATAGCGTCAAGTACGGCATCAGCCACCTGATCGCATAATTTATCCGGATGACCTTCCGTCACAGACTCCGAAGTAAAAAGCCAGACTCTATTATCTTTCATTCCCTATCCTTTCCTGCTCAACAGTCACGGCATAAAAAAAGACCCCATGATGAGGCCGTAAACTAGTGACCTCATCTGCCAGACCATATGGTCTGCTGGAATTGGCACCGCCGCTTTCCGCGGTTGCCGGGCTTCACAGGGCCAGTCCCTCCGCCTCTCTTGATAAGATGACTATTAAGTT
>JGI24710J26742_10000158_pt1 | contig 60673 bp, 49 predicted proteins | sample BioPla2DNA2_FD_26742 | JGI IMG/M metagenome (IMG submission 26742) | reverse complement strand
AGGGCTTTTCTTCTCCCTAATAAACCATGTTTTCTAAAAGTACTTTATTTACTCCTTCTCAAACATTTGAAAAATGAAAGGAGTTTATTTGATGTAGACATTTGTCAATTTTTCTGAATCGTGTACAGTCAGATATCCGCAAGGCAAAGAAGTAATCTCATGTGAATTAAATTCAGTATCAGATGCGTTAAAATTTGTCGAAGAACATCCCCATAATCATGCTCATATAAATAAACATAGTTCCCCCGTGGTAGAGACCAATAGAAATCCGGTTAGATGAATAAAAACGGTTCTATAATAAATGTTGGGGTAAGTAAAAAGGAACAAGGAATAGCCCAAAACTATACCTTGTTCCTTTTTTAAGCCTAATTCAATTAATTCGTTCTAGTCTTTTTTGGTATCCGTACCCGTATGCAGACGATTGCCCATCAAGAAAGTTATCGAGTACAGACCTGCTAACCCCACAAGCGAATAAATAATCCTGCTCAGCATTGCGGTTTGACCACCAAACAAAGAAGCTACAAGGTCAAAGTTAAATAATCCTATAAGTCCCCAGTTAATTGCACCAATAATTACAAGAATTAGAGCTAAGGTATCCAAATAATCCACTCCTTTTTATTAAAACTCACTTCTTCTCTTTATAATGGCGCACTTTACTTGGTTTTATACATTTCTTGTGTTCATAATTAAAAATTTATCATTTCTGAGCGTTGTTTCAGCTTAATCAAAACTCTTTCAGCTTCTGCTCCTTCTAAAACCTTAGGCTGAAAATCATTCAAACCTGGACTTGTGGTCATCGAACATGGGATAACCTTACTCGATGTGCTAACTAATTCCCCATCATTAAAAGTAAAAGTCTGTCGATAAATCATGGTATCACGGTCATAAGGCTGCCGATTTGCGCCAAAGCAAAAGTTACCCAAACTAAAAACAATTGGTTTACCTTGATACTCCTTAATTCCCTGAAGCACATGAGGATGATGCCCTAAAACTAAGTCCGCACCACTGTCAATAGCTAATTTAGCTAACTCATATTGTTTTTTTGAAGGTTTTATCTCCCGTTCATTGCCCCAATGAAAACTCACTATAATTAAATCCGTTTGCTCCTTTAAATCCTCGATTAACGTAACAACTTGTTCTTTTAAAGTATCAAAAGGTTGCCATACACCTTTATAAGAAAACTGATTAAACCCTAAAAATCCAACCTTAATCCCTTTGCTTTCTTTTATTAAAACATGATCAAAGCCACAATAGTCAATCCCCGCTTTTTCTAAACTAGCCAAAGTCTCTATATAACCATCTTCACCATAATCAAAAATATGATTGTTGGCAATATTTACAACTTCAACGCTTCCTTGGGTAAGAATCTCCGTATAATGAGGCTCTCCTTTTAACCAATAGGCAACTTTCTCATAACTCTTATCCTTCCTTTTCACAGCCTTAGTTAAACAAGTCTCCAGATTAGCGATAGTCAAATCATCTTCAGCCAAAACATCCTTGACATTCGCAAAAAAGTAACTACTATCCCCATTATTCTCTGCAAAGACGGAGGCAAAGGTATGACCTCGCTGAGCATATTCTACACCTAGAGCACAATCCCCGATCGCACTTATAGTGATCATCACCTGTTCTTCTTCCTCTTCTGCTGCGATTATCGGCTGGACATGCGAACTAATTACCTCTGCTTCTCCTCCGGACACAACAAACGAATCTGTAAGAAAAAACTGTACAAAAACACCTGAGAATAAAAAAATAGGTAAAAAAATTAAGGAAATTGTGGTAACTTTTTTTGACATAAGAATCCCTCGAAACTAGATATTATTCTTGGTAAATTCTACATTATCTCTACTTTTCTATAACTTTCCTTAATAATCCTGCTTTTATCTTCTTTTGTCCACTAACCTGATAAAGCTTTTTTAAATGTAGCCAGTTCTTGTATCGGTGTTTGACACTTCTTATTTTGACAAAAATAAGCCGTAGTCTTGCCCTCTAAAGCTTGATAATCGGTAAGGAAAGGAATAACTTCGATAAGCTCCCGAGTTTCCGCGGACAGATAAAGGCTAACCGTATGCGGTAGAAAACTTTTTTGTAACAACGCTAACATTGGCAAGGATTCCTCTTGTACCTCTCCTTCCACTACCACAACTGTAGATATAGGTGTTTGCGAAAATAGATACGCCTGTAAGAGATAAGTATGGNCCATAGGATTCGCCTTGATTTCCTCGCCACAAGAATAAAAAAACTCTTGAGCCTTATTTTCTAGTTCATATTCACCTGTCAAATTAGCTAATTTTAATAAGTTTAAAACAGCTACCGAAGCACCGGCCGGAAGAGCTCCATCATAAATCTCCTTAGGGCGAACTAAAATTTTCTCACTGTCTCTACCGGTTAAATATAAACATTTTTGCTCCTCATCCCAGAATAAGTCAAGCATCTCTTTATTTAAAGCAAGAGCCTTATTCAGATACTTCGGTTTATACGTACTCGCATATAGTTCTAATAGAGCCCAAATTAAAAAAGCATAATCATCCAAATAGGCCGGATAAGCAGCCTCCCCATTGCGATAACGAACAAGAAGCCGGCCCTTTTGATCGGTTAATTTATTTAAAATAAAAGCAAACGCCTTTTCGGCAGCAGAAAGATATTGAGCATTATCCAAAATGCGACCACCCATCGCCAAAGCGGCAATCATTAAACCATTCCAAGCCGTCAGGATTTTATCATCCTTAAAGGGATGCTCACGTTTGTCTCTCACTTGATAAAGCTTTTCTCGCTCCTCTTTATACTCCGCTTCAATCTTAGCCAAATCCTCAAGCTTACTGTTTATGAGATTAGGAATATTGCTCCCTGCAAAATTACCCTGTTTAGTGATGTCATAAATTCGGCAAAAGCTATTACCGGCATCATCCCCCAAGATTTCCTGAATCTCTTCCGGAGTCCAGAGATAAAATTTTCCTTCAACCCCTTCTGAATCAGCATCTTCGGCCGAATAAAAAGCCCCTTCCGGTGAGGTCATCTCCCGCAATACATAAGCAAAAATCTTCTCCGCTATTTCCCGATATAAATCCTGAGCCGTAACCTGATAAGCTTCTAAATAAGTCATGGCTAAAAGAGCATTATCATAAAGCATTTTTTCAAAATGGGGAACCAGCCATTTTCTATCCGTAGAATATCTGGAAAAGCCAAAGCCGATATGATCAAAAATTCCTCCCTTATACATCTGCTCCAAAGACTTTTCCACCATTGCCAGAGCTTTTTTCTCCCCTTTTACCACATAGTAGCGTAAGAGAATGGTTAATTGGTGAGGTGTCGGAAATTTTGGAGCATGTCCGAAACCGCCATATTCCCGATCAAAATAATGCTCTAATCTCTGATAAGCATCATCTATTACCTTAGCCGATAAGTCTCCGGCGCTAAATTCTAAACTTTCTTTAATCACAAAAGTGGTAAGCTCATCACCGGTACTGATCAACTTCTCCCTTTGACCGACCCATAAAGCGGCAATCTTAGTTAACAGTTCTATCAACCCGGCAAGCCCTCCCCTGCTGTGTTTGGGGAAATATGTCCCGGCAAAAAATGGCTTTTTTTCCGGGGTCATAATAATTGTTAAAGGCCATCCACCTTGACCGGTAAGCACTTGACAAAAAGTCATATATAAATGATCAAGATCTGGTCTTTCCTCCCGATCTACTTTGATAGAGATATAATTATCATTCAACACCTTCGCTACTTCTTCATCTTCAAAAGATTCCCTTTCCATCACATGACACCAATGACAGGTAGAATAGCCGATAGAAAGAAAAATCGGCTTATCTTCTTCTTTGGCTTTGGCAAAAGCCTCTTCACTCCAAGGATACCAGTCCACAGGGTTGTACTGATGTTGCAGAAGATACGGGCTTTTTTCCTTAGCTAATCTATTGGGTACTCGTGTAATTGTTTTCAAGACATCACCTCCCCCAATTTAAATATATTATCTAATATATTTTTTCCAAAAGAAAAGAAAAAATCCCAAGAGAGGGATTATATATAGTTAGCCCATTGTTATAAGCCTTCCGTGCAAAGCTTTTACCTCTTCCATACTATGGGTTACCATGATCACGGTCTTGCCTTGTATGTTCTCCTTTACGTACTGCATAACGTCTTTTTTGGTATCAACATCAAGACCTTTAAATGGTTCATCAAGAAACAAGACATCACTTTTGGCCAGTATAGCTCGCACTATGGCCACCCTACGCTTCATACCACCGCTAAATTCCCTTACCTGCCGGTCAAGACTGCCCTTAAGACCTATTTTTTCAAGGTGTGAGATAATTTTACCAGTATCAACTTTTCTGTCACAAATAAGTCTAATATTGGAAACAGCATTAAAACTTTCGCAAAGCCGGTCCTCCTGAAAAACAGCACTTTTAAGCTTGGGAACTCCTCTGACAGTTCCTTTATCCGGGTGTATAAACCCCATCAAAATCTTTAAAAGAGTAGTTTTGCCGCAACCTGATGGCCCCATTATACAGGTTATCTCATGCTCAGGGAAAGTTATATTGAGATCAACCAGGACCTGATTTGTACCAAAACTTTTTGAGAGATTCGAAACTACGATATCCATCTTAAGCCCTCTCCAATCTCTTAAAGAAATACCTTAAAAGAAATAAAAACAATTTTTCAAAGGCGATACTGGCTAAAATAATCACAAAGGTCCAGGCTAATAAATCACCGGAACTAAAATAAACCTTTGCTTCGTAAAGTTTCTCCCCTATGGAGCCTTCGGGAATACCTATAACCTCAGCTGCAGTACCGGCTTTCCAGGAAAGTCCGATTGATACACTACAAGCTGAAATAAGATAAGGTTTAAGTTGCGGTAAATAAATGTATTTCAGTTTTTTCAGCCAGTTTACATTAAAAAGCTCTGCCATCTCCAGCAGGTTATTATCTGTACTTTTAATACCCTGAAGCACATTGGTATAAATAATGGGAAGCACCATTAAAAAAGCTATAAAAACCGAAAGACTCCGAGAACTCATCCAGATTAAACACAGGATAATGAAGGAAGCTACCGGTACAGATTTAATCGTCACAATAAACGGCCAAATCACCACTTCCGCAAAATGAAATTTTCCGGCGATACCTGCTAGAATGCTCCCTGTTATCAAAGCAAACAGAAAACCTGAAACAATTCTGATAAAGGAAAAACTCACTGCACTTAAAAAATCACTTTCCAGGCAAAGGCTAAAAAACCTTTTAACCATAGTTAAAGGGGTGACAAGAAGCATACTGTTATTAAGCAGCATTGCCCCTGCTTGCCAAACAAGCAGGGCAAATACTACTGCAAAAATCTTTTCTGTTATATGTCTTCGGGAATTATTCTTTTTCATAATAAAAATCATCTCTTGGAAGTTTGCCGCCTATTGCTTTGGGATTTTGTTCATAGAGTACTTTTAAATATCCCTGCATAGCAGTCTTCATTTCAGTACCGTCCATATAGTAAATATTACAGTATGGTATTGCTTTTTCTGCAACTGCAGCCTTCACTATACCGTATTTTTCCACCAGCTTTGCCGCTTCCGGAATATGGGCGTTTACATATTCGGTGGACTGTTGATATTCATCAAGAAAGGTAGCAATTTGTTCCGGATATTTCTCGGCAAAATCCTTTCTCACCACTAATACTCCGGTAATCAAAGTACTATCATTACTAAGAGCACGCCATTCCTTGGTAAGATCTAACGCTATACGCAAACCCTCAATCTGGGTTTGGGCTACCGTAACATAAGGTTGAGGCATCAGCGCAATACCTTTTTCCAGTTTGGAGAAAAGAGCCACAATCTCAGTGGGTTCAGACTTCCATTCCAGCTTTACATCTTTATCGGGATCAATGCCGTTTGCAGAAAGAAGATATCTTAAAATGTATTCAGGAATTGAACCCTTACCTGTTCCATAAATTGTCTTACCTTTCAAATCAGCAAAAGACTGTACTTCATCTCCCTTATTAACAATATAGTTAACACCCAAAGTATTAATGGCCAGAAGCTTGACTTCCCCATTCGTATTATTATACAGAACAGAAGCAAGGTTTGCAGGTACTGCTGCCATATCAAGCTCACCCTTAATAAGTTTTGGTGTTACTTCATCAGCGGATCCTGAAATAGTGAACGTATAATTATTAGCAACTTCTCCTGCTTCTGCCAACTCCATAAGCCTAACCATGCCCATGGATGTCGGACCTTTAAGCCCACCTATTCTAATATCCACGGCTTCTGTTTCTTTTTCATCCTCGATTTTAACGGGAGAGGGTGTTTGACATCCTGCCAACATAATAGTTAAAAGAACTATGGTCAAAACTGCAAATAATCTTTTCCTCATTTTTATCCTTCCTTCTTATTATTTTCTTGTTATTTTGTTTCTCCTTGACTTCCATCCGGAACTTACCCAAATCCATCAGATAGAACAATTAATAATTACGCATTAATGATATTATAACAAATATTACGAACAAAGATACAATTACTTATGTCAACCTAACACATGAAATTATTACAGATATAATAAAAATATTTGAAAGGCTTAAAATTAAATGTTAAAATACAGGTAAAAGTATACCACAGAATCAATTGAACTGCATCTTTGGTCGATACCGGCAGGTAGACATGCCCTTTAAAAAAATCCATGAGGGAAGCGGAATTGGCTTATCATTAGTTAAATCCCTTGTTGAAAAACATAATGGAACTATTAAAGTCAAAAGTGAATTAGGAAAAGGAACAGAATTTATTATTGAATTGCCACGTGTAACTATACCCATAGTTAAAACTAACTCTATTCCGGAAAACAACCTAGAAATCCAAAGCCATGTGGAAAAAATCAAAATAGAATTTGCGGATATCTACCTATAGTATTAATAACAACAGCAAAAAATCTGATGGATAGTTTTATGTATTTAGCAGATGAAAAAGAAGCCAATCCTTTGGTTATCAAAGGATTGGCTTCTTTTTGATATTCGCAACTTATCTTAAACACATTTTTCTAACACAATCAAATTAAAGATAAAAATTATAAGTTATGGTTATCTCCCTGGTTATACCGTTATAGTTCACTTTTGTCTCCAAAGCTTCACAGAGAAAACGCAAAGGTACATAGGTAATACCAGGCGTCTTCAGAAGCGGGGCAGTATCCAACATTTGTTTTTCCTTATTAACCAGAACCTCTTTAGAACCTATCGTTAAAACAATCCTCTGCTCATCCTTGCTGATTATTACCTGCTGCGTAGCTTGTATCCATTCTACCTCCGCACCGATAGCTTCACTGATAAAACGTAACGGCACCATTGTTCTGCCAACACTTTCTTCAATAAAGGGTGTTCCGGTAAGGAGATAATTACTACCATCAATTAGTGCTGTAGACTCTCCTATCTTCAATCTAATCACTTTTACTTTGAATTCTGTGCTGAAAACAGCAAACTTAGTTAGGTGGTTTACTTTTACTACGGCATAAGGCTGTCCTGTTTTTTCATCATATTCTACCTCTGTCTTCAAGGGTATCCATTTCCCTAAAAGCGGATCATAGTAGTGGATAACCGCTATTTCGCCCGGCGCAATATTCCGGAGAGCAAAAGGAATCCTGATTTTAATGAAGTTGGTATCACCGAATTCGCTCTCCCCGGAGGTAGTTATTTCATAAATTTCACTGGTTAAGCTATTAACAGTTTCTTCTGTTAATAAGCCAAGGGCGATTAACTCTTTTTCTGCCAACTTAGTAACAGTAATCACCGCATTATCAGGTAAAACTAAAGCAGGAATGATTATTACTACCCCTTGAGAAGCGATAATGCCACCAAGCTCCCGGTTGATGGAAAATCTATGTTGTGGGAAGAAAACGCCGCCTCCACCACCACTTACCGGTCTCTCCGGTTTTTCCGGATCCTTCGGAGGTGGTTTGAGAAAGGTCCAGTGTTCAATATCCCCTTGAGGATAGTGATAGGTAGAACCATATGCAATAATGACTCGATCATAACCGGCCCCACCAATTAAAGTATTATGACCGCTTCCGGAATACAGTACATCATCTCCCTCTCCGCCATCAAGCCAATCATTACCGGAGCCGCCCCGCAACTCATCATTTCCGGCACCACCGCTCAATTTGTCATTACCGGCTCCGCCATCCAATAAATTATCTTTATCGTCACCGATAATTTCATCATCTCCGGAACCGCCACTTACATTTTCAATACTGCTGATTCCTCCCCTAATCTTTGACGCCTTGTCCGTCAGCAAGTTAACATAAATGCCCTCCAGACAAGCTGAATAATCTAAAGTATCAGTACCACTGCGTCCATCGACATTGCCGTCAAGGGAACCTTTATCTTGGAAGCAGAAGCGATCGCTCTTTGCGCCGCCAAGCAAGGTGTCAATGAAGCTAAAGGAGATGGTACGATTATCTGTGGTGTACGTACCGCTATTTCGTCCGTTGATTCTCCAGACAGAGTCACTGTCCAAGCCGGATAAGGAGTCAATAGCTTCCCCGCCTATCAGAGCGGTAATATTACGGAACATCCCGTCAATGCTGGCTTCTTTACCGTCAAAGCCGGCCAAGCTGCCCTTGCCTGTCAGGTAGAAATTACGCGTGGTCGTATAGACCGCATAATCTAAGGTATTATGACCGGCTTCACCGTCAATAACGCCCCGCAACTTAGCGTTGTCGGCAAAGATGAAGGTATCATTACCGGCTCCGCCAAAGAGGTCATAGACTTGCTCGCCAAAGATCCGGAAGGTATCATTATCCTTCCCGCCGTACAATTTGGCAAAGCCGCTGAAGAACAAGGTCTGTCCGCCACTTACATAGATGCCGTCATCACTACCTGTATTGGGTCCACCCAGTTCAAAAGTGCCCGCACTATCCGCAAGACCGTACAAGCTGTCGCCACGTCCGGTCCCGATAATCCGGTGAATATTGGCAAATCCTTTTGCCAAAAGCTCATCCCGACCGTTAAAACCGCCCTGTGCGCCTAAGCCCGTCAACCTAATCTCCCTAGGTGCAGAGTAGGCACTATAGTCAAGGGTATTCCTGCCGCCCTGACCGTCCAGGAGGCCGTCATAAGTTACGCCGTCAGCAAGGCGGAAAGTATCATCTCCTGCTCCTCCGTAGAGAGCAGTACAGTAATTGGCTTGAATCTCAAAAGTGACGCCGCCCTGACCGCCGAGAATCTTGGCGAAAGCGTTATAGATATTCCCGCCAAGAACATTCTCACCGGTAAAGGCGATCTGACTTTCGCCGGCTTCAATATAAATACCGTCACTCTTCAGGAGAATACGCATAATTTCCTGCACCCTGGAGAAATCCAGAAGGTTCTGTTCTCCACCCAGGAAAATCGTGTCAGCATTCCAATTGTCCGTAAAGATAAAGGTATTATTAGCCTTTTCGTGGCCGATAAAGACATCCTTATAGGGTGAGCTTACCAGGTTTTGAATGTTCTTAATGCCACCAGCTTCGCCGTTATTGACGGCTGTCGCTGAACCTGTGTTCAGGTCAACAACTACGCCGCTGCCATCTCCGTGATCATAAGCACTGTAATCCAGCGTGTTCTGTCCTTTACCTCCGTCGATTAAGCCGGTTAGATATCCATTCCCGATAAAGGCAAAAGTATCGTCCAAACTGCCGCCGGTCAGATTCTCGACGGCCGCAAAATCTATACCCGTAAAACTATCAGCAATCTCCGGAATAATCTGTCCTGCATTCTCGGCCGTTATCTTGTAAGTCGTATTTGTATTCAGACCAATAATGGTGTCATTATGGTTACTACCGATAATGCGGTGAATCTGGCTGAATCTGACCAGCCCGGTAGCAGTGAGTTTTTCTAAGTTGAAGACTACCTCGCTGTCATAAGTGCTGTAATCAAGGGTGTTGTACCCGGCTCCGCCGTCAACGAGCCCCTCAAGAGAGCCGTTGCCGCTGAAGACAAAGGTATCATTGCCGTCATGACCGTACAGATCATAACGGTTTTCACCTGCGGAAGAAACGATAAAGGTATCGTCACCGGAACCGCCCTTAATCACCTTTATGCCGCTAAATTCAACCAGGTTCACACAATCGCTCCCTGAAACATTAGTCAAATCGCTGATAATGGCTTGTGCCAAATCGATCCGCAAGTCGGCGGTAATCGCGGTGAAATCAAGAGTACCCAGACCGGAAGCGTTGATAACTATATCCTTGCCCCAGTTTTCCTTGAAGAAGAAAGTGTTGTTACCGCCATTACCTGCTAAGTAATCATCCCCTGCTCCGCCGTCAAAGACATTGTCCTGATTATTGCCGATTAAGATGTCGTTATATTTACTTCCGATTAACCGGCTGATATTCCGAACGCGATCGGCTTCACCGTCGGCTACGCCTGTCGCGGAACCGGTCAATAAGTTAACGGTAACACCGCTGTTATCCCCAAGTTCATAAGCACTGTAGTCCAGGGTGTTCTGGCCAAGGCCGCCGTCGAGCGAGCCGGCCAGATGACCGGTGCCCTCAAAGATAAAGGTATCATCGGCAGAACCGGCAATCAGATGATGATAATTAGCAAACACCAAGGTATGACCGGCAACGGTGACACTATACTCGGTAGCAGTGAATCTATATATGCTCGCTTCATTTAATCCCCGCAAAGTATTTTCCGCCGTTAAACTACCCTTTATCTTATCAATACCGGCAAAACCGGCGGTTATTGCTGCTTGTGTCCCGGCAAAGCCCTGCTCATCTGCTGCCGTTAACGTAACGTTGCTTGCACTTAGATACGCGGAGAAGTCTAACTCATCCGTACCCAAGCCGCCGTTGATTCTCCCCTGGAGAACGGCTCCGTCGCTAAAGGTGAAGCTATCGTCACCGGAACCACCTTGCAAGGAATAAAGTACACGGCCGTTGATGACAAAGCTGTCTCCCTGCTCACTGCCGGCAATGATTTCGATGCCGGTTAAGGTTAAGAGAACATCTCTATAGATAACGATATTACCGTTCAGCTGCCACGTACTCTTTTCGTTCAGCCCTTTAATGACATCACCGTTTCTATTACTACCAATAAATTCACTGATATTGGTAAAACCTACACTAATGGTTTCTGCTTCCCTTCCGGCAAAGCTACCTACTATTACTCCTGCATCTCCTGTTTCTCCCGCTTCGCCTGCTTCTCCTGTTTCTTCTGCGCCGTCTCCTTCTCCCGTTCCTTCAAGTACAGTTACTGCGGTCAAAATAATGTTCCGTACGGAAGAATAACGGGAATAATCAAGGGTATTTCTCCCCTTTCCGCCATCAATGGACCCGTTCAAACGGGCATTGTTGTAGAAGACAAAGATATCGTCACCGTCTCCTCCCTTTAATTCATAGGTGCATTCTCCCTGAATCTCAAAGCGATCCGCCAAACGGCCACCGATTAAGGTGGTAAAGCCGCTGAAGTTCAAGGTACGTCCGCTGCTGCTATACGCTGCATTTTCCCCTAAAGCAAAGGTTACCTCTGCATCTAAACCGATAAAGGTATTATTCCCGTTTCCGCCTAACAAGGTTGTGATATTGGTAAACATACCTACTTCTAATTCACTTATTTACTGATTCGGAAACACAAGCAATAACCGATAAATGTGAAAAATGTGAAAACAAATGTACTTTTACATTAACTCAATTATTTTGTGTACAGATTCCAATTGCCTTTGATGTGGATGTAGACATCAACGAGGGGATTGTCTGCTGCGGCAAGCCGGCTTTCGGTCCTTGTAAACCTAAGTGCTATCCATGCACTACAGAAGAAAACGAAGAAATTACCAATAGCAATCAAACTGATGAAACAGATCTAACGGATAAAACAGAGATAATTGATCATTAAGTAAATCCCATCTCAATCTTTTTAAAAGGTGCTTGACCACATACTGATTACAACTGAATAAATAACAAATCAATAATATAGAAAGGTGTGATTTGCTTGAAAAATTGTCCTAAGTGCGTTAATCCAGATGAAATTACTATAAAACCACTACAACAAGAACAAACAGGTTGTCAAAAAATAGTTCATGAAACAGTGTGTGTGCAAGGCACCGTAACAATTACGGGTAATGTAGAAAATGGAGACAGTCGATCCTTTTGTGTGGGAGATCCGATGATTGGCAGCTGTCCCGGAGAATTAGTTGACTCTTGTGTATTTACTGTTAGCCAGAATATTTGTGTCCAGATTCCGCTGACCTTCTCAGCAACAGCTTCCGCAGTTTCTGATGGATTAGTTTGCAATACTCCGGAACCCGGACCATGTCCCGGAGTAGTAGAAGATTGTACCCACTCAATCGGCACTTTTAGAAACGACCCTGATTTTACCAATCAATTAATTACAGATGCAGGCGGCTCAATCACACTAGGTACCGGTTCAGGTCTTAGTTTTGTAGTTAATACAGCTAATGCCAACGATGTCTTAAACTTTAATGTGCCTTCGCCACCAGCACCGGAAGATCCTCCTTTTGCTCAACAATATCAAGTACTATATGCCCAACTGCTAGCAGCAAAACTTAATGTCTTAAATCTTCAAGCTCAAGGTGTTCCCATTTGTACTTTTGCTACTGAAGCTATCGCAGCAGCAGATACCTTCCTGGATAACTCTCCTGAGGGCGGCATGTCCGGAGCTCCGAACGTTCAAGAAGATTTGGAACAATTCAATGCTGGAAATGCTCCCGGCTGTCCCCCACAATGTGAAGATGATAATAATAATTCAACCTAAAAAACAGGTCTAGCCGTAACTTTGCCAATACAAAGAAAAAGAGAGGGTGTTGCATATTACTAGGTAGTTATGCAGCACCCTCTTTTATCTTATCTAAACTCTCTTGAACACTATATTATCTTTTTGGAATCCCTAAGCATCATCCCCAAGACCATAACCACGGCGTAAATAATAAGAAAGAAAATTACGTCCTGACCATGAGCATAACAAGCAGCAATCATCATGAAAATACAAGCACAAATAGAAAGAAAAGGCATTAAGTAACGATTAAAAAAGCTCAGAGATTTCTCTTTTACCATAATCATTATAAAAATAGGAATATACATTGCATAAATCGTCACGATGGGAAGTTCTGAACTGTCAAAACTAAAGGGACCAAACCACGGGGTAGGTACCAAGTTTGCCCCGAAAAAGTACAATAGCCATACAGCAGTCAGTAAAGCACCCATAATTGAGGAATTTGTCGGCATATTGGTTTTGGAGTCAATAGTTTTTAAAACCTCTGGCGCAGGTCCCATGTCTCTGGCTGCCAAAGAATAAAATCCCCTAGTACAACCCATCATCAAGCCATTTAAAGTACCCAAACAAGAAATAACCACAAAGACAAATAATACTGTCCCTCCAATGTTAGAGAATACATTGGCAAAAGCGATTTTAGCTCCTGTTTCACCGCCCGCCATAATCACGCTATTTTCTACAGCTCCTGCAAGTCCCGTGTAGTAAAGTATATAAATTAAAGCAATAAACAGAGTACCAAAAGTAAGCGCTAGAGGCAGATTCTTCTTGGCGTCTCTAAGTTCCGCATTGATACTAGTAGCAATAATCCATCCTTCGTAAGCAAAAGAGGTAGCTACCACAGCAGTAAAAAGTGGATTGCTACTTGTAACATCAGCAATAACACCACTGGTGAAGTTGCTAATCAAGATGCCGTTCTTAAGACCAAAAACTGTTCCCACAACAGCCATTAAAACTAATGGAATAAGCTTAATAATCGTTGTGGAGACCTGGAACTTACCGGCAAGTTTTGGCGAAAGTGTATTTAAAGCATAGATTGCTACGAGATAAAAACAAGAAATAGCCAAAGCTTCACTACCTACAATATCCCATCCTAACAATACACAGGTGTATCTGGCAGAAACCCAAACCAATACAGAGGTTATCGCCGGATAGTAAATACATACCAAAAACCAACCCATAAAATAACCATACTTACTGCCCAAAGTAACCTCAGCATAATCGACGATGCCATTTACTTTTTCATATCTAGTGGCCATAACAGCGAAAACATAAGCACAAATAATCATGATTAATCCGCCGATTGCCCAGGCTAATATTCCCTGAGGAAGATTACCCCCGGTAGTCGTTAAAATTTTTTCGGCTTTAAAAAATACACCACTACCAACTACAATACCTACTACCATTGCTATAGCGGTCAAAAGACCATACTTTTTCTTTAATTCATTCCCCATAACTCTATCTCCCCATATCCAAATTTCAAATATCCTTTCTAAATCTTATAACTATAAATGCAATCTTATAACTATAAATGCAATACTTATATATTAACAAGATCTCCCTCTTCCGTCTAGAGATATCTAGTTAATAATTTAAAAAACATTTTATAGCAAACCTCCTATCTTAAAATGAGATAGGAGGTTTTATAGATAATTAATTTTTAAGCTTAGCCTATAAATCAGCTAAGTCTGAACTAAATCGTAGTCCATCCACCATCTACCGCCAAAATTTGACCCGTAGTATAGCTGGAGGCATCAGAAGCGAAGTAAATGATCGCACCGTCCAGTTCGCCCTTTCTACCTATTCTCCCCATAGGACAATAAGTCCTAACCACTTGTTCAAACTCCTTATTTCCAACAACAGCACTGGTCATTTCACTTTCAAAATAGGCCGGTGCGATTGCATTAACCGTAATATTATATTTAGCCCATTCGTTTGCTAAGGCTTTAGTCAACATCAAAACCCCGCCCTTAGTTGCACAATAAGCTGTAAGGGGTAAGCCGGTCATTGCTACTAAACTATGTATGGAGCCCGTATTAATAATTTTCCCATAATTGTTTTCAATCATAATCTTGCCAACTTCACGAGCGAAATAATAAACGCTATTCAGATTTATCTGCATCATTTGCTCCCATAATTCATCTGATTGTTCTTCCGCCGGTCCGAATAAACCAATACCTGCATTGTTTACCAGAATATCAATTTTCCCGTAATGCTCCTTAATAGTAGCTACAGCAGCTTTGATATCTTCAACTTTAGAGTTGTCACATCTAACTGCTAAACAACGTACGCCCATTGCTTCTATTTCGGCTTTAACTTCATTTAATCTTTCTACTCTTCTGGCCACAATAGCCAAATCTGCCCCCTGACCTGCTAACGCCTTAGCAAATTGTACACCTAAACCGGAAGAAGCACCGGTTACTAAGGCAACCTTACCGGATAAATCAAAAAGATTCCTCATTAAAAATTCCTCCATTTAATTTTTATATTATACAAACAATTACATCATATAAGTAATTTTTTGTCAAATCAAAATTGTCTCCCTAAATAAATATCTTTTTCAGCAATTAATGTGATTTATTTTATTCTTTAATATCTTAAAAATATTTTCCCTTTACATGAAAAATTCTTGCCTGATTAGATATAGATTATATATAATAATATTAATAGAATCTTATGTTCAACATTTAACTCCGTTAGGTGAGGCTACTATACAAAAAAATGCTACTGCCCTGAAATATCGAGAGATGCCAAAGGGTCAACAGGCAACATCGGCTTAAGGTGTTACCTAATGTAGCTGGGATATCCCTACGTTGTATAGAGTCAAAGCTTTTACGAGGGGAATAAATTATTGATGATAATTTATCCTGCTCGTAGAAGCAGGTTTTTTGTTAGAAAGGGCGGTGATTTATATGGACAGTGGACCTGAGCATAGTTGCAGTTGTCTTAACACTAAATATATGGATATAGACTACAAAATAATACTGACTATATTAGGAGAAAATGTCGTATATAAATCACTGTTTACGACAACCTCCTAAATAATGGAGGGGATTTTATGCTCACTATTTATCATAGCCCAACTGATGAACAACTCATCCAAATAGACCATTTTGAAAAAGGGTCTTGGATTAATCTTGTTAATCCTACCGAAGAGGAAATTAACACGGTAGTTGAAAACACCCAAATTTTCCATGATTTTATTAGATATCCCCTGGATGAGGAAGAAAGGCCACATATCGAATATGAGGATAACCAACTTTTAATTATCATCAGCGTGCCAATAATTCAAAATGCTGATGTAATGTATGATACAATTCCTCTGGGAATTATTCATACGGAAAATCATTTAGTTACTGTTTGCCTGCAAGACCTTGATCTTATGCAGGAATTTGCTCAGGGGAGAGTTAAAGGATTAGCAACTTATAAAAAAACTCGCTTTCTTTTGCAAATTCTCTATAAAAACGCCCAATTATACCTAAAATATTTACGCCAAATCGATAAAAGATCTACAGAGTTAGAACTAGAATTGCATAAATCTGTACGAAATAAAGAATTAATTGCACTTCTCAACCAAGAAAAAGCTTTAGTCTTCTTTACAACCTCTTTAAGATCCAATGAAATAGTCCTCGAAAAATTACTTAGAGGAAAATTTGTAAAAATGTATGAAGAAGACGAAGACCTCTTACAAGATGTAATCATCGAAAATAAACAGGCAATAGAAATGGCGGACATCTACAGCAACATCCTTAGCGGAACCATGGATGCTTTCGCTTCCCTCATTTCTAATAACCTTAACATAGTGATGAAATACTTGGCCATCGTTACAATTATTCTGGCTTTACCCACGATGGTTGCCAGCTTTTTCGGCATGAACTTTGACTTGCCTTTCCAAGATTCACCTTACGGCTTTGCCATCGCCGTAGGAATTTCCCTACTCTTATCCTTAACGGGGGTAATCTATCTAATCAAAAAGAAATTATTTTAAACTGTGCATAAGTGCAGTTCATTTTAAGGCTAAGACTCTATATCACTAAAAGATAGTGTTGTTAAACGGAAACGGAGTGTTCAGACACTCCTTTTTGTTTTCTACACCAGGTCACAAATTAACAAAATAATTAATTACCAAAAAGTTCATTAAACCTACGTAGCTAAAATTAAAAGTTAATTATATAATGAGGATAATGTTCTTATGACGTTTTAGTTTTTTTAGTTAATTTTATTAGGAGGCGAAATCTTTGGTCTTTTCAAGTTTGGTTTTTCTTTATGCTTTTTTACCACTCAACTTAATCTTTTATTTTATTTGCAAAAACCAAACCTATCGCAACTGGGTTCTAATCATTTTTTCCTTATTGTTTTATGCCTGGGGAGAACCGGTCTGGGTTAGTTTGCTTATAATTAGTTCACTAGTTGACTATTTCCTCGGATTAACTATAGAAAAATACCGTAAATCTTGGCAAAGCAAAGCAGCTTTGCTTGCCTCTATTACTGTAAGTCTTTCTCTATTAGGATTTTTTAAGTATTTCGATTTCCTCATACAAAATATTAACTATTTCTTTGGCATGAATTTTCCTATGCATCATTTTGGACTACCTATTGGTATTTCCTTTTATACTTTTCAATCTATCTCCTATATTGTAGATGTTTACCGCGGAGAAATAGCAGCACAAAAATCATTCCCTAAATTTCTACTGTTCATCTCCCTTTTTCACCAACTGGTAGCCGGTCCCATTGTTCGCTACAAAGATATTGCCGAAAATATTGAACAGAGAACACACTCCGTCAGCTTATTTAATGAAGGAATTAACCGCTTCGTTATCGGTTTAGCCAAAAAAGTACTTTTAGCTAATACGGCCGGAGAAGTGGTTGAAGTATTTTTAGATGGAGATTTTTCTACATTATCTATTTTAGGTGCTTGGTTTGGTATTAGCTTTTTTGCGCTACAAATTTATTTCGATTTCTCCGCTTATTCCGATATGGCTATCGGTCTAGGAAAAATGTTTGGTTTCACCTATAAAGAAAACTTTAATTATCCCTATATTTCCCGCTCTGCTACGGAATTCTGGCGTCGATGGCATATTTCCTTAGGTAGCTTTTTCCGGGACTATGTCTACATTCCTTTAGGAGGAAACAGAAAACATCACCTACGCAATCTTCTGATCGTCTGGTTTTTAACCGGATTATGGCATGGTGCCAGCTGGAACTTTATTCTCTGGGGTTTATTCTATGGAGTACTTATTGCTATAGAAAAAATCTTCCTCCTCAAAATATTGGAGAAATTGCCGCGCTGGATTGCTCACAGTTACTTAATCTTTGTAATGCTTATCGGCTGGGTAATCTTCTATTATACAGACCTTAACAGTATCGGCAGTATCCTGGGGATTATGTTTGCCTTCGGTTCACGAGAACTTATTAATACTGAATTAATCATTTACTTTTCCAATTACTTTTTCTTCCTCATAGTCGCTCTATTTGCCTGTACTCCCATCACTAAGCTGATACGCCAAGGTATTGCTTCGCTAATAAATAAAAATATTCCTCACACTCTTCTTCCGACTAAATTTTTCCACCCTACCTTAAATTTCATCTTACTGTTCATGGCAACTATTCTCTTAGTAGGGAAATCATATAATCCTTTCCTCTATTTTAGATTTTAAAAGGTGATTACGATGAAAAAACAGCAATTAAATATTATCTTCTTTCTTCTACCGCTTTTTCTCCTAGGAGTGCTTAATCTTCTCGCTCCTAATAAACCGATCATCTCTGAACTGGAAAACCGTGCTCTTAAAACAAAACCTCAATTCACCGCACAAAAACTATGGAGCGGAGAGTATTTTCGCGAATACGAAAACTACTTTGCGGATAATTTTATTTTTCGTGAAAATTTCGTCAAAATTAGTGGTACAGTAAACAACCTCTGGAGCTTACCCAGTCAAGAAAAAGTAACAATTGTCCTTAATCAAGGGGCAAATGTGGCCGCCAAACAAAATAAAAATAACAATGACCAGAACACAGGAAGTGAGGAAAGGGAAAAACCCGATGAAGAGATAAAAAATAATGACAATCAGCAAGATAGCCTCAAAGAAGAAAAAGGAAGTGTAACAGGCAAAGTCCTTGTCCTCAATGATAAGGCCATGGAAATCCACACTTTTAATGCTGAAGCCAGTAAATACTATGCTGACTTTATTAATGATTTTCAAAAAAGACTGGCTGATAAAAATTGTCAAGTTTACTCCTTAATTACTCCTACGCAAATTGAATTTATGAACGACTCAAGATACAAAGAACTTTCCTCACCCCAAAAAGAAACAATCGATTATGTTTATGAACTCTTGAATCCTAGTATTACAACTATTGATGCCTATCAAGCTCTAAAGCAAAACACGGATAAATATATCTACTTCCGCTCAGATCACCACTGGACCGCTCTGGGAGCATATTATGCTTATACAGCCTTTATAGAGGCAAAAAGCGAAAAACCTATACCCATTGAACAATATAAAGTCGAGCAAGTAAAACCATATCTTGGTTCTTTATACTCAACAACCTTAAGTAAAGAAATCAAAGGCAATCCGGACACTGTCTACCTCTATCAACCCTTAATCGACTATGAATATACTGTGTATTATGAAAATCCTATTAAAATTCCTCTTTTGGATATGCGCCATGCCGAAAATACCAATAAGTACGGCATCTTTTTAGGTGGTGATCACCCTTGGGGCAAAATAACCACTGCTCAAAAAAACGGCAAGAAAATCATGGTCATCAAAGATTCCTATGCCAATGCTTTTGTCCCCTTTCTTTTACCGCACTATGAAGAGATTTATATCGTTGACCCACGGCAGTTTACCTTGGATATCTTCGCCTTCATTGAGGAAAATAACATCCGAGAAGTCCTCTTTTTAAATTATGTCTTAGTTACCGACAATAACGGCTTTACAGACCTCCTCCGTGAAATGTCCGGTTTTAATTAAACTCCACATAATTCTTCAAATAACAACTAAAGATTATCACGCATACCTGGCACATCAAAAAGCAGACCTTACCACTCAAGGAAAGGTCTGCCTTGCTTATCTATAGGGCAATTTTGGTGGCAGGGGGACGTTTCAGGTGGCAGGGGGACGTTTCATTTGCCATATTTTAATCAGTGGAAGTAGTATAACTATATAGGAATCAGCTCAATCTCGCCTTGTACGGCCATTTTATCAGCTAAAATAGCTACCGCCCCTAACACCCCGGGGATTGCTACCGCCCATTCTACTGCCTTAGCTAAATCCGCTTCCTCCTGTACCAAATTACAAGTAGCTGTAGCCACCGCATCAGCCAATACCGCGGAAGACGCAAGAATTACCACCGCGTCGGCGCTGCCAAAGCTCAAACTATGTCCCACCGTCCCCGAAGAAGTACAAATACCTAATGGTGTGGTTTCCGCTTTTATTTCCAGCCCAATTCTTTGAGAAAACGGGGAGTTCCCGGCATAAATACAAATATTACGCGGTTGGGTAGATTTTAGCCAAATATCTCCCCCGTTTTCTACAAGCACATCAGAAGAAAATGAGCTTAAATACAAACCTACCTGTTCCGCGAAAAAACCGGCTACGGCAGCCATCGGCCCTACTCCGGCAAGACGAGCAGCCTCACACATTGCTTTTACCGCATACGGAACTATTTCCTCTGCTTGATCCCAAGGTTCGAGTGTCGTCACGAAAGCCGGATATCGTTTAATATATTCTTTTAAATCCTGTCGCTGTTCAGCAAGAAAAAGCTCAACCTTCTTTTGTAAATCAGAAGTATAGAGCTCTTTTTTTATGCCTATATCTAAATCCGTTTCGTCTAGCACTACCTGAAAATGATGCAGATCCTTCTCCTGATGCAAACTTCGATACTTACGAGGTTCATACACCACTTATATCCTTACCTCCATAGCATGAACAGGACATATTTTTACACACATCAAACAAACAACACATTCATCTCCATTAAATTTCACTTCCATAGAAGGTCGTTCAATAAAGAGTGCCCGTGTAGGACAATGAGCAGTACAATTACCACAATGAGTACATTTATCTTCATTCCTCACTACTTCCTGGGTTAAAGGATGAACAGTTACCCCTTGTTTTTTTAAATAATTTATCCCTTCCTCATAACGAGTGCCAGTTAACTCCAATACCATTGTCCCTTCCTTATGAGGGTTAATCGAAGCCTTGAGTATATTGATAATCAAATCATAATCCTTTACTAAATGATAAATAATCGGTTGATCAGCATTATCTGCGGAAAAACGTAGGACAATTTTTTGCGGAGCCATTCTCCTCACACTCCTCTCATATATTTTGTGTGGCAGGGGGACGCTTCATCTGCCACATTACCACCCAAGTAAAATTCGCCGGCTAGCTGATGTGGCAGATGAAACGTCCCCCTGCCACCACCGTCCCCCCTAACACACTTATCTGGGTAATAATTGAATCGGTTCGCTCAACAAAAACTCACCTTTAAGAATCCAATCTTTCAGAATCCCAGCTATCTCCTGTGCTCGGAAATAACTACTGACCGGCGAAGTTGGTATTTCTTTTCCTAACACCTTTATTTTTCCACTCTTCAATTCTGCATAACTAACCAAAGCTAATTCTTCCGGTTCTCCCTTCGGATACCCCTCCCCATAATCAACAACCACAGTATATAGCTCCTCATCAGATTTAGCTGCATTAATCAATATTTCTTCATTAAGAATCGGAATCGGCACACCTATTCCTACGGTTAATGTAACACCATATCCTATATAACTGGTACCCACCAGCCAACGGGCACTCATTTGTTTGAGATCTCCGATAACAGCTAAAGTTCCTCCAGTACCCGTTAATTCTCTACCCTCTTTATCTTTTAGAAATCCTGGAGAATGTTGTGTCCCATGCCAAGCCACATAGCCAATACCTCCACCTAAAAAAATCCGTGTTCCGATTCCAATAGTTTGAAAATACGGGTCTTTAAGCAAAGGACTAAGTTGTCCGGAAGTCGAATAAGTAGCATTTCCAAAATGGGGTTTTAATACTCCCATATATGTATAAATCAGACGATCAGCGGAATTCACCGCACAATTATAATTCTGATAGCAATTTCGCGGATTAAAAAGAATCGCCTCATTAATCGAATCCAATGTAATTGTCGTTTCCAATTTAGTACGCGGATAACAATCAGTACCATAACTAGTAGCTCTCAACCTAACCTCTCTCCCCGCTACAAGATCTTCAATTACATGAGCTCCTCCATACCGAAACTCGCCCGGATATTTAGTGTTGCGGGGGTCCTGCTCCGGTAGTTCCGTTGCCCCCAAAAATGCATCCACGGCAGCAATTCCTGCATAAGCCGGAACATCATTCAGCCAAATTTTACTCATTCTCATCCGCGGTTTAGTATGACCGAAATTAAAAAAAGCCCCTGATGAACACATAGGACCGAAGGTCCCAGTAGTAACTACATCTACTTCTTTTGCCGTTTTCGTGACTCCCTGTTCACGAACCTTTCCGATTACCTCTTCAGCAGTTAAGACTACGGCTTTCCCCGCCTTAATGCGCTCATTAATTTCTTCATACGTGCGCTTAACAGACATTTCTTACCCTCCCTAATCATGCGATTAGTATAAAAATAGCCTCTTCGCAAGAGAAGAGGCCTCATCTTATTGCTAGGTCTCTTATCTATCAGAAGACTAAACTCCTGCAGGATTTAGCACCAATTTGACCTTTTAAATTAGCAATAACTAGCGTGCATAAAGTCAAACGGTTGCCGGGTTTCATCGGGCCAGTCCCTCCGCCACTCTGGATAAGAATACATTATAATAATATTATTTTAATATGGATAATAGTCTATCAAGTGTAAGAAATGTTGTCAATGAAAAATAATCCTTAATATCAAAAACAGAGGCAGGGGGACATTTCATCAGCCACATTATCACCCAGTAAAATATAACTGACAAGCTGATGTGGCAGATAAAACGTCCCCCTGCCACGCTGCCCCCTCCACATCACGGGAAAAATAACAAAAGCAGCTCTTCCCGACTAACCTGCCCAAAATACTTTTCTATATCCTCTGCTTTGATAATGGCAGCTAATTCTTCCTCTTGATATTTTATACCCACAAATTTTTGCTCTAACTTCTCGATGTTTTCATTACTAAAAAAATCTCCGTAAAATTTACACTCTTTGATTATACCGGATGTAATCTGTAAACATATCTCAATCTTGCCGCAGGGAAAACGTTGACTGTTTTTAAAATTAAAAGCCGGGGAATGACCATAATTCCATGACCAGGTAAGATATTTTTTCGTCTTTAAACGCTCAATCTGTTCATAATCCTTATCCGCTAATTGATACTCACGTACCGCTTCACCTTGGAAGATATGGGTTAAAAGTAAAGACTTAAATTCCTGTATGCTGATAGGTTTCGGTAAATACTCACTAATATTAGTAACACGGCTTCTTACCGATTTTACCCCTTTAGATTGAAATTTATCACTTTTAACATTTAGAGCCGCTTGCACAGCATCAAGATTTGAAGCAAAAAGCAGGGTTCCATGATGCATAGTTTTCCCACGGAAATTGTATTGAGAATTACCGGAAAACTTCTTTCCATTAATCGTTAAATCGTTTCTGCCACTATACTTAGCTGGAACTCCCATCTCCCGTAATGCTTTAATCACTGGCTCAGTAAATTTACGAAAATCCAAAACCTTTTCTTGATGTTTGGCGATAAAGGTATAATTTAGATTGCCTAAATCATGATAAACAGCACCACCGCCCGTGATGCGTCTAACCACATGGACATGGTGCTGTTTAATATATTCCTGATTTATTTCTTCCAGCGTATTTTGAAAACGCCCCACAATGACAGAAGGTTCATTTTGCCAAAGGAGCAGACAGGGCTCGTCAAAAGACAAATTATGAAAAACATACTCTTCAAAAGCTAAATTGTAATGCGGATCATGACTATTATTAGCAATATAAAACACTTAGCTAAAACACTCCTTGCTTTTTCAATACTCGATTATTTCATCTTTAAATAAGCACCTCCATTATAGCGCATAAATTGTTTAAATAAAACAGTGTGGCAGGGGGACGGTGGCAGGGGGACGTTTCGTCTGCCACATTTTTCATTTGTCAGTTGTTCTTATTGAAAATGTGGCAGATGAAACGTCCCCCTGCCACACTTTTGTTCTCCTTGTTTGCTTTTGTTTTTTCTTTTAAGGTAATTGTACCGCCTTTCTTTCCACCAAGTCAACTAAACCGTGGGCCTTGACCATCCCGTCAGAAAGGGTATATAAGGTATCACCTATGTACAAGATCCGTTTTACTTCGTTTTCCCGATTATAGGAACGATACCCTGCCTTTAACAAGTCCTCTTCACTTAAATGGGTAATTCTACCTCTTAACGTAAAACCATCTTTTAGATTAAGTTGATAGATATAGGCACCTTGATAAGCAAACTGCCCATACATTATGGCATTTGCATCTTTTTCTTTTTGTTCCGCCGGTATCTTCATCACCGTAACCGGGAAAGCCAACAACTCCTTTTCCTTATCAAAAAGCAAGGCTTTATGATTTCTTAAGAGTTCAGATTCTGTACCGCGATCCCCAATAATCTCTTTATACAGCTCTTGGGGATTATGCACATCACTCACATCAAAGAGAGCTAGCTTCATTCCTTGATAATAAGCCTGAGTGCTTACTACTTCCCCCTGAGCATTCTTATTTTCTATCTCAATCGTATCTTTGCCAAAACCAATTAAATGATTTTCATCATAAGGATGGAGATAATCACTGTAGCCGGGAATCTTCAAGGCTCCTAAGATTTTCGGCTCTGTTGGTTTCTTTAAATCAAGAACAAATAAAGGATCCGTGTTTTTAAAGGTTACTAAATAAGCTCGATCACCCATAAACCTGGCGGAATAAATCCTTTCCCCAGGAGCAATATTTTCTATCCTGCCCACAATACTCATACTCTCGTCTAAAACATATACATTGTTTTGGGACATATTCTGACCCGTTCCCCAGGTACTACCGGTAGTAGTGGCAATCCGCAAATACTCCCGGTTTTCATCCATGGAAAACTGGTTCAGCAAAGTCCCCGGAACCTCTCCCTTAGTCAGATAAGTAACCTTGCCCTTATCCAGAGAGAACTTATACACCAAGGTAGTATCCCTTACCTGTCTCGGCAATAATCTCTTAGCAGCAGTACCCTGCACTAGTGTATCCTGCACTAGTGGTAGATAATTGTATTTTCTTAAAGCAATATAAAAATTGTCTTGGGAAACATAGATGTTCTGTCCGGCACCTAAATATGTAGATACCTGAGCAGGTTGCTCATTTTTCGCCAAATCCAAACCGACAATTATCAAATAATTGGGCTCAACAAGCGGAGGAATGTAACGAATATCCCGGCAAGAAACAGGAATGGATTCCTCTTGAATCGCTGTATCCCGATATGAAGGCGTGAGTCCTGCTTCTTCCAATGTTGATACAGCTCCTCCGGAGTTTTCTGTTGCCTGGGTATTTTCAACTCCCTTTTCCATAATTACCGGGTAGTCTGGATAACGGTAATAATTAATCGGATCATTAGCCACCAGATACAAATAAGAGCCTATCTTCCGGGAAGATAAATAATTCCCGTCAATCTCCACTTCTCGTAATTTTGTTAAGTTACTTTTATCCTGAAGGTCATAAATAATCGCCTTTACCCGACTCTTTGTATAACGGGGTGGCCAAATCTCCACTACTTGCGTTTGCAGCTTTACCTCCGGAACTCCAGCGGAATCTTGGACCATAGGCTGATCCAGATAATAATATTTATGTTGCCTGCTCCCGATAACAACCAGATTTTTTTCATCAACATATAACTCTAAAGGTTGAAAATCCTCCTTGGTAAAATCTAAAACAGAGACGACCTCCATTTCCGCAGCAGGATAAGCCTTGAGGATAATGACCCGGTCTTTATTGACCTGATAGATATATTCCCCGTCTGTTTTTACCAAGTCCGCCTCATCTACCCCGGCTACCTGCACATTGGTTTCCGAATAATCAACCGCCTGAGCACTTTCCGAAAGCCTCGTTTTTGCGGCAAGGCCATTGGTTGCAGTTTGCAAGCCACTTTCCGCTTCAGCCACATCCAAACCTATATCCCCACTCCTGTAATAATTATCCGGACTTATTCCCGCCAATAAATTACGCAACTGTTCTTCCGAACCAATCTTGGGCAGATTATTCACCTTCGCAATTAAGGCATCAAGCAAGGTCTTTTCTGTTTCCGGATGAAAAGAATTTTCTTTTTCACTAATCACAATCAAGCCCCGGTCGTAAAAGACCTTCTTACCCAAAGCCTCATTAATAGCCCGCACCGGCACAAAAGTCCTGTCATTAATAATTTCCGGCGCACAATATATCGCTAGCTCATGATTATCAATTAATATCTTGGGAATACCTACTGTAAAACGCACCGTCTTGTTTTTCGTGGTCAGCGTAACGGCAGAAGTCTGCGCATCCCAGACTACTTTTGCCTGCAAACTTTCCGCAAGGAAACGCAAAGGGACAAAAACACGCCCCTCTTTTGTATAAGGGCAAATTTCGGCATTTGCCTCATCCACCTGGCTTTCCGTATTATTGACTAATGCTAACGGACTCCCTGTAAAAAGCACGATCGCTTCTTTCAGCCTTTCTTGCAAGATTGCTTCCACATCATCTGCATCAGCCTGAGCCACTAGCAGCTTAGGACTTAAAAAGACCGCTAAACCAATGACTAAAAACATAATAAAAGGAAAAATCAGATATTTCCGCCTAGCTCCCTGCTTCACGAAAACCACCCCGTTTTTTAATCTTTAAATTAATTTTCTATAAGATATAGACTTTTCCTGCCCCTATTTGTTCCCCCTAAATAAAGCAGCAAAGATTAAAACGATAAATGTGCAAAATTTCAAGTAATGTGCAAGTTTTTACCATTTTATGGTAGATGTGCTGCCTAAAATATGTAATCTATCCATGAATTAGGGTGTTTTACCCAAAAATTATGCATTATTTGAAATTTTGCACATTTTGCCGGGACGGATGTGGCAAGGGGAAAGTTCCCCGCCACCACGTTTATCACCTTCAAATCTAATCATTTTTTAAAATACTATCACAAACATTAAGAACTTTTTTATCAGTTAAATTTTCTAATAATGCATCTTACCACTAAAATTGTTTTCAAAGCTGCTGCCTGTAAATCATTTTTCGCATATTCGAACCACCGTAATGCCAGTTGTCTATTGATCTGTTCGCTCATAAACTACCTTCCCCTCCCGTAAGGCAGTTCCATAAATATAGCCCGGCAAATCTTTTTTTTTGCTGCCATTTAATAATAATATCCTGTGACAAGGTATATATTTTATCTGCCCTTATTGGTGATACTAAATCCAAGCGGTCTGTTTGGATACCACTTACCCGGGGATAGCCGGAAGCAAAACTGTTCTTTGCTTCTTCCTCTACTTCACTAGCTTCATCACCGGGTTCCTCACTAGCTTCTGGTTCCTCTTCCTCTATAAGTAAATCAGTAACCCCTTCCGCTATTTCTATGCTCTCAGGTTGGGTGGCAAGGGTGACGTCAGAGCTGTTGATATAAGCTTTTTGAATCACGCCTTCCCCCCTAACCGCTACAGGGGTATCTATCACTACCGTATTAAGCTGGGTCTCCGGGGAAAGATAGAGCTCCGTTCCCCCTTTTATTTTCACTGTCCCTAGAACTTGTACATTATCTAAAGAAAGCTGCCCTGCTTCTATCCCCGCACTCAAGTAGAGATCACCAGTGATGATCATATTTTTCAAAGTAATCTCTTGTGTAGTAAGGGTCACGTTCCCTTCTACAGTGGTAGTGGTTAGTAAAGGTCCATATGTCCCTTTTTGGTTGTAGAGTACACCAAGGGCACGATCTAAAGCCGAGATCGCTTCTGCTCGGGTCAAGGGTTGGGCTGGGCGAAAGCTTTCATCAGTATAACCACCCATGTAGCCGCTAGCAACAACAGCACCAATCGACCCCAGACTCCAGAAAGGAATCTCGGCTTCGTCTTTAAATTTTTTGACATCTTCTGTTGTTCCTGCAAGAGAAAGGAGCTATGAGAGAATAGCGGCTACTTCCTGACGGGTAATGGTTTGCTCCGGTCGAAAAGTACCGTCAGGATAGCCGTTAATATAGCCGGCAGCTACAGCTTTAGCGATATCGTCTATGTACCATTCCTCAGGGGAAAGATCCGTAAACTGAAGCGGCGCTTTTTGCGTATAATTAAAGACCCTGTTCACCAAAGCCACGAATTCGGCTCTGGTCAGGCTTTGGTCCGGTCGGAAAGAGCCGTCGGGATAACCACCTACTAAGCTTTTTTGTCGCCATTTGCTGATAGCCTTTTCGGCCCAGTGATTCATTCAATATAATTGGGGAATTTTCCTTCCTTTTCGGGAAATTTGTAAAAATCCCGCTACATAACCAAGCGGAGAGTAAAAAATTATACCATCCCCTAACGATAAATGTGCAAAATTTCAAGTAATGTGCAAGTTTTAGGTGAAATCAGGTCAATTTTACACCGATTTTCCGCTATTTTGCCAGGAATGGCAAAATTTTGCACACTACTTGAAATTTTGCACATTTTGCACGGGGCCAAGGTGCATGTCGACCAGTGGCAATGTGGCAGCTGAAACGTCCCCATGCCACGGTCCCCATGCCACGTTACTGACGATAATCCTCCAAAAACTCACCCAACCTGCTTAAGGCAATTTCAAGTTTATGTTCATCAGGAAGAAAAACAATTCTAAAATGGTCGGGATTAGGCCAGTTAAAGCCTGTTCCTTGTACCAACATGACCTTTTTCTCCTTCAAAAAGTCCAAAACAAATTGATAATCGTCGGTGATATTAAACCTTTTCGTGTCAATCTTCGGAAACATATAGAAAGCCCCTTTAGGTTTTGTACAAGTTATTCCGGGGATATTATTGAGCATTTCATAACAAAGATCCCGTTGTTTCCGTAAGCGCCCACCAGGTACTAACAATTCCGTCAGACTTTGATATCCACCTAAGGCCGTCTGAATCGCATACTGTGCTGGAACGTTGCTGCACAAACGCATATTTGAGAGTATATCTAAACCCTCGATATAATCCTTAGCGATAGCTTTATTTCCGCTAAGCACCATCCACCCCGCCCGAAAGCCAGCAATACGGTGAGATTTGGACAAACCACAAAAAGTAACAAACAGCACTTTATCAGACAAAGTAGCCGTAGAAACATGTACGGCATCTTCATAAAGAACTTTGTCGTATATTTCATCAGAGAAAACAATTAAATTATGCTCTTCGGCAATGTCCACAATACTCTGCAAAACTTCTTGAGGATATAAGGCACCCGTAGGGTTATTCGGATTAATAATTACTATCCCCTTAGTTTTATCAGTAATTTTACTTTTAATATCAGCTACATCCGGAATCCAATCTGACTGCTCATCACAAAGATAATGTACAGCTGTACCGCCAGAGAGATTAATAGCTGCAGTCCACAGAGGATAATCAGGTGCAGGTACCAAAATTTCGTCACCATTATTTAATAACCCTTGCATGGCCAAGACAATCAATTCACTTACTCCATTACCTGTATAAATATCATCAATGTCAACTCCGGGAATATTCTTCTGCTGACAATACTGCATAATTGCTTTACGTGCTGAAAATACACCCTGGGAATCGCTATAACCCTGTGCTTTCGGCAAATTAAGAATAACATCACGAATAATCTCATCAGGTGCATTAAAGCCAAATGCCCCCGGATTGCCAATGTTCAACTTAATAAGATGATAACCGTTTTCCTCTAATTTTTTTGCTTCTTCCATAATCGGACCTCTGATATCATAACAGACATGATCCAATTTATTGGACTTTTGAAATGACCTCATCAGGGTCACCCCCTCTATTCAATATAACATAGTTAAAATAAATTATATTACATATATTATCACAATACACTATTCTTGAATAATTATTTTTAAAAAAACCGAGGTTTATTTAATTAACCTCGGTTTTTTCCGTTATCTTTACCGTACTGGTCCGGTCATCCCAATCAACCTGCGCCCCAAGAAATTCACCTACATAGCGTAATGGAAGCATCGTCCGCCCGTCTTTAATAACCGGACAGGTATCCATTGTTTTAATCTCGCGGTTTACCAAAGCCTCCTGACTATCAATAACAAAAAGCACTTCTCTTCCCTCTTTACTAAACTTAGCAACTCTCGCCTCTTCATCCCAATCAATTTCCGCTCCCAAAGCTTCGCCAATCGCCCGCAAAGGAACAATAACCCGATTGTTGCCATCAATAAAAGGTTCTACATCAAAAACAACCTGTTGTCCCTGAACATAAACAGCAATGACCCGGTTAGGCTGAGCATCATAAATCAAATATTTGGCTCTTTCCGCCTTAAAACTGTTCAAGCGTGGTAACATTTGCGCCTCAATCTGTTGCGGAGTGTAATACTGCTCCAGATAAATGCCGATTTTATCTGTTCCCATAATCTTATCAAACATCACCATCGTCTTACCACTCTTAGGCACATTAAAATGATTCAAAGTCCGGGCATAAGCGAGAGCATAAAGACCTGTTTTGGCCGGGTTAAAAGTATGATAATCAGTAATCTTAAGTCTTACCCCTCCGGCAGAACCCTTAACTTCGGGAATAAAGGTTACCCCAGGCAAGCCCGCATTATTTAACAAATTAGCAAACTTCACTGCATCAATACCCTTACCGCCAATCCACTTAAACTTATCAGCTTGATAAATTCCTGTTCCTTCCCCCAAACCGGTAGCCATATAGCCAAAAACAGAATCAAGGTCTGGAATATTAGGTGAAGTAGCAATCCAGGGAAGACCCGTATCCTGATAAATCATCTGTCGTGTATAACCTTCCATGGGCACAACTCTTACATCTGCCCCAATTTCCCGGTTAAAATACAGAGCCAACTCCCCCACTGTCATGCCATGAGCCGTAGGCAATTCATCTACACCCACAAATGTTTCAAATGCTTTCTCCAAAACCCATCCGTCGACGATTTCCCCGCCGACCGGATTGGGTCTATCCAAAACAATCAGCGTTTTCCCATATTTTTTTGCAGCCTGCTGACAATAGTTGAGAGTGGAAATGTATGTGTATGTTCTTGCCCCAATATCCTGAATATCATAGACCAATACATCTACATTAGCCAACATTTCAGCAGTAGGCATTCTTGTTTGTCCATAAAGACTATAGACAGGAATCCCTAATTCCGGATGAATATAAGACTCCACATAAGCACCTGCACTAGCCTGTCCATCAATCCCGTGCTCAGGTCCATAAAGTGCTGTTAACTGTACGGTAGGATCATTCGCCAAAACATTAATGGTACTTTCACCTTTACTGTTCACACCGCTCTGATTAGTTATCAGCCCCACTCTTTTACCGGCAATAAGATGATGATATTTACTCATCAAAACTTCATTCCCTAATTTAAAAGATAATGGAGTAATCTGGTTAGAAGAGAGCGTTAACTGCGAAGATTCAGCCGCTTCCGAAGCAACTGACTGTTCTGAAGCCACAATCCAAAAAAAGGGCAGAAGAAACACTATCGCCACAATAAAAATAAGCCTTTTTCTCATTATTCTCCTCCTCATTCAAGCTTTTCAACTACTTAGCTTTTCTAAACTGACTTTCTCTTAAAACAGTCCTGATACTTTACCGTTGGCATCAACGTCAATCAACTCTGCCGAAGGTATTTTCGGTAATCCGGGTAAAGTCATAATTTCTCCGGTCAAGGCCACAACAAAACCTGCTCCGGCTGACAATCGCACTTCACGCACCGTTAATTCAAAACCTTCCGGCGCCCCCAAAAGTCTAGGATTATCAGAAAAAGAATATTGGGTTTTAGCCATACACACAGGTAAATTATGATAACCCAGTTCTTCAAACAAAGCGATACTTTTCGAGGCCTCTTTACTGAAAACCACACTACCTGCCCCATAAATCTCTTTGGCGATAATCCTGATCTTTTCAGAAATACTCTTGTCTAATGTATATAGATAGGAAAACTCCCTTTTTTGTTCCTGCTTATTTGTGGAATTTTGCTCGATTATCTCCAAAACCTTTTGGGCTAATTCTACTCCCCCTAATCCTCCTTGAGTAAATACCTCGGAAACAGCAACCTCAACTCCTGCTTCCGCACAATATTTGAAAACAAGCTTTAACTCATCATCGGAATCCGTGGGAAAATGATTAAGTGCCACGACTATGGGTAGATTGTATTTACGCGTTAAATTAATAATATGTCTCTGCAAATTGGTTAAGCCTTTTTTTAGGTAAGCAAGATTTTCCTTGCCCCACTCTTCCTTAGGACAACCACCATGATGTTTCAAAGCTCTAATACTTGCAACCAATACCACCGCATCCGGTTTGATTTGCCCTGTACGACATTTGATATCCAGAAATTTTTCCGCACCCAGATCAGCACCAAAACCGGCTTCCGTAACTACATAATCAGCTAATTTCATCGCTAACTTTGTAGCCACTAAACTATTACAACCATGAGCAATATTGGCAAAAGGTCCGCCGTGAATAAAGGCAGGGGTTCCTTCTAAAGTCTGAACAAGATTAGGATGAAAAGCGTCCTTCAACAACATGGTCAAAGCACCTTGTACTTTCAAATCTCCACAAGTAACCGGTTTACAATCAAAAGTATAAGCAACGATCATCCTAGCCAGTCTATCCTTCAAGTCCTGTAAATCCTGAGCCAAACAAAAAACAGCCATTATTTCCGAAGCTACTGTGATATCAAAACCATCTTCCCGCGGCATACCATTGGTTTTCCCACCAAGACCATTGACAATATACCGGAGCTGACGATCATTCATGTCTACAGCCCGACGCCAAGTGATTTTCCGCGGGTCAATCTGTAAACTGTTGCCATGATAAATATGGTTATCAAGCGCCGCAGCCAAAAGATTATTAGCAGCACCAATAGCATGAATATCCCCGGTAAAATGCAGGTTAATATCCTCCATAGGAACCACCTGGGCATATCCGCCACCGGCAGCCCCTCCTTTGATCCCAAAAACAGGGCCAAGAGAAGGCTCACGCAAACAAACTGCCGCCAATTTCCCTAGCTTTTGTAATGCATCACTCAACCCTATCGCTACAGTCGTCTTTCCTTCTCCTGCCGGTGTAGGGTTAATGGCTGTCACTAAAATAACTTTACCGTCCTCTTTATGAGTAAGCTTTTTGATTAACCGATAATCAACCTTAGCTTTATAATCACCATAATAGATAAGGTCTTCCTCATCTACAGCTAATTTTTGGGCTATATCCCTAATACGTTCTAATTTTGCTTCTTGGGCAATTTGAATATCTGTTTTCATTAAATATTGTTACCCTCCTTGAAAATATAAGCTAATTATTATACTAGAATTACAACTGCAATTTTTGGTTCATCCCGGCCTGTAAAGCCTTTAAATTCAACTCATACAATTTAGGCGGAAGATATTGTTTTAATATTTCTTCCCAAGCCAAATTTACTAAACCCAGCGCTTTAATTAACGCACCAAGCAAAACGATATTCTGTGCCTTAGTATTACCTAACTCCATGGCAATATTATTGGCAGCTATAATTGAACACTTCTTTGCTTTTTTCTGTAGAAATTCCAGAACATTAGACGGATACTCTTCCTTTCCGGTTAAAACAGGCAAAGGATAAATTTCATGGTCATTGACTAACAATGTCCCCTCTGCCTTAAGATATGCTAAAGATCTAACTGCTTCTACTTTTTCAAAAGCAACGATCGCATCAGCTTCTGCTAAACCAATAATGGGGGAAGCTACTTTTTCCCCAAATTTAATCTGTGTGGTAACACTGCCCCCTCTTTGGGACATTCCGTGTATCTCCGACATTTTCACATCATAACCTTCGCGGACCAATCCTTCACTTAGGATCTTGGAGGCCAAAATCGTACCCTGTCCGCCTACACCCACCAGCAATAAAGCCTTAGTCCTTATATTTGTCATTTCTCTTCACCAACCTTAGTAATCGCCGCAAATTTACAGACCTGCTGACAAAGACCACAACTATTACACATCTCTCGCTCGATAATCACCTGTTCTCCTTTTAAAGCGAGAGCCGGACAACCGATGCGCAAACAAGCCTTACATTGCTTACATTTCTCTGCATCAATCACATAAAATTGTCCGCTTCTGGCCTGCCGTACCTCTTTCAATAAAGCACAAGGTCGTTTGGTAATAATCACAAAAGGCTCTGTAGCCGTATAAGCATCCCGAACCGCCTGTTCTGTTGCAGCAAGATTATAAGGGTTAACTACCCTGATGTTTTCTTCTTTTACACCTACTGCCCGCACAAGCTGCTCAATCTCGATTATCGGCGCCTTTTCACCCTGTAAGGTCTTACCTGTTCCCGGATTTTCCTGATGTCCGGTCATCGCCGTAATCCGATTGTCCAAAATAACAATCTTAAGGTTACTCTGATTATAAACAGCATCAATTAAGCCTGTGATTCCGGAATGGAAAAAAGTTGAGTCACCAATACAACTAAAGACCTTCTTCTCCACTCCACCTTGCTGAAAAGCCTTTTCCATGCCATGCCCCGCGGAAATACTGGCCCCCATACAAATTACTGTATCCGTAACCTCTAAAGGTGGCATTAAACCTAAGGTATAACAACCGATATCACCTGAAACCACCACATCTTTCAGCTTGCTTAAGGCAAAGAAAATTCCGCGATGCGGACACCCGGCACAGAGTACAGGAGGTCTCGAAGGTACCTGCAAACTTTCCATATCCGCAGCATTGGCATCCACATTCCCAAGCACAGCTCCGTTTTTCCCTGCCTCCTCAGGGAAAAAAGCACGCCGAATAATCCCGGGATTCAATTCATCACAAAGTGGAAGCAATTCCTTACCCCGACACTTAATCCCTAAAGACTTTACGTAAGTCTCCAAATAAGGGTCATTTTCTTCGATAATCAATACTTGCTCTACTGCCTGGGCAAATTCCTGAATTAACTTATCCGGCAAGGGATAGGTCAAACCTAGCTTCAAATAAGAAGCCGTTTCCCCGAAAACTTCCCGGGCATACTGATAAGAGATACCACTGGTAATAATTCCGATTTTTTTCTCGCCCCACTCTATTTTATTTAAAGCGGTGCTATTACTATATTCCCGTAAACGAAGCAGCTTGTCCTCAACGACCAAGTGCCTTGCTTTAGCATGAGCAGGAGTCATGGCATATTTCTTAACATCCTTATGATATGCCTTAACCCCTACTTCTTCTCTTTCCTCCAGCTCCACCACACTCTTGCTGTGACAAATTCTCGTAGTTACCCGTAACAATACCGGAGTATCAAATTCTTCACTTAAGTGAAACGCCAGCTTGGTAAAATCCTTGCATTCCTGACTATCTGCCGGCTCCAACATCAATACCTTGGCATGTGGAGCATAATATCTGTTATCCTGTTCATTTTGTGAACTATGTGTCCCGGGATCATCAGCGGTTACAATAACCAAACCCCCGTTGACTCCTTCATAAGCCATCGTAAACAAAGGATCAGCGGCAACATTAAGCCCTACATGCTTCATAGCCGCCAATGCTCGCGCCCCGGCAATAGCTGCCCCACTGGCAACTTCTACCGCTACCTTTTCATTAGGTGACCATTCTGAATATATTTCTTGATAATTAGTGATATTCTCCAGAATTTCCGTACTGGGAGTTCCCGGATAAGCCGCCGCCACTGTACAGCCGGCTTCATATGCACCTCTGGCAATGGCTTCATTACCAGTTAAAAGTTTCTTCATCTCTATCTCCTCCCCAAAAAATAAGACAATTCTATTGTATCATTAAAACAGTGAAACTTGGATTAAAAAATAATGAAATAAATAACCAATAAAAGTATATATGAAAAGGGGACTTACCGCTACTGATAATTTTTGCGGCATGTCCCCTGAATTTTTTATGATACTTAAAAACAGTAAACAAAATAGCCTTTATTACAGAAACGGCAAGGTCTCGTTTGGTGCGAAAAGAACATTGGTATTTTCTGCTTCTAATTGATATGTATAGACCTTGTTTTCGCTAAGAACGTAGAACAGCAGAGCCTCATCCCCGAAACCTGTTCTGTGAAAATAATAGATCGGTCTACACAATTCATCCGCTAATAGCACCATATCGTCTATAGATTTTATCCCGATAATTTTTTCCCGAGGTAAAGAAATTTCTTTTTCTAAACCCACTAGTCTTTCGCCATGCTTCTTAAAAATTTCTTTTACTTTCTCTTCCCATAAACTCGGGGTAACAACCTTAACAAATCGCCATAAATAAAGCAACGCTAAAAGGCAAAACGCTATTCCACCGTTTAATAAGATCATTCTATTTTTATTTATGGGAACTTGTGTTACAATCTGCTCTTCGATAGCCCCTGTTTTTTCCGGTTCTAAATCTCCAGTAATCTCAAAATACTTCTTACCTAAGGGCATAATAAGCTTTGGTGTTAATTCATCCATGATTAAACCATCTTCATTTTCCGCTTCCACCTGAATATGCCATTTTAAAGATAAAAATACATTAGAAACGATTTCCGTTACCTTTTGCACCTCGTCGGCAAATTGATTAAAAACATCATAGGAAACAGAAAGCTCTTTTTCCAGCTTAACCTTTCCTTCAGGACTATTAAAATCAGTTTTCGGTACTAGTTGAAAATCCTTCGACCATAAGATTTTTTCTTTTTTTTCCTCCGTCTGTACTCCCGCGACTGTAGCGACTACGGAATAATTGCCCTTAACATTTGCCGGTTTGTCCCCGTTAAATTCATAAGTAAGGGTTGGCTGTAAATAATTTACAAAGAGAGAGGGGTAGACCTGTCCCATTTCCAATACCCCTTGTTCATATAACGGATTAGGCTTTAAAAACACCTTATAATCAAGCTTGGCTTTTTGCACATATTGATATTTTACGATAGTATTTTGTTCTATACCTGCACTTAAACATGTCCATACCGTCAATACGGTTAATACTATTAAACCAAACGTAACCACAACCATAAAAATTGTCCTGGTTCTTTGCGACAAGGAAATTTGCAATTTTTGCAAAACGTTTTTTAAATCTGACAACATAATTTGTATATCCAAGATTAAATTACTTAAACCCTGGCCCTTTCGCCTCCCCATATTTCTTCTTTTCCTCCCATCACTTCTAAAATTAAACTATTAAACCTCATAATTTGCGGGTAAATCGCCTCTGCTTTTTAAAAGAAGTGTTAACCAACCCAACTTGGGGATTGTCGCTATAACCTTTCCTTTAACCTGTTCTAACATAACAAGGTCAGAATCGACACTCGGATTATTATCACCTTTAGTCAATAGTTTTTTCCCCTCGCTTTCATCTATGTCTATAATGCGATGGGTAATAATTATCTCTTCCTCCAGATGTAAATACTGAATAACATCGCCTATGTGTGTCTCCTCGCCCGGGGTCTTTTTTACCAGTACAATATCTCCCGGTTTGATCAAAGGCTCCATACTACCGGTCACAATTACCGAAGGATAGAGCGGAAAAACACCAACCGCAAACCAAATAATCAAGACAGAAAAAATACTGGTAACCAGCCATCCAAAAATCTGCTCTCCACCTGATATTATTCTTTTTAGCTGTCTTGTTTTTAATAAATATAGATGCTGGACAAAAAGCAAACTAAAAATCGGTATAAAGCAACCTAAAAATGCCTTCATCAGCCAATTTAAATTAGGTAAAATAGGGCAGAACCACTCAAAAGCCAGCAAAACTCCGTGGTAAATAAACGCCGGAACAAACCCTCCTAAAAAAGCAAAATAGGAAGTTAAAATGCTTTCAGCTAAAGCCGGGCATAAAGTTCCACCAATGTATTTTAAAGCTTCAAAACCACTGCGGATATTAAAAAAGCCCTTAATTGACACTTCAGTAAAAACAAAAAAAATACTGAGTAAACCCACAAAAAAAAGAACTTTTTTCCCTTTATAACTATTAATCAAATAGGCTCTAACCGCTTCTACACCTAAAGAAAAAGAAACAACATAATACAAATTAAGCAAGATTGCTACTGGGGTAAAAGCATAAGGACTCCTGCCAAAACCCTGAACCATTCCTGCAGTCATTTGAAAAAGAAAATAAACAATTCCTGCACCCAAAGCTAATTGCGCAATATATCGCCGCAAACTCCAACGAGCAATCGGTCTGACGCGTGGAAATAAATATACTAAACCGGCAACCCCAAGCCAAAGTAAAGGTCTTATATAATAAATAAAATTTATATTTTTAGTGAAGTTAAACAAATCTGTTTCTTTCAAAAAAAGAATAGCTGTAACCAGGAGAAATAAAAACCATTTCTTCACCGTTTAATGCTCCCTTTCCTTATCGGCTTCATTTGCAGCTTCATTATCTTTCTCTTCTTTTGGAGTTTCTTTTGTTTCCTCTTTCTCTCCCTTATCTTCACCCTCTGCTCTGTCAATATCCCCTGAGCTGTCTGCATACTCAGCTCCACCTACTTCCTGCGTCACATTTAAGCCTTCAACCACGTCTGAGTCTGCTTGCCCAGTGAAACTCTCACTTTCACTCAATTCATTGCCATAACCTTGCTCATGACCATATCCTTTACCTTTTTTCTCTGCCGAAATCTCTACGTTTCCCATGATATTTAAATCTTTCCGCCAAAGAGAATAGGTACCGGGGATAAGAAAAACCGCCATTAAGAAACAGCATAACAAAACAGTTATATATTTACGCATAATCTATCACCTCACTTCACCAAGCTTTAAGCAATCATACTCACTATTGGAAGCATCTTCACCTAACCAAATAATAAAAGACCTTATTACAATACAGTAATCTGTCGAAAAAAAAGCTGTGCCATAAATGCATTAGTACAATCTTCTTTTACCTTTAATACTTTGATTCTGATAGTACCTTCAGTAAAATCTTGTCCATCAATAATACTTTCCGGTTCATGAATAAACTTGATGTCCAAAGCATCCCCGGAACATAACACGAGCGACTCTGTTTCCACCGGAACTGTTCCTTCATTTTTAACCTTAAAATTTAAAAAATATACATCACCATGCTCAGCATCAATGATATCTACATAAAGCCTTTTACCTTGTTGAAACAAGTAGACTTGCCCCGAGCCTTTACATCCATTACTACATAATTCTACATCGCAAAAAACTGGTTCAATATAACCGGTAGATACCGTTCCCTCAATAGATAATAAGTCGTTCCACGCAGTATAACCAACGCCTACTGATCCTAAAAACAAAATAACAACTAAGCTTAACAGAATCTGATAATATAAATACCTTCTAGCTTTTTTTCTCCTTCTGGGGTTTAGCATTTCTTACCCACCGCTTTCCCTTCTTCAACTAAACAACTCATCTTTAGCTAAATGTAAATTTATTGTTTTTATATATTGGTAAATTTAGTAAATCCTTTTTTAGTATTATACCTGAAACTATGTGAAAGATATGTCGTTTTTTGTTAATAATAAAAGTTTTTATTAATCTTTGTTAATTTATATAAACATAAAATAGGGTGAAAAGTGAGTAAGAGTTAATCAACCCTTACTCACCTTTCTTGTTTAAAAAGATTAGCGATTAAATTGTTGCCATTCATAGGTAATAGTAAGACCGATTGATTTACCTTCTGTTGTATCATTAGAAGCTTCTTCATTCATTTTAAAATAAATTTGACTATTGACATTTTCGCCAATACCAAGACGATTAATATTGCCTTTTGTATTATTAACGAATTGATCAATGCTTACAAAACCACTATTAGGACTCAAAGAAACTAAAAGATGATCCTTTAATTGTTCTACATCTCCGGTAAATGCTACATTAACATTTGATAACTTCACAGGAATTGAACTGTTATTTATAATTCCGGTATTTAATACCCCTTGAGCGCCGGGATAAAGATTATCAAAATTACAAGTTATTGTTTTCTGATCATCGCTTAACGAAGCACTGGCTCCGACAATACTATCAAATCCACTCAAAGATGCTTGAGAAAAGATTACGTCCATGTGACCTGTAGCTACAGTGCCACCTAAGGTAATAGTATCTGTCCACCAGGCATAACCTACGCCCATGAGCATTACCGCGCAAACCAATGTAGCAATTAACATTCTTGTTTTTTTCATTTCTTATACAACCTCCCTAATATTTAAGTATTTTAGATAAAAACTTTTTATTGCTGATTTACTTGTTGAAAATCCAGATAAAGAGTGAAGTTTACATCTTTATCCATAGTACCATTGGGGGCACTACTCTTAACTCTAAATAAGAAACATTCTTCGCCAATGCCGTCACCATCTAAGTCATAAGGAGATTCTTCGCCTTCCGGAACACCAAATACGATTCTTTCACCGGGATTTAAAGTCATACCCTTTAAAGAACTACTATTTAATACATCAGCTAACTTGTCAATCGGAACAAAATCTGTAACACCATAACTACCTAATACCGGCCAACCATTTTTATTTAACTTATGGAAAAGAACAGCGACTTCTAAATAAGGCAATAATTCTTGATCTGCATTTACGTCAATTCTAGCTCGTTGTACTTTCACAGGGATGGAACTGTTATTTTTAGCCACACAATCGATATTAGCAAAACCACCGGGATAAAGATTACTAAACGTAAAATTAATAGCATCTTCTGAAGCATCAACATCTGTCTTAATATAAGGACCGGTTAAAACTAACGGTAAAAGAGGCTCACAGTTTTCCCAAATGACGTCCATATTACCTGTAGCCACAGTACCATTGATAGAAATGGAATCTGTCCACCAGGCGTAACCTACACCCATTAGCAATACTGCACAAACTAATGTAGCAACTAACATTTTGGTTTTTTTCATTTGTTTTCCTCCTAAAATTAATTTTTCTACTACGTTTTGCAACATCGATGATGCAAACAAATTAAAATTTTCTCCTCTGTTTCTTTATTATCGCCTCCCTTATACGTAGCGCGCATACGTAAGGTTTTATTTATAGCCCAACTACCTATCCAAAAGTAGTTGAACCATAAAAACTTAGATAACACCTTGTCCCTCACAGGAACCTGTCAGTCTGTAAAAAGCTATAAATGCAGAGGAAGTATAATGAAATATTCTTGTATCCCAACTTTGAATCGAACACACCTTGTATTATACAAAACTATACTTGTAAATTTTGTAAATTTATGGAAGTAAAAAATATTTTTTATTGACAAATTTTTCCTTTTTATTTGCTGGTTACTTTGTATTTTTTTCTATGTTGCTATTATTACCATTTTTAACCAAAATAAAAATGAGCCAAGCAATTTTCATTACTTGACTCATTATTTTTTCCCCTATACTTTTTATACCATGGTCTGATTAGCTAAAAAAGAACTAAATTTATGCGAGAAGTTCCTCTAAACGGCTCTTTATTTCTACTAAAAACCTCTCCGTATTCACTATTTCCGGCACAGCTGTTTCGGCAATCGCCGCTAAATCCTTAGTCAAATACCCAGCTTCAACAGTCTCAATAGTGGCCTTTTCCAAAGAGCGGGCAAAGGATACTAACTGTGGAAGCTGATCAAATTCTCCCCGTTTTTTCAAAGCTCCACTCCAGGCAAAAATCGTCGCCACCGGGTTCGTGGAAGTCTTCTCTCCTTTTAGATATCTGTAATAATGACGCTGTACCGTGCCATGAGCTGCTTCATATAAATATTCTCCCTGTGGAGAAACCAAAACAGATGTCATCATCGCCAGACTACCAAAGGCTGAGGCCACCAGATCAGAAAGAACATCACCATCATAATTCTTACAGGCGAGAATCATACCTCCATCCGAACGCATCAACCGAGCAACCGCATCATCAATCAAAGTATAAAAATATTTGAGCCCTGCTCTCGCAAATTTTTCCTGGTATTCCTCAGCGAATATTTGAGCAAAAATGTCTTTAAAAGTATGGTCATATTTTTTCGAGATAGTATCTTTTGTGGCAAACCACAAATCCCGTTTCTGAGCTAAAGCATACCGAAAACAAGCCCGGGCAAAACTGCTAATAGACTGATCCAAATTATGCATACCCAGGACTACACCGGACCCGACAAAATTATGGATGACCTCTTTGCTTACCTGACCATTAGCGGCAGTAAACACAAGCTCAACCTTCCCTGCTCCTTCGATCCGTTGTTCTACATCCTTGTAAATATCACCATAGGCATGACGGGCAATAATAATAGGTTTCGACCAGGTTTTTACCAAAGGCTTAATATTTTGCACTAAAATAGGCTGACGAAATACGGTCCCATCTAAGATTGCTCTAATCGTCCCATTGGGGCTTTTATACATCTCCCTTAAGCCGTACTCCTTAACCCGCTCAGCATTAGGAGTAATTGTCGCACACTTTACCCCAACTTTATGAATTTTCACAGCCTCCGCTGCCTCCAAGGTCACTCGATCAGCGGTTTTTTCTCTGTTGGCAAGTCCTAAATCATAATAATCTGTCTGCAGATGAAGATAAGGTATTAGCAGTGTTTCTTTGATCATCTGCCACAGTACGCGTGTCATTTCATCCCCATCTAGTTCTACCAGGGGATTTTTCATCTCTATCAATGAAGTCATTATTGTCATACTCCTTACTTTGTTTTATTTTCTCCTGCCATCTTTTTCGTATAGGGTAAAAGCCCCCCGGCCAATAAAATTTCTTTCTGACGTGCCGAGACTGTTAGATTAACCTTAAAAGTAAATCCTTCGCTTTTATTCTGCACCGTAAGTATCTCCCCGGCTAATATTTGTTGAGGTAAGTCCACGATTAGCAATTCATCGCCCATTTTCAAACGCTCATAATCCTCTTTATTCACGAAAGTAAGCGGTAAGATGCCTGAATTAACCAAGTTAGCTTTATGAATACGGGCAAAAGAAACTGCGATTACTCCTTTAACTCCCAGATACAACGGTACTAGTGCCGCATGTTCTCTGCTTGAACCTTGTCCATAGTTCTCTCCGGCTACCAGAAATCCGCCTCCTTTTTCTCGGGCCCGTTCCGGGAATTTGGGATCAACCGGAATCAAACAATGTGCAGATAGAGCCGGAATGTTCGAACGTAAAGGCAAAAGGTGAGCCGGCGAAGGCATAATATGATCCGTAGTAATGTTATCCTCTATCATCAGTAGTACAGAACCATGCAAAGAAGCAGGAAGTTCTTTATTCTGAGGAAACTCTTTAATATTGGGGCCCTTAATTATTTCTACCTTTTCTGCCTCATCAAAAGGAAGCGGAGGCACAATCAGATTATCATTAACCAAATACCTTTCCGGTTGATTAACCACAATAGGTTCTAAAATACGGGGATCCGTTATTTCTCCCCGCAACGCTGAAACGGCGGCGACCTCCGGACTACACAAATAAACATCAGCACTGGCAGTACCACTGCGTCCGTAAAAATTCCGGTTAAAAGTACGTAAGGACACCGCTCCTGTAGAGGGAGCTTGACCCATCCCAATACAAGGTCCACAGGCACATTCCAAAATTCTCGCTCCCGCATTAATCAACTCTGCCAAAGCTCCATTGTCTGCCAGCATAGATAAAACCTGCCTAGAACCCGGAGAAATTACTAAACTCACCTCGGGAGGAATTGTTTTTCCCCGCAAAATAGCAGCCACTGTCAGCAAATCAACATAAGATGAATTTGTACAACTCCCAATACAAACCTGATCAACTTTTGTTCCGACAAGCTCTTTAACCTTAACCACCTTATCAGGACTGTGCGGGCAAGCTACTAAAGGTTCCAGAGCAGAAAGATCAAGCTCAATAATTTCATCATAAACAGCACCTTCATCAGCCTTTAATTCACACCAATCCTGATCACGTCCTTGGGCTTTTAAAAACTTTAAAGTCACTTCATCACTGGGAAATATCGAGCTTGTAGCCCCCAGTTCTGCTCCCATATTGGCAATAGTGCCTCTTTGCGGAATCGACAAATGAGCTAAGCCCTCTCCGGAATATTCAAAAATCTTACCGACCCCACCTTTAACTGAAAGTTTAGCCAAGATGGTCAAGATGATATCTTTCGCACTTACCCAAGGGGGCAAATGCCCCTTTAAGTGCACATTTACCACTTGCGGCATATTCAAATAATATGGTCCGCCGCCCATAGCTACGGCCACATCCATACCCCCAGCACCGATAGCCAACATCCCTACCGCCCCGGCTGTAGGTGTATGACTGTCGGAACCGAGCAAGGTCTGTCCCGGAACAGTAAAACGTTCCAAATGTACCTGGTGACAAATCCCATTCCCGGGGCGAGAATAATAAATTCCGTATTTAGCCGCTGCCGATTGAATAAAACTATGGTCATCGGCATTCTCATAACCGGTTTGGAGAGTATTATGGTCCACATAAGCTACTGATCTTTTAGTTTTCACCCGGGGGAAACCCAGAGCTTCAAATTCCAAATAAACCATGGTCCCTGTCGTATCCTGAGTTAGCGTCTGGTCGATACGTAACCCAATTTCTTCTCCTTGTTTCATTGTTCCCTCTACTAAATGAGCCTCAATTATTTTCGTCGTAATATTTTTCGTCATCCCATTCTCCCCCTTTTTTCTGTCTACACTAAACTGTCTATTCTCCGGTAGAAAGCTCCTCTTTCAATTCCTGATATAACTGCACCAACTCTTTATCAAACAAAGGACGTTTTAATTCAATCGCTGATTTTCTTACTTTTTCTAAAAGCATTTTGCTTAATTCTTTAGAAAGATCTAAATTGAACTCTTGGAATTTATTAATTAAAGTTGCCGTTCCGGAATGTTTTCCTACGAGAATCTGTCTAATCAATCCTACCTCTTCAGGGTCAAAGGCTTCATAAGTTTTGGGGTTCTTATATGCCCCATCGGCATGAATTCCGGACTCATGCGTAAACATATTTTTCCCTACAATTGGTTTGGACAAAGGCAAAGGTCTGCCTGAAGCATTAGCTACATAATGTGAAAGCTCCAAAAATCCTTTCGTATTTAAAAGCATTTCACACTGCAATAAATGCTTTAAAGTCATAGCCACCTCTTCTAAAGCTGCATTTCCTGCCCTTTCTCCCAATCCGTTCACCGTGACTCCGGCATGTGTTGCTCCGGCTTTTATTCCGGCAATAGTATTAGCAGTAGCTAATCCAAAATCATTATGCATATGCATTTCCAAATCAATATCTACTGCCTCAAGTAAGCGCTTAATTTTGGCATAGGCTTCAAAAGGTTCAAGAATACCTACCGTATCACAATAGCGCAAACGATCAGCCCCTGCCTCCTTGACCGTTTTCGCAAACTGCACCAGAAATTCCTCATCGGCGCGCGAAGCATCTTCGGCATTAGCGGAAACATAAAGATTGTTTTTTTTGGCAAAGTCGACCGCTCTGGCTATCTGTTCTAAAACCCGTTCCCTTGTAGATTTAAGCTTATATTCGATATGAATATCGGAAACCGAGATAGAAATCGCCACAGCATCTACACCACAATCAAGAGATTGTTTGATATCCTCAACTACGGCACGATTCCAAGCCATAATACTACAATTAAGCCCTAAGTCTACAATGGCTTTTAAGGTCTCCTTTTCATCCCCGCCCATTACGGGAATACCGGCCTCAATCTGGTCTACTCCCAGATCGCAAAGCATTTTAGCGATCGTGATTTTTTCCCGATTAGCGAAAACAACACCGGCAGTCTGTTCACCATCCCGTAAAGTAGTATCAACTATATAAATCTTCCTTCCCATATATTCAGTCGCAACCATCATTCAGTACCTCCTCATACAATCTATCTTAATAGAATAGCTAATCTATATATTCCGTCATTTGATATTACGCTATATAATATCCATCCCTGTAGAAAAAAACAACACTTTTTCGTGAAGTATTTAATATACATTCTGATACTTTTCCAGAAAAAAACATCTTAGTGTCTACCACTAAGATGTTCTTTATCTTTTATATAGATGAAAACCTTACTCTTTCTCACTCTGTAGCATAATTATCAAAATAACCTTGAATCAAAACAACCGGTGTACCTTTATCACCACTACCACTCACCAAGTCACAAAGACTGCCTAAAAGATCTGTTAATTGACGAGGAGTCGTCCCTTGTGAAGCTGAAGTCCCTTTCATATTAGCTTTCTTTTGCCGAATATATTCTTTTATCGCATTCTGACAAGCTTCACCACTTAGATCCTGTAGCTGATTATCCGCCAAATACTTTAACTTAACCTCATTAGGAAGACCTTGAAGACCTGGGGTAAATGCCGGAGCCACAACGGGATCCGCTAATTCCCAGATGCCTCCTACCGGATCTTTAAACGCTCCATCCCCATATATCAACACTTCGATCTGTTTCCCACAGATTTCTCGTAAGCCTTTTTGTACCGCTGTAACAAACTCCTCACCGTCACGCGGAAAAAGCTTAGTCTTCGTATCCGTAGCTTTATTTGAACCAAGTAAACCATATTTTTCATTATAGCCGCTACCATTAATTGGTGCAGTGCAAATATCATCAAGCCCCAGAACAATCTGAGCACCGGCGCCTTGTAAAATTCTTTTAGTTCTAAATCTACTGTGAACATCTGCCGCCAAAACATAAGGAGTATAATTTAAAATCACCCGCGGGTCATTAGCTAAGATAATTTCCAGTTCAACCCCTTCTGCTTCCACCAGTTCACGATACATCTGCACATAATCCATGCCCGTAAAAGGATGCTTAACGTCTTGCCCAAATAATTCCCGGTATTTTTCTTCAGTAAGAATATCTGTATAAGGGTTAAGACCCAATTCATCCATTTTTTCTATAGGCATTAAATGGTTGCCGACCTCGTCTGCCGGGTAGCCTAACTGCAAATAAAGCTTTTTGGCAGCACGTGCTATCCCTTTGAGGATAATAGAAAAACGATTGCGACTTAAGATCGGAAAGATAATTCCAAATTCTTCGTTCCCATTAAATTTCCGACGTACATCTAAAGCAATATCATCTAAAGTAACATAATTTCCTTGTGCTCTAGCTACAGCTGATTCGGTAATACCCACCACATCATGGTCGCGTAATTGATAACCCTCCGTTTCTGCGGAAGTTTTCACAGCTTGTACCACAATATTAACTAAATCATCACCCGACTTAATAATTGGTAATCTTATGCCTCGGGCAACCGTTCCAACAGTTCTAACCATAAGCTATTACGCTCCTTTACGAGTTAAATCTATTTCCCCCTAACAAATTCTAACAGACTTCTATTAAAGTAGCTATATAAAATTATTAATTATCTATAATTTCCTGTGTTGTTTTAAAATGCAATTTGGCGATTTTCCCCATTTCTTCCTTCCCATACTTAGCCGCAATCTGCTTTGCTACAATTTTGACTTTCTCATTACAACCTTTAGGAATAGTGACACCGTATTTCAAAGATAATTCCTCCAGCTTTGTCAAAAAAACATCCCTTGCTAGCACCGAAGCCGCAGCAACAGCAATATCCTTTTCAGCACGTGGCGTTTGAATTAACTTGATTTGGCGTCCTTTCTTCATTAAAGCTTGTTGAATAAATTTATCATCTCCAAATTTATCCGCGATTATATATTCACAATCTACTATTTGCAAAAGGTTCTCCATCACCCGGGCATGTCCCCACGCCAATAACTTATTTAAATTAGCTATTTTAGCATACAACTCATTATACTTTTCCGGATTAATTAAAACGAGATTATACTTAATCTGTGCAAGCACCCGCAATTTTTCCGCAACCACTTTTATCTTTGCATCACTAATCATTTTACTGTCAGCTACGCCAATTTCCTGTAAAAGGGGAAGGTCATCAGCTTCCACATAAACTCCGGCGATAACCAATGGTCCGAAATAATCACCTTTCCCTGATTCATCTGTACCAATGTGCGCTTCAGAAATAAGCATACCTTGTATTTTAGACACACCAAATCCTGCAAACTCGTCTGTATCAGCTATGCCCTGAGCAACTGCCACCAGACCTTGAGATTGTTGATTTTTACACGCACCTGATGATGATACTGTAGCTTGTCCCAGTTTTTCCGCCAGCAGCTGCTCGATTTGCTGTGAACCTTTTTCCAATACTATTTTCGACGAATAGTTATTCTTATTAAAATAAATAACGGCAGAAAAATCACTGCCCTGATACTTTCCTTTTAATTTCTCACCATAACCGGAGTTAAGTGTCTTCTTGTCCAACCACTCAACCGGCAGTCCGGAAAACAGGGCTTTAAAACTATCCACCGCTTCCTGACGAGAGTGCACAAATTGATAAATTTTACTCATAACATCCCCCGTAAATTCTTATCTTTCTTTTGCTAATCCATACCCCATTTAAGACTTAATTTATCCATATACAATGCTCCGAGAACTCCAATGATAAAACAGCTAGCATAAAGTAATATATCGGAGATACCATACGTTGCCTTAAAAGGAATAATCGCTAATGTAGAAGCAACAACTATTCCAAACAGCCCATGAAAAACAAGAGAGTGAGCCAATTCAAACAGCCAATTGATCAGTCGGGCAAAAAGCAGTACCACCAGAATATTACCAAATAAAAAAGGAATAAGTACCGGCAAAGACAAATCAGCTATTCCTGCCGCTAAAGGTTGATATAATCCCAGATAAATCAGAAATGTGGAAGCACTCAACCCCGGGATAATCACCCCGATACCCCAAAGTAAACCACTAACCAGCCACCAGAAAAAAGAAGGCTCTATAGCTATGGTTGTCATTATGCGCAGCAAGAACATCCACGCCAGAAACAAAGTAAAGCACACCCCACAAGCAATCCACGAACCAACCGTACGCCCCCTTTCCCCCGCTAAACGTAGCAAGGAAGGAAACGTACCAGAAATTAAACCGATAAAAAGCCAAATCGCCGTTGTTTCGTAAACACGAAACAACACCTCAACTACCCTTGCCAAGCCCAAAAAACCCAACGCCCATCCAATAAATACAGGAATAAATAAAAGATAATAAGTGCGAAAAGTCCTAAAGGGATGAGCAAGAAAGCTCATCATCGGCTTGTAGATACCAAACACCACACATAAAACACCGCCGCTAATACCGGGTAAAATTGCACCCACACCAATTGCGGCTCCTTTACAAATGTTCACGGGAGCCTGTTTCAACAATGCCGCTTTACGCATTTTTAACTCTTCTGCGTTATTGTGATGAGATGTTTTTTTTACTTTCATACTACCATGCTCACTTCTCCCGTTACATTATCTACATAAAAACATAAAAACCTTTGCCGAAAAACATTTTACCTTTATTCTATTGGGAAAACAAGATGAATATTACTATTCCTCTAATTCATAAGTTTTCAGTGTTCTCTTTCCTATCTTTTGTTCAGCAAGCTGTTCTTTATAATCCTCCGGCACTGTCACCGTATCGGCATCTCCGTCTGAAACAAACCTGGTTAAGCTTCCCTTATCAAATTTTTCTAACCAATCATACATCCCTACATGCTGGACATATTTTTGAATTTCACTGGCTCTGATGCGGTGAATCGCAAAAGGATTAAAATCCTGATGATATGGAGACTTATCAGGGTCCCAACCTACATTTAGAATCGCGATGTTTTTATAGCTTGTCCCCTCATAACTCCCTTGTTCAAGATAAGTGTAAAGCTCCTTATCTTTAGGTCTTGAACCGAATGGTAAAGCCAAAGTATTAATTTCATAGTCAGGCAGATACTCCCCCACCATCTTCACGACGCCGACAATTTCCTTTTGAATCCTTGACGCATCGGCAGTAGAAAAATTAACATGAGTATTAGTGTGATTACCAAGATCCATCCCTTTGTCTACTATATATTGTAATTTATAAGCCACATGCTCTGGTTGCCCGAAGGGCGTATTGTTATTGATAAAAAACGTAGCTTCTAAAGGGAAATCAGGATGTTCGCGATGAAACTCCTCAAGAATAGCCACGGCACAATTAGGATTGAGCTCCCATTCACCCTGAGCATTTTTAATCAACTCAAAATTATTCTGTAAGCCATCATCAAAGGTTAGGACAACAGGCGTATATCCTGCCTCAGTAGTAATATTTCCTGAGACATAATCCTTTAAGCTGATTGGTCTATAGCCTTGGTCATACAATACTTGCAAATCCTTACGTAGATTATCAGGCGTCCGCACCCATTCCGCTTCCGGTTCGGAAATACCGTGATACATCAATACCATGATTCTCCCGGCTTCATTGGGTTTTATTTTCGTAAAATCGATTTCCGTTTCTACTACTGGGGATTCTGAGGGGGCCATACCCTGCTCTTCAGACTGATCTCCCGACAATTCCCCAGACTGTCCGGTTGACTGTATAAAATTACTACCATTAGTGCAACCGGCTAACCCATAGCCCATTAACAGAATTACATTTAACAGAAGAAAAACGAATAATACCGGCGGAACTAAAGTTTGCTTAAATCTATGCTGTTTTGTCATACTTATTCCCCTAACACTATTAATATAGTACATCATAATAATGATACTTTACTTACATTAATTTAATTTGACAATTAGGCGTATTTACCTCTAAAAAATACCGAGCAGTCTTGAATATGTATTTGGAATAAAACTTATTTCTTAACAGATACTATCATTAAGGAGGTGTTTATATTGGCACTAAATCTAACCCAAAAAGAACAATTATTATTACAAGATCAAAAAAAGCACGAACAACTCTGTGTGCAAAAATACCAAAGTTATGCGGAACAAGCCCAAGATCCTCAACTTAAACAGCTTTTTAATTCTTTAGCACAACAGGAGCAGCAACATTTGAACAGTGTTAACCAAATCCTTAGTGGACAAATACCCAATATGCAACAAAATCAACAGCAACAACAACAGCAGAATCAGCTACAGCAGCAACAGCAACAACAACTACAGCAGCAACAACAAATAAATACGCTACAGCAACAAACACAGCCGCAACAAACACAACAACAAATGTTTGAAATCGGGCAAATGCAAAGGGGAATGGCTAACAAGCAAGACGCTGATTTATGTAACGATATGTTGTTAACAGAAAAATATGTTTCCAATACTTATGACACCACTATTTTTGAATGTACGAATAGTCAAGTTCGCCAGACCTTAAACCACATTCAAAAAGAAGAGCAAGAACATGGTGAAAAAATCTTTAACTACATGAAAAACAACGGCATGTATAATCCTCAGTAATAATAAAGGTCCCCAAAAACATAGACCCCGAAGCAATTTCGGGGTCTATGAATTTATAAAAACTTATACAAATTTAAACCTACTTCACTGCTAAATTCTCGATCTACATTTCCCTCTATTACTTCAATGACAAACTCTCCCGTAGCACTGATATAAGCTTCATTTAAATGTCCACCCCAGGTTTTATATTCTTCATCAGCCAAATTAATATGTAAATGGAGATAAACCTCGCCATTCATAGTGCTGATATTACCCATAAGGCTGGCTATTTCAAAATTGCCCTCCAACACACTGGAGTGGTATTCCTTGGATTTCACATCAAATAATCCTATCTTAGCCTTATTAACTGCCCCAATTCCTGTAATCCAACCTAAAGTAATCCCTTGTTCTTGGCAAAATTCCTGCAACGTAGCGACTACTTCTTCTGGTTTGTCCAAGCGAAGCACATAGTTGTTCCCAAATTTTCTAAATTCCATGCTATAACCTCCAAATTTTTTGTTTGTTTTACTATATATTGATTTTACACAATACACAACTTCCCCTATGTTCCCATAAAAACATCAGCTCTTTACCCCTACCCAGAGGATATAGGTAAAATATCAAAATAAAGTTCAGGTAAAATAATTTTAACTTCTTGTTCTGTGTTTTCTTTTTTCCAGTAAACAATAAACCTAATTCTCGCTTGCTTAGGTATATACTTTTTTGATTTTAAGATTTCAATTTGCTTATTAAACTGTTGGGAAAATTTTAACACTGCTTGTCCTTCAGCATTACAGCAACCATCCCCGTCGAAATAAAGAACGTCACCACTATTAAGTGTAGAAATTAGTTTTTGCCGATATAAAAAGAAATCTAACCATACATCTTTAAAAGTCAACTGCTTCACTAATTGACTAGGCGGCAAATAAACTTCAGAATCATTTACTATTTTTAAATTCTCAGTTTTTAGGAAGTCTAGGTAATTTTCATTATAATGAATCATCAAGTTGTCTTTCGCTCTAGTCATAGCAACATACAGTTGTCTAAAATCTTCGTCTGTTAGAGGAGTAAATTGATCAAGCAGTAAAAAGACATTATTAAACTCCCGCCCTTTAGCTTTATGTATAGTGGAAACAAAGATAGTTTCGTTATTTCCCCCATAAAAATCCTCCAGATTTGATTCGCGAATAAAGATATGCAGATCTGATTTGTATTTATATTTAGGATTCACTGTCTCAAAAATGGTAATGATGTTCTGACAAATCTCTAAATTTAAGCTGTGAGCAAATCTTTGCTTCAAATTTCGTTTAGCGTTTTCCCAAGCATCATCGCTAATTAAATATGCATTCTCAATTAAATTGAGTTGATTGAGGAAATAACGAACTTCGTAAAGATTGTATAAATTAAACCCTTCATTAGACTGAATAAGTTTGGACTTTACTCCCTTCTTCATCAACAATCCTGTAATCTGTAATGCTTCTTCATTAGTCTTGGTTAAAATGCAAGTAGTGCCCACAAGCTTTGCAGATAGCACATCATTTACTAAGGGTGTGGTTAGATTATTACTTCTATAGCGAACCAATTTTATTTTTCCGTTGTCACCCTGTACAGCCACAAGCGGTGTATCCTTTAAACGATGGCTAATTTTCTGAACAAACTGGTTGGTAAAATCAACCAAGTTCTTTTTACTCCTATAGTTTTCAACTAGTTCATACTTAACAGCATTATGCTCTAACAATAGTTTCTCCAGATATTTAGAACTAGAGCCTCTAAATTCAAAAATATTCTGATCATCATCTCCTACAGCAATGACCCGCATTTCCTCATTATATTCCATCAATGTTTCGATTAGAGTAAATTCATCAGCATCCATATCCTGAGCTTCATCGATAACCAAAACTGTTTTCACAATTCTACTTGGTTCCACTTCTCCACTCTTAATTTTCGTGATCGCTTCTTGAATTATTTCATCCGATTTGTCTAGGGTACCTACCTTCCCTAATAAATCAAAACAATAGGAATGAAATGTTTTTATTTCTACAAAACGAGCAGCATTACCAATCAATTGAAGCAAGCGTTGTTTAAACTCAGTAGCCGCTGACCTGGAAAAGGTCACCATCAGCAGTTGTTCAGACTTGACATCTTCCATTAATAATAAAGAAGCCAGCTTATGTACTAAAATGCGGGTCTTGCCGCTGCCAGGTCCGGCAGCTACAACAATATATTTTGATTCATTGTCGTTAATAATTTTAAGTTGGGTTGGTGATAATTCACCAAAGATTTTTTTAAACTTAGCAGGTGTAATATTTCTGTTTATTTCGTTTCGCCTACTGCCTTTGAAATATTTTTGCAAAAATGAGTTGTAATTCAATTGAAAATAATCATCCACAAATTGTAGGGCAGCTTTGTAATCACTAATCATTTTCCTAGCATACTCCCCTACTATATGAATCTGCTGTATTTTATTTTTGTAAAACTGATCCAGCTTCTGATAATCCTCAATTTTGTACCGTTTTTTAATATCCAACTCAATACGTTCAATAGTAAGTGGATTATATAGAATAAAAAAACCGCCTTCCATTTTTAAAGCTTCGATTTTTGATAAGTAAAAAAGAGCATTTTCTATATCCTTAGAAGTAGCTTTATTAAACAGTCCTGCACTTTCAAATTTATTCTTCAATTCTAAAACTGAAAATTCAACTAAGACTTCTTCCTGAGCGATTTCATCCTTATCTAAATTTGTACTTTTTTCCTGGAAAAGATACTCTAAAATAAACCGGGCTATTTCATAGCGATGATGCAGATTTTCCTGAAGCTCCTCCTTTTTCTGCAATAACAGAACGGCAACATGATTTTTAGTAAAATCCACTGTTTCCTTTTTTATCCAGTTTTTAATTGCCCAGAAATTTAAGATTGTTTTCAATTTATTTGGCGTTACCTCACAATAACCCTCTTCTTCTGCTTGCTCATTAAGTTCTTTAATGTGTAGTATTTGTTCTTCATCCGAGATAACTGTTAATAAAAATTTTTCAATATCTATAAATGTTTTTAGGATACTCAACGACCGGTTTTCGTTCTCTTTTCTCCTAATAAATGCTGTGATATCTTTCATATCAGCTAAAATCTTTTCCTCACGAAGAAGAGTTACAATTCTTATTACTTCTTCTTTTGGAATACCCAGATGGTCAGAGATGTAATCAACTCTTGATTCTGGCTCTTCATCATTTAGATGTTTCCTACTTTTACTAGAAATAAGCTTTTTAATAATGCGAATTGCCTGGGTTTTCTGCTTCTCATTAAATTTTTTTGATGCATTAATTTTATTAATTGCTTCTGCAGCATTCTTAGCCAGAATACTGTCGGCGAATAATCTTGGTGCATTATGACTACGCTTTACATATCCGACTTCTTCCAAAGCCGCAATAGCCGTTTTTACTCTTGCTTCAATATCGCCAATTCGATCATCCCAACCAGCCTTTCGAGCAATCTCCAAAGCGGATTGAGAAACTTTTAAGCGAAATTTGGTAATATCTTTAATTGCTTTCCAGATCTGCTGAATTTCACGAATGTTAAGTTTAGTTTGGTTAAGAAGAATAAAATGTTTGTTTAAATCTTCATCATTAAAGAGTACATAGCAATCTGCAGAAATATTTTCATCACGTCCTGCTCTTCCAGCTTCCTGAATGTAGTTTTCCAAAGAATTGGAGATTTCATAGTGAATGACCATTCCCACATCTTTCTTATCTACTCCCATACCAAAAGCAGATGTGGCCACCATGATCTGAACCTCACCCTTCATAAAGGCATCCTGGTTTTCTGTTTTTTCCTGCTTATCCATCTTGCCATGATATGGTCTTGCTGAATAACCGTCTTGTGATAGTCTTTCGGCTAATTTGTATGCTTTTCTTGTTCGTGAAACATAAATGATAGTGGGGCAATTTTTTGCATCAAGTAAATTTCTAATTGTGCTGTATTTTTCTTCATCATTTTCTTTAGGAATCACTTGGTAAGAAAGATTACTTCTGATTACATCAGTCTTGTAAACTTCCAGATCCAAAGATAGTTTTTTCTTAAAATAATCCCGAATATCTTCAATAACCTTTGGCTTAGCAGTAGCAGTAAAACAGGAGACAGGAATCCCCATCTCCATATTTTTCTTTTCTTGAAACGATTTAATAAAATCACCAATATATAAGTAATCAACCCGAAAATCTTGCCCCCAGGCTGAAAAACAATGTGCTTCATCAACAACGAAGCGGACAATATTTCTACTTAAAAGCAAACGTTCAATAGTTTTTAAACGCAAAGACTCAGGAGTAAGATAAAGGATGGAAGCCGTACCGTTTTCCACTCTTTCTAACGCTTTTGCCCTTTCGATGGGATCAAGTAAACCATTTATGGTAACTGCTTCTGTTATGCCCACTTTCTCCAAATTATCTACTTGATCCTTCATTAATGATTGTAAGGGAGAAATAACTACGGTTAAGCCCTTAGAATTACGTCCACTCATTAAGGCAGGTACTTGAAAAGTAATTGATTTTCCGCCACCGGTAGGGAACACCGCTAAAAGCGATTTGTTGGCTATAGCAGCTTTTACAACCTCCTCCTGTAAAGGTTTCCCGGCAAAGGTTCTATATGCAGTATATCCAAAGAATTGCTTCAATCCTTTATGAATATCCAACGCGTCATTACAGTAAATACAGCCTTCTAAACATGGATTGTTTCTTAATAAAAACATAACCCGTTCCACAGCAGGAAAATTCTTAATAACCCAAGGAGGAGTGATTGAATACCGACTTTTTGTGTTGAGCAAAGCTAGGCAATAAGCTAACTCAACAGGATTTTCTATGATAATTTTAGATAAATTGACCTTTTCGCAAATTTGCGAATAAAACTTTTCTCGAATAACATTTTCAAGAAGTATATCTTTTTCTTCATAATCAAGAAAATAAAAAAAGGAGCCAAACTCTTTTATATTTTTTAACAGGGAATAATAGATTTGTTTTAACACATAATCTGCCTGCAAAAAAGCCGTTACTTCGTCAAAGAAAAGATCTCTTGCTTTTTTGGCATCATTCAGCGGATTGTTAAGTTCATCTGTTTGTAACTTATCATCTTTAAGCAAAGCATGATAAGGTTTAGCAGGAAAAAGAAGCGGAGAAAGGAACAATGTATCAATATATTTTAGGTTATTAAGACCAGCTGAATCGATCGCATTTTGCAGATATTTTAAATCATGTTTAAAAATATTATGTCCACAAATATACTCTGTCCCTTGCAAAAATCCAACAAAATCAGCAATGGAATTAGAGTGAAACGAACTTCCATCCCCTTTAACGCTACCAATATCGAGAATCTTTCCAGTATTCATCTCAATTTCGATATCAATAAAAGCGATAGATTTCATATCCTCCCCTCCAAATCCATTATACATTACTAAAACAAACAATACAAAAAAGAGACTGTTAATCATGCTTAAGAAATAACAGTATGAATATTCCACTACGACAATAAAAGTTTAAAAAAACATAGACCCCAACGAAAATTCGGGTTCTATGTTTTTTATTAAGGTAGTTTTACTTGCGAAAAACAAACAAATACTCATGAGCGATCAACAAAAAATTATATTTTACACTGTTAGTCTTCCAATAACCCGTAGCCTTACAGTTATGTTGTTCTTTGATAATAAGCTCTTTCAACTTAAATCCTTGTTCTTGAAAAATCTTCATAACCTCAAAACTCATGGGAATCATATGCCCTTTTTGCCTTGTATCCCCCATTAAAATAGCACAAAACTTATCCTTTTTTAAAACTCGGTAGCTTTCAGCAGCTACTTTTTTCATTTCCTCTAAAAAAGCAGGAACTTTTAAATGTGATAAATCGCCCTCTAAATCTTCGCTATACTGAATAATATTGGCATAAGGCGGATGTGTACAAATAAAATCTATCTGTTCATTGTCGATAAAACTAAGGTTGCGAGCATCACCTTGCTTTATATATACCTCACCACAATTTTCTCTTGTAAAATCAACAGCCTTTTTGCATAAATCAAGAGAATCAGAGTTAATATCCACACCAATAATATTGCGGTTTAAAAGTTTTGCTTCAATAAGTGTAGTTCCGCCACCAGCAAACTGATCAAGCACTAAATCTCCTTCTTGCGAATATCGTAAAAGTAAATTACGAGGAATATACGGCGACCAATTTCCCCTATATTTTGAGTTATGTGTTGCCCAATCTCCACGTTCCGGAAAAGACCACACTGTTGTCATCTGCAATTCAAAATTATCAGGTTCCCATTTTATTTTCTTGTTTCTGCTCATATCATAAACCTCGAGTAATAATTTCCTCCAATAACCCATTTTCAATCATTTTTATATTAATAACATAATCTGTTGCATTAAATGTTTCAAGCAACGGATGTTGGGCCGTTAACCAACCCTGTCCATCAGTAACCCAAATAAAACCAACCTTAGGCTCTTGTTTTATAAGTTCATAAAGACTTTTAAACTCACCTGCCACAGATTTTAATTTTGTGCCTCCACCACTATAATAATTAACTTCAAGTAAATAAATATTATCCTTTGCTTTAATCGCAAAATCAAAACACCGTTTTAATTTATCCGTAGGAACATCCCGTATCTTTTAAATGTGTTATAAAATATTCAAATGCTTCTTTTTCGGAAAATACACCAAATTCCTTATATTTATCTATCAATTTCATAAACAAACACCTCAATAATTGCTAATTAGCAATTCGCTTATTTCTCCACGACGTTCACTATTGCAGTTAATCATCCTTTTAGCTGTAATTCGCTTTATATTGTATTTATTATAAATTTTATCAAAAAAGTTATCGTCTTTATCCATGTTCTTAGGATCAGAATTACTAATTACTACCTTAGCCCCTTGCCGATGAATCTCATCTACAAATTTACCTAAGGCGATCTGTTCATGATCATCAAAGACATTTTCCGTATAAGCTGTAAAATTTGCAGTTATAGAAAGAGGGCGATAAGGTGGATCAATATAGACAAAAGTATTTTTATCTATAAAGTCTGCACACTCTTTATAATCACCACAACGAATTTGTACGCCTTGTAATAATTTATTAATAGCGAGTAAATTTTTTTTATCGCAAATAAGTGGTTTTTTGTACGCCCCCATCGGTACATTAAACAAGCCTTTCTTATTTACTCGAAAAAGACCGTTAAAACAAGTTTTATTTAAAAATATAAACAAAACTGCTTTTTCTAAGTTAACCTGTTCATTACTGTTTACTTTCAGACAATTGAAACGTTCGCGTATTTCTAAATACATTTTCTTTCGTTCAGTCTTAGCCAGCGGCCAATAAATATCCTGCAAATATTCCAGCCTTTGCAATAACTCCTCTACCTGATTTTTTATCTGATTATATGTATTAATAAGTTCCGCGTTAATATCATTAATTAAAACTTCTTTAAAACTGTATGTTGAAAGGAGGTCAAACAAAACAGCTCCACCTCCAACAAAAGGTTCACAGTATCTGTTTATACTTTTTCCTAAATCTTTGGGGTATTTTGCTCTAATCTCGTCTAAAAGTTGTCCTTTCCCACCGGCCCATTTAACAAAAGGCTTAACTTTTACGTTTCCCTGATTCATATTTTTAAACCCTTTCCTCTACAGATGATGTCATCTTTATCATATGGCAAGACTTATGATAAATCAAGAAGGAGACAAACAAACCCCATCTTTAGATTTAACACTTAAAAAAATTTCGATTTCATCATAGCCCTTTTTTCCTAAATCTAATAATAAAAAACAAAACCTATAGTATTTTTTCGAAAATAATGCTACTGTCAAAGCAAACGTATATAACAATGCCCCAAGCACAAAGTTAATTGTACTTGGGGCTTTTATTATTTTTTTGATACCCTTATTTTATCCCTTCCACACAATTGATTCTAAATATATCGAATTTAAATCAATGTTTATATTACCAATAAAAAAGCAACTGTTAATGATAAATATTATACGATGCTGTTTATAATGGTAATTTAAACAAAAAAATTCTGAAATTATTTTAAAAATATCGGATTAGATACAATAAATACATACGCACAACAATTTGATCAATATCATCATGCACTTTCACACTTTGTAAAAAATCAAGCAAACATTTGTTATATGAAAGTAGGTAAAAATTAAACCACCTACCGATAAATCCTTTTTATCAATAGATGGTAGATTTTCTGGTGGAGGTGAGGGGACGTGCTCTTCCTTGTTTTCACAAGGCACTGACTATATCTTCGACTCCCGACTATTGCGGTAGCCGTCTGGCGTATTATGAAGGCATATTATTGTGTTTTACCTCCATCCCAGCACTCCATGCTTTAGGAAAGTTTAGGAGTCTGTGAGTCGATACAGAGCTGTAGGCTTTCGCCACATACCCCTCGGTGTTGCCTTGGTTAAGCAATAAATAGTTGTCTCGTGCCCAACTTTAGGTTTCACCGATAAAGCCAGATTATCACCTATAGGTTACCCCATAGGGCGACTCATCTTGAATCGAACCCCTGTCCGAAGGACCGACCACAGAAGCTTCTCCGAGTGCAGCCTGTATTTTCCTTCTTGCCTTCAGGACTCCTACAGGCGGGATTCCTTCAGGCCAGTCTCCTTAATTTTCCCTAGAGTTAGGAGACAATGGCTCTAGAGTAGCCTGGTATTATGACCTCTTATCCCTCACCCCAGGCACAGAAGGTAAGAGGTTAGGCTGCAATTAAGCAGCTAAAGCGTAATTTTCGTTTGCGTTTAACTTTTGCGCACCGTTTTGCGGGCTAGTGCAACCCCGACTCGCTTCTTCTGCCACCGCTTCCCCCGTCGAAACCAGTACACCCCCAATATTTAATTCTTTAATCATCATTTATACTTTCATTATTATTTATCTTAAATCTAGCTAACATATATTATATCACATGCATATTAATATTGTTCCTTCCCACGCAGAGCCCGCTCCATTTCACGCTTAGCATCTCGCTCCGCCATGGCACTTCTTTTATCATAAATCTTTTTCCCTCGGGCAAGGGCTAGTTCTACCTTAGCCCGGCCTTTATGAAAATAGACTTTAAGCGGCACCAGTGTTAGCCCCTGCTGCGTAACTTTGCCAAAAAGTCTGTTGATTTCACTTCTATGCAAAAGCAACTTACGCGGGCGCACAGGATCCACATTAAAACGATTACCCTGCTCATACGGACTGATATGCATATTAAAAAGGAACATCTCGCCATTTACCACCTGAGCATAGCTATCCTTAAGATTTGCTCTGCCTGCCCGTAAAGATTTAACCTCAGTACCTGTTAAGGCTATTCCGGCCTCATAGGTTTCCTCAATAAAATAATCATGACGGGCTTTGCGATTGTCTGTGACAATTTTAATCGGCTTTTCCACCATTAATCTTCAACTCCCTCAGGCAAAATCGCCTGAGATTTTATTTTATCATAATTGACCACAGTTTTCAATACAACAAAATTCTACTTATACACTATAAAATCCCAACTAAATACCGTTCTACCTGTCCCTAGGCACCGGGGTGGTGTAAATATCGTCATACATACTGCCATGAATAAGTACCGTCTTAGTTAAACAAGTGTAAAGATTATTTCTGCCTGCATCCTCTACACGAATACGGACAAG
>JGI24710J26742_10000156_pt1 | contig 60833 bp, 48 predicted proteins | sample BioPla2DNA2_FD_26742 | JGI IMG/M metagenome (IMG submission 26742) | reverse complement strand
ATGCCCGGGAGGGAGAGAGGTCAGTCCATCGTCTTTGGCATATATGGCTCGCTGAGGACAGGCACGGAAACACTCACCACAATCAACACACCGCTCGGGCTGGATACGCGCGTGCCCATCCACTATGCGTATTGCCTTCGTGGAGCAGACACGCATGCAGCGAGAACAGCCGATGCATTTGTTAGAATCGATCTGAATCGAGTGCGTGTAATTCCTGTCTTTCACTTCACGTTTTTCTTTTTCGGCTAAACGGTTTAAAAGTTCACCTGAATCTCGAGACGGGTCCCAACGCCAGGAGTAGAGGTAAGCGTCATCTCATCGCAGTTCTTCCGGATGTTTGGTAACCCCATTCCCGCTCCGAAGCCCATCTGACGGACCTCATCCGTCGCCGTGGAGAAGCCCTCCTGCATAGCTTTATCGATATCTTCAATACCAGGTCCACTGTCCTCGATCACCACGTAAATACCGGTGGGACGTATATCCACGGTCATGGTACCATGGTATGCATGCGCAACCACGTTCATCTCTGCCTCATAAAGGACCACCGCGATCCTCCTCACCAATAGCGGGGCAATATTGAACTGCTTCAACGTTTTCCTCACTGCCGAACTGGCACCACCCGCGGCGCTAAAATCCCCTCCTTCTATATGGTATTCAATCCTCATTCTCGTTTCCCGTTTTCAAACCACTCGCCGTTCACGTTTTATCGGGTTAAGTTACCGGTCGTTCTCTTTCATGCTATGAAGGTATTCTTGAACCGGCTTCAACCCCTGTTGATAAAGCCTGCCGGATACCTCGAACAGGGTCAGCCCCGATTCGATGATAGCGATACCGTTCTCCTTTGCCAACTGAAGCATTGAATCGGAGACCTGCTTGCCGCGGGCGAAAACGATACATGGTATATTGGAAATTTCCGCTGTCCGGATGGTCTGTAACGTGCACAATCCAGTAATCAAGATGGTGTTTTCCATGTAATAGCGCAACACGTCGCTCATCAAGTCCGATGCGAATGCGCTCTCGCAGCTACACGCCGCATCCGGTGCGAAAAGCACCGTCCCTTCCACGATTTCATTCACCCGTTTTATATTCATACGGTCATTTTATTCTCATGTTTCGGTGTATGGAACTATTCCGTTAAGCCAAATGAGCAATGGACAAGTTTACTTGGACAAGGCCATGGCGAGGAATAGTCTACTTTATGAACATGTCATCCAAAAAGGGGCATCTAGGGTTTCTCTAAATGCCGCCAGCTAACATAATGCACAAATATAGAGAATATTTTTCGAATTCAACATTTTTTCCTTTAATTTATTTAAACGCCCTTGTCGCCAGTACAGGGCATTCCCTCAGATCGAGAAGTGAACAACAGAAAGGATGGTTTGTTATGAACTTTTTTGTACTTTTGTAACTTAAAGGGAGGGAGAGGAAATGCGATTAAAAATAATCTAACATGCATACTTTGGAACGAAGCGAACAGGAAGTTATTCGTAGACAGAGCCTCGAAGAGCTTAGGGAACTGGGGATTGAACCCTATCCGGCTCACTTGTACGAGGTGAACGCCTACTCTACAGATATAAAAAGGGAGTTCGTGGACGGCGAAGAGCCTCGTGCCGTGAGCATCGCGGGACGGATCATGAGCCGCCGAATCATGGGGAAAGCATCGTTCTTCGAGTTGATGGACTCGAAGGGCCGTATTCAGGTGTACATCACCCGCGACGGCCTCTGCCCGGGAGAGGACAAAGAACTGTACAACACGGTTTTCAAGAAGCTGTTGGATATCGGTGACTTCGTAGGAATCACGGGCAACGTTTTCCGTACGAGGATGGGAGAAATATCGGTGAATGCCGAGTCGATGACCCTGCTGGCGAAATCGTTGAGACCCCTGCCAATAGTGAAGGCGAAAGATGGGGAGGTGTACGATAAATTTTCAGATCCCGAGCTACGGTATCGCCAGCGCTACGTGGACCTGTTGGTGAACGATGGGGTAAAAGATATCTTCGTGAAGCGGACCCGCATCTTCGACGCGATGCGTTCGTTCTTTAACCAACGGGGTTATCTCGAGGTAGACACGCCAGTATTACAGAGCATACCTGGTGGCGCTGCCGCCCGCCCGTTCGTCACCCATATGAACGCGCTCGACATTGATCTTTACCTGCGGATTGCCAACGAGCTCTACCTGAAACGGCTTATCGTGGGCGGTTTTGATGGGGTATACGAGTTCTCCCGAAACTTCCGAAACGAGGGTATGGACCGTACGCACAATCCCGAATTCACGGTGATGGAGATCTACGTAGCCTACACCGACTATCACTGGATGATGGAGTTCACCGAGCAGCTATTAGAGCACGTTGCCTTGGAGGTGCTGGGTACTACCCAGGTGAAGGTGGACGACCGCGTAATCGACTTCAAGGCGCCCTACCCGCGTGTAACCATGATCAACGCCATCAAGGAGCATACTGGTATCGATATCAGCGGGATGGACGAGTCCCAGCTCAGAGAGGCTTGCAGGCAACTGGGGATAGAGGAGGACGAGACGATGGGCAAGGGGAAACTGATTGATGAAATCTTTGGAGAAAAGGCTGAAAAGCATTACATTCAGCCGACCTTTATCATCGATTACCCCATCGAGATGTCGCCCCTTACCAAGCGACACCGGGATAACCCCGATCTAACGGAGCGGTTCGAACTGATGATCAACGGAAAAGAGCTGGCCAACGCCTACAGCGAGCTGAACGACCCGATTGACCAACGGTACCGTTTCGAGGAGCAACTCCGTTTGTCTGAGAAGGGCGATGACGAGGCGATGTTCATCGACCAGGACTTTTTACGGGCACTTGAGTACGGTATGCCCCCCACCTCGGGAATGGGAATTGGGATGGATCGCCTCACCATGCTGCTCACCGGGCAGACCTCTATCCAAGAGGTACTGCTTTTCCCAACTATGCGTCCCGAATGGCGTTTGAAGCGAGAAGCCGATCCGCAAAACACTGAAAAAGAAACACTCCTGGGCAAACCAAGCGACGAATCGGGAGCATCGGTTCAACAGAAAAAATAACGTGGCATGGACTCTATTGGAAAAATTTGCATCCTTGGTGGAGGCACGTGGGCTACCGCGCTGGCCAAGATGGTGTTGATGAACCAGAAACATATTAACTGGTACATTCGCAGGGATGACCAGATCGAAGGTTTTTACAAGCTGGGGCGCAACCCCAACTACTTGACCAACGTGAAGTTCAACCTGGCACAGATCACCTTCTACTCGAACATCGAGAAAGCAATAAAGGATTCCGACACGGTCATTATCGCCATCCCATCACCATACGTGAAGCAATCCTTCCGGCGCATATGGAATAGTACGTTTCGGGGAAAGTTTATCGTCTCGGCGTTGAAGGGCATCATCCCCAACGACAACATGGTGATGAGCGAGTACCTGGCCGACAACTTTAAAGTTCCCTTTGAGAACATCGGTGTTCTCTCCGGGCCATGCCACGCAGAAGAGGTTGCCCTAGAGCGCCTTTCATTCCTAACCGCCGCCAGCAAAGACGAGGAGAAGGCGAAGCTGCTGGCAGAGGCCATCTCATCGAGGATATTAAAAACGAACACCTCAACCGATGTGGTGGGGATTGAGCTCGCGGCAGTGCTGAAGAATATCTACGCCATTGCGGCGGGTATCTGCCAAGGTCTAATGTATGGCGATAACTTCCAGGCGGTACTGATGAGCAATTGCGCCAAGGAGATGGCGCATTTCCTCAACAAGGCAGCCCCCATGGAACGCCAGATCACGGAGCAGCAGTACCTGGGTGATATGCTGGTGACCAGCTACTCGCAGTTTAGCCGTAACCGTACGCTGGGCACGATGATTGGCAAGGGTTATTCCGTGAGAACAGCGCAGTTGGAGATGGAGATGATAGCCGAAGGATATTATGGGGCCAAGTGTATCCACGAACTCAATGAGCGCTTCAAAGTGCAGATGCCCATTGCCCAAACGGTATACGAGATCCTTCATGAGAAGTTGCAACCCAAAAAAGGCATCTGTCAGTTGATCGATTTCTTCTGACTCCTAATTTTCACCTAACGGGGTACCGTGCGTTGCCCGGTTACCCGTTCATAAAAACAACACAATGAATAGTATTCAGCTAAACATCAAGCAAGTATTCCCCTTCCTCCCGGAAGCGGAGATCTTGAGAAAATCGGAGCAAGCCGAAGCGTGTAACAGGGCGCTGCATGAGGGCTCTCGCGAGGGAAACGATTTCCTGGGGTGGGTCTCCCTCCCTTCATCTATCACCGATAACCTCTTACGTGAAGTGGAAGAGGCCGCAGTGGCCCTTCGTTCCCGTTGCGAGGTGGTCGTTGTGGTGGGCATCGGCGGGAGTTACCTGGGTGCCCGTGCCGTAATCGAAGCACTTACTAACTCATTCGATTGGCTTCAAAAGGAAGAAGAGCGGAAAAACCCGGTTGTGCTGTTCGCCGGGATCAACCTCTGCGAGGAGTACCTGTATGAACTAACCCACTACCTAAACGATAAACAGTTCGGCATTATCCACATATCCAAGTCGGGTACTACTACAGAGCCTGCTATCGCCTTCCGACTGCTGAAGGAGCAGCTGGAAAATAAAGTTGGCAAAGAGGAGGCAACAAAACGAATTGTCGCGATTACTGATGCCAGAAAGGGTGCACTTCGCACGTTAGCCGATTCTGAAGGGTACAAAACATTCGTCATCCCCGATGACGTGGGGGGACGCTACTCGGTACTCACCCCGGTGGGGCTGCTCCCCATCGCGGTGGCAGGAATCGACATCCGCTCTTTAGTAACTGGAGCCCGGGAAATCGAGAAAGCGACGGAGCCGGACACCTCTTTCAACCACAACCTACCAGCCATTTACGCGGTAATACGGAACGAGCTGTACAAGCGAGGTAAGAAGATAGAGGTCTTGGTGAACTACCACCCCAAGCTACACTACCTGGCCGAGTGGTGGAAGCAACTATACGGGGAGAGCGAGGGGAAGGAGCTGAAAGGAATCTTCCCGGCAGCGGTCGATTTCACGGCCGATCTTCATTCGATGGGTCAATGGATTCAGGAGGGGGAGCGTACCCTCTTCGAGACGGTGATCTCCGTCCGGAAGCCCGGCAGGGAGGTGCGGATACCCAACGACGAGAGAGATCTAGACGGGTTGAATTACCTGGCAGGAAAGCGGGTAGACGAGGTGAATAAAATGGCGGAGCTGGGAACCCAGGTCGCCCACGTGGACGGGGGTGTTCCCAACCTGTTAATCGAGCTGCCTGAGTTAAACGAAAGGTACCTGGGACAACTGATTTACTTCTTCGAGAAGGCGTGCGGTATCAGCGGTTACCTACTGGGGGTAAACCCCTTCAATCAACCCGGCGTGGAAGCCTACAAGAAGAACATGTTTGCCCTACTGGAGAAACCGGGGTTCGAGGAGGCCAGTAAGGCCATTCGGTCGAGGCTGTAACCTTCAAATTATATAGACAACTATCTTATTAAAGATGAACAAACTATTCATAAACTATCTTAAGACAAAGCGTTGGATGCACTTCGACCTTAAGGCGGTTATCTTTGATATGGACGGGGTGCTTTACGACTCCATGCCGGCACATGACCTTTCCTGGCGAGAGGCGATGGATGAATTTGGATTGAAATACCTGCCCAACGAGTTTTTCCTTCAGGAAGGGCGACTGGGGCATGCCACGATCAACGCTATCTTTCAACGCAACTTGAACCGGGAGTCTACCTCCGAAGAGGAGGAGAAGATATACGCCCGCAAGTCGGAGCTTTTTCGCCAATACAACAACGATGAGACCATGCCCGGTGCACGTGAGACACTGGAATACGTTCAACAAGAGGGGCTCATCCCCATCCTGGTTACCGGATCTGGACAACCCACCCTGCTGGACAGGCTCGCCACCCACTTCCCGGGGGCATTCACACCAGATACAATGGTAACCGCTTTCAACGTGAAACAGGGGAAGCCGCACCCGGAACCCTTCTTGAAAGGGTTGGAAATGGGGGGTAACCTACAACCCAACCAAGCCATCGTGATCGAGAATGCCCCGTTGGGTATCGAAGCGGCCGTGAAAGCGGGCATATTCACCATCGCCGTAAACACGGGTCCCCTTGACGATAGTGTACTAAAGGATGCGGGGGCCTCCATCGTCTTTCACTCCATGCCCGAACTGACGGCAGCCATGCCGGAAATATTACATCTTACTCGAACGATTAGGGTTTAGTTCTTCATGAACTATGGAGAGAAAGAGGCTATAGGAATAGCGAAATCATACTATTGAAAGGTACGAGGTTATGGAAATAAACAGGTACGGGTTCCTTCGCGTGGGTGCGGCATCGCCCAAGCTAAAAGTGGCCAATTGCGGGTACAACGTGGCCGAGATAAAAAAGGTAATCGAGCGGGCACGGCAAGAGAAGGTGCAAGTTCTCTGCTTTCCAGAGCTCTGTCTCACAGCTGCTAGCTGTGGCGATCTGTTCTTTCAACGAGGGTTGCAGGAGAAAGCGCTGGAAGGACTGTCCGACTTGTCGCTTTTCTTGAAGCGTGGTGGGAGTGATACTTTCCCTATCGCCTTAGTTGGACTTCCCCTGCGTATCCAGGACAACCTCTACAGCGTGGCGGCCGCGGTATCCGCCGAAGGTATCTTGGGCGTGGTACCTAAAAGATTCCTTTCCAACCACAACGGGATTCACGAAACCCGTTGGTTCACCTCTGGTGACCAACTCGACTGCCACACGGTAGAGATCGCGGGAGAAGGTGTACCGGTCTCTCCCGGCGGGATGATCTTCCGCACCCCGTTCGCCCACTTTGGCGTGGAGATCGGCAAAGAGCTGTGGGAGCCAATACCTCCCTCATCGGGATTGACCATGCAGGGGGCGGAACTCATCTTCAACTTAGCGGCAAGCAACGAGCTGGTGGGCAGGCACGACTACCGAAAAGCGCTCGTCAAGCAGCAATCAGCCCGCTGTCACGCGGCATACATCTACGCTTCCGCAGGGTTTGGCGAATCGACGACCGACCTGGTTTTCTCGGGCGACTGCCTTATCGCGGAAAATGGCATCCTCCTTGCCGAGTCCCCCCGCTTCTCGCTTGATAGCGAGTTGATCATAGCCGACATCGATGTTGACGCGTTGCGACACGACCGGCTAAATAGTCACCACTTCACAACCGAAACAACGGACTATTTGATAGAGGTTGATTGCTTCCTTGACACCATCTCCCCGGCAACGATGTGGCGGTCATTTAATCCACACCCATTTATTCCCCCTGTAGAAAAGCGCGATGCACGCCTCTCGGAACTTTTTGCTATTCAAACACATGGTCTGGCAAAACGACTGGTTCACACCAATATACAACAAGCGGTCATCGGCATCTCAGGGGGGTTAGACTCCACGCTGGCACTGCTGGTGGTGGCCAACACGTTCAACCGATTAGGACTCCCCCGAGAAAATATCCACGGCATCACCATGCCGGGCTTTGGCACGACCCAGCGCACCTTCAACAATGGGATGGCCTTGATGAGGGAGGTCGGCGTCACCATCAAGGAGATACCCATCAACGATGCCGTATCACAACACTTCAAGGATATTGGACATGACGGCAACAACCACGACGTGACCTATGAAAACAGCCAGGCCAGGGAGCGGACACAAATATTGATGGACTACGCGAATAGGGTGGGAGGACTGGTCATTGGCACCGGGAACATGTCTGAGCTAGCCTTGGGTTGGACCACCTACAACGGTGACCATATGTCAATGTACGCCGTCAACACGGGTGTACCCAAAACGCTGGTCGCCACGCTGGTCCGTTGGATAGCCGATCACCGTGTGGAGGGAAATACACGGGGCGTCCTGAACGACATACTGGACACCCCATTCAGCCCCGAGCTATTGCCGGCCAAAGGGGATGGAACCATTGCGCAGGAGACTGAACAATTCGTGGGGCCCTACGAGTTACACGACTTCTTCCTGCATCGCGTGTTGAGGTACGGTGACACCCCTAAACGTATCCGCTTCATAGCCGAACAGGCATTCGCCGGTAAGTACAACCCCGAGGAGATAAAGAAATGGCTGAAGCTGTTTTACCAGCGCTTCTTCGCGCAACAGTTCAAACGCTCTTGCTTGCCCGATGGACCTAAGGTAGGCTCGGTAAACCTTTCACCCCGGGGTAACTGGTGTATGCCTAGCGACGCTTCGCCTTCCGATTGGTTAAAGGAGTTGGAAAACTAAATTGGTTTAGATAAGGTGATCCAACAAACATAAGGTGGGGCTCTGTATCACTCCGTGGATTAAACAAAGGAAACATCAAAATGAGGCAACTAATCACCCTTTTTACCCGATACACGGGAAAAACCAACCCATTACTGGAGGCTTTACCCTTGTCCGGTTCCAACCGAAAGTACTATCGGTTGACATGCGACGGGATCTCACTTATTGGGGTTAGGGGGGAGTCTCGGGATGAGAACCGTGCATTCATCCGTTTGGCACGCCATTTTCACGAGAGGGACCTGCCTGTACCAGAGGTACTATCCGTATCGGACGACGAGATGTTCTACATCCAACAGGATCTGGGCGATACCATCCTGTTTGATGCCATAAAAGGGGGAAGGCTCACTGGCGTATTCAGCCATGACGAAAAAAAACTACTCCACAAGACCATCACCCTGCTGGCCGACTTTCAGGTAAAGGGTGCTAAGGGACTCGATTTTAACATCTGCCACCCCTTGCCGGAGTTCGACCGGCGTTCGATCCATTGGGACCTGAACTACTTCAAGTACAACTTCCTGAAAACTACCGGAATGGACTTCAGGGAGGATCTCCTGGAGGATGATTTCGAAAGGTTGGCCGAACGACTCTTACAAGAGCAAACAGAGACATTTCTCTATCGCGATTTTCAATCGCGTAACGTGATGCTCGTGGATGGAGCACCCTACTTCATCGATTTTCAGGGGGGACGAAAAGGGCCAGTCTACTATGACGTAGCCTCGTTCTTATGGCAGGCAAAAGCCAACTTCCCCAATGAGCTACGCGATGAGCTGATTCAAACCTACATCCTATCGCTTCAAAAATGGATGCCCGTGGGTGAAGCTGCTTTTATGGAGCAATTACAACTGTTCGTCCTATTCCGCACATTACAGGTATTAGGGGCATACGGTTTCAGGGGCTACTTCGAAAAGAAACCGCACTTTATCCAGAGTATCCCGTTCGCCCTGAACAACCTTCGGGTGCTGCTGAAAGAGGGGTTCGAGGAGTATCCTTATCTCCAGGAAATTTTGAGCGAGATGACGGAACTGAAACAGTTTGCCGACACCTGTAAGCGAACGTTGGAGGTGCGAGTATTCAGCTTCGCCTACAAGAAAGGGATACCCAACGACACTTCCGGCAATGGCGGGGGATACGTGTTCGACTGTCGCGCCATTAACAACCCCGGCAAATTTGAACGGTACAACAACGTGAACGGGCTGGACGAACCGGTCATCAAATTCCTGGAGGAGGATGGCGAGATAACCGCGTTCCTCGACAATATCTACCCACTCGTTGACCGGCACGTGCAACGCTACATCGACCGAGGATTTACTGACCTGATGATCTCCTTCGGGTGTACCGGCGGACAACACCGGTCGGTCTACGCCGCGCAACGGATCGCTGAGCATATTGCCAAGCAGTTTAAGGTGAAGGTCTCGCTCGTACACCGCGAACAGAACCTGGAGCAGGAGTTCAGACCCTAATAATCAATAAAAACGTATGAAATGAGCATGATTAAAAGCGAGTTCCATACACTAAAACATGAAGATATAATCGAATGAAAGCGATGGTGTTCGCGGCAGGACTGGGAACCCGGTTGAAACCGTTGACGGACAGTATGCCCAAGGCACTGGTACCGGTAGCGGGGAAGCCACTGTTGCAACATACCATTGAAAAGTTGAAAGCCTCAGGGTTCAACGAGATCATTATCAATGTGCATCACTTTGCCGACCAGGTCATCGAATTCGTACGGACGAACGATGACTTTGGCATCCGTGTCGAATTTTCCGACGAAAGCGAAAAGCTCCTCGATACCGGGGGTGGTATCAAGCGAGCATCCTGGTTTTTTAACGACGAACAACCCTTTCTGATCCATAACGTGGACATCCTTTCCAATATCGACCTCCGCGAACTGGTGAAGCAGCATCAAAAATCTAACCCTGCAGCCACCTTGGTGTGCAGCGAACGAGAAACGTCGCGCTACCTGCTCTTTGACGAGTCGAACCGACTACGGGGGTGGATGAACGAAAAAACAGGAGAGGTGAAATCACCCACCGCCAATTTCAACCCCTCCCGCTACAGGAAGCTCGCTTTCTCTGGCATCCATCTTCTACACTCCTCCCTCTTTGAACAGATGGAAATGATGGCCGACACCTTTTCCATTATCGACTTCTACATCCAATATTGCAATGAAGTCACCATTACATCGTATGCTCCCGAGGGAATGCAAACCATCGACGTGGGAAATCCAGAAGCATTGCCTGCCGCCAAACGCTTTTTAAACCAACCCACATCAACCTCCTTAGAGAAACGAAGAAGCCTTTGATGGAACTTTTGCACTTACACTCTTTTTTACTTTAAAAACGACAGCACCGTCAAACAACCGGTGAAAGTTGAACCCCTATTCATTTAAAAACGAAACAAATGAAGCCCCTCCTTCTCGTGATTGCCTTCGCCCTGATTTAGCGAATTAACGCGCAAGTAACCTATTACAACGGGATGGACTCATCGGTGAAGTCGGTGAAGCTACCGTGGATGGTGTTCAGCTAACCGGCACAGGATTCGATAGGCTGGCTCAAAAAGTTCTTAAGGCGGTTCAAAAAATCGAGACAAGATAGCCAAACGCAACCTTCTGAAAGGGTACCACTGTCCCATAAATGAATATATGTCCTTATAATCGCCACACATATTAAATATTATCTTTTTACTCCTTGAATTAATGAAATTTATTTCTTTTCTTTGCGTTTTGTATTGTATTATTATGGTATAAAAGTGCAATTTCACCCCAGTTTAAACAATAATAATGAAAATATGACAGATTTTAACGCATTACGGGCATTATACAAATCTGAATTGCTGGATAACGTGGTTCCGTTCTGGCTAACTAAATCACAAGACGACGAGCACGGGGGTTACTTCACCTGCCTGGATAGACAGGGTAACGTGTTCGATACCGACAAGTTCATCTGGCTCCAAGCCAGGCAGGTCTGGCTCTTCACCATGCTCTACAATAGGGTGGAAAAAAGAAAAGAGTGGCTCGATTGTGCCATCCAAGGTGCAGAGTTCCTCAAAAAGCACGGGCACGACGGGAATTACAACTGGTACTTTTCCTTAACGCGCGAGGGGAAACCGCTTGTGGAACCCTACAACATCTTCTCCTATACCTTCGCCGCTATGGCGTTCGGTCAACTAAGCTTGGCAACAAGGAACCAAGAGTACGCTGAGATAGCCAAACGCACCTTTGAGATCATCCTTGAGAAGAGAGAGAACCCGAAGGGACGGTGGAACAAAGCGCACCCGGGGACCAGGAACTTGAAATCGTTCTCTCTCCCAATGATCATGAGTAACCTTACACTGGAAATAGAGCATCTGCTTGACAAAAAGACCGTGGAACGTACCATGGGGGAGTGCATCCATGAGGTGATGAACCTATTTCTTAGACCTGAATTAGGGGGCATTGTCGTGGAAAACCTGAACGATGACGGAACGCTCTCCGATACATTCGACGGTCGACTTATAAACCCGGGACACGGAATTGAGGCCATGTGGTTCATCATGGACCTGGGCGTGCGCCTTAACCGCCCTGAGTTGATTGAAAAAGCCGTGAAAACCACGCTGACCATGGTCGAGTACGGCTGGGACAAAGAGCACGATGGGATATTCTATTTCATGGATAGGGAAGGTCACCCGCCGCAACAACTGGAGCATGACCAAAAGTTATGGTGGGTACATATGGAGTCCTTGATCTCGTTGATCAAGGGATACCAGCTAACAGGCAACCAGCAATGCCTCGACTGGTTCAAAAGGGTGCACAACTACACGTGGAAACACTTTAAAGATCCCGAACACCCCGAGTGGTGGGGTTACCTGAACCGTCAAGGGGAAGTAATCCTTGACCTGAAAGGTGGAAAGTGGAAAGGCTGTTTCCATATCCCAAGAGGACTCTACCAGTGCTGGCAGGCACTGGAAGCGATTACCCATGAGATGGAGTAGTCGATGAATGGCTCGTAACGGCTAGACCAATGAAACGTAATATATACATCCCACTGCTTCTACTGCTCTTTTTCTCTTGTAAAACTGAAAAAGAGACAGAGTTGACCCTCCTTCCGATGCCCCAAGAGGTATCCCTATCCGGTTCGGGTAAACATTGGCTCCCTTCCGGTACAATCGATGAAACGGTTGTATCTCAAAAAAGGGTGAATACTATTCCCGAGGCGGGTGACAACCAAGAAGAGGCCTACCGGCTGGTAATCACTAAGGATAGCATTCGGATTGAAGCCGTCACGGACCGGGGGGCCTACTGGTCGCGGCAGACACTGCAACAGCTTATCGTGAAAGAAGATAACGGCAGCGCTCACCTGCCGCTGGTCGAGATTACCGACTGGCCAGCCTTTAGGGTACGGGGTTTCATGCACGATATCGGGAGAAGCTATCTCTCGGTGGAGGAGCTAAAAAAACAGATCGCACTCCTCTCCCGTTACAAGATCAACCTGTTCCACTGGCACCTGACGGAAAACCAGGGGTGGCGGCTACAAAGTAGCCGCTTCCCCGAGCTGAACGACAGTATCCACTTTGAACGGTTACCAGGGAAATATTACACCATCGAGGAGGCACGGGAGATCGCCTATTGGTGCCGACAGCATCACGTGCTGTTAATTCCCGAGGTGGATATGCCGGGGCATAGTGCCGCATTTATTCGTGCAACGGGCGTGGATATGCAGTCGCCCAAGGGGATGAAGATACTGAAGGAGTTGATGGAGGAGGTCTGCACCGAGGTGTTCCCAGACCTGCCCTATATCCATATCGGGACCGACGAAGTGCAATTCACGAACCCCGACTTCGTGCCGGAGATGGTGGCCCATATCCGAGGGCTGGGTAAAAAGGTGATCTCTTGGAACCCCGGGTGGAATTACGAACCCGGGGAGATCGATGCCACCCAGCTATGGAGCTACCGGGGCAAGGCGCAACCGGGCATTCCGGCCATCGACTCGCGGTTCCACTACATCAACCACTTTGACGCGTTTGGCGATATCGTGGCGCTGTACAACAGCCGGGTTTACAATGCGAAACGGGGCAGCGGCGACTTGGCGGGGAGCATCTTGGCGGTATGGAATGATCGACTGCTGCCTGACGAGAAGCAGATTCTCATGCAAAACCATTTTTACCCCAACATGCTGGCTTTCGCGGAGCGTACGTGGAAGGGCGGCGGATCGGAGTATTTCGACGAAAACGGGCCAATCCTACCGACTGACCCTAATGACCCGGTATTTCAATCGTTCGCCGACTTCGAGCAACGCATGCTGCACCATAAAGAGCGCTATTTTAAAGAGGAGCCATTTCCCTACGTGAAGCAGACCGATATCCGCTGGCGGATTACTGACCCGTTCCCCAACGAAGGGGTGTTGACCCGATCATTCCCGCCGGAAGTGGAATTGGCCGACTCGTACCTGTACCAGTGCAACGAGTATAAGGTGCGCGATGCGGTGGGCGCCTCCATATACCTGCGCCACGTGTGGGACATCGTGCCTGCCTTTTACGAGGAGCCAAAGGAGAACCACACCGCCTACGCCTACACCTGGGTATGGTCGCCCAAAAAACAGGAGGTGGGACTCTGGGTGACGACACAGGACTACAGCCGGTCGGAGAGCGATCTGCCACCGCCCCCGGGTAAGTGGGACTACCGGGAGAGCCTTGTGTTCATCAACGATGAGCCGTTGGAACCACCAGTTTGGGAAAACCAGCATACGGTGAAAAGCAACGAGATCACGCTTAAGAACGAGAATTTTAGCGCCCGCCCTCCCCTTCCCGTTCAACTAGAAAAAGGGTGGAATAAGGTGCTTCTAAAATTGCCTATTGGAAAATTTTCGACCCCGGAGGTACGGTTACAAAAATGGATGTTTACCTTTGTATTCGTAACCCCCGATGGAAGAGAGCGGGCACCCGATCTGATCTATAGCCCCGACAAGGTAAAGTAATCTGTTTTCCTTGAAAGGTTAAACAAGGAGGATAGAAAGAGCGAACGATAGAATATAACAACAATATGAGTTGCCAAAAAACATCGAGGGATAAAGCGAGTAGCAGCATGAGCGAATCGACCGCGAGAACGTTGACTAAGTGCGCATCGATCAGAACCGCGTTTGTCAAATCCGTACGGCTCAGGTCCGCACTGATAGGTATTGCATGTATCGGTTTCACCTTGCTGTTCTCGTGCAACGGACCACGTATGGCAAAACCGATAGTGATCAATTGGAATAAACTAAGTGAGGAGGGGCTACAGGGCCACCTCGCGAAAGGTGTTTCAGCTACCTATGCCGCGTTCATTGATGGGCAGCTAATCGTGGCCGGGGGTGCCAACTTCCCCGACAAACTGGGGTTTGAAGGAGGAGCGAAAGCCTTCTACGACGAGATCCTCTGGTATGATCCCGCGAACAATTCTTGGAAAATCATCGGGAAGTTACCGGTACCCTCGGCCTATGGTGTATCGATACCCATCCCCCACGGTTCCTTGTGGATAGGCGGCAACGGCTCCACGGAGCTACTGACCAGCTGCTACAAGGTATCACTACGATACAACCGGGACCACACACCAGAAACCACCGCGATGGAGACAAGCGCCAAAATGGATGCAAACAACGCGGTGAAAGCGAATACCGTAATGGAGTTGAACGAAACAATGGGGACAACCGCCACGGTCGAATTGACCCCCTTTGCCCCACTCCCTATGCCCATGGACAACTTTGCCGGCTGCGCAATAGGTTCAACGGTCTACGTGGCGGGCGGAAACGTGAACGGCACGCCGTCAAACACGCTGTACAGCATCAACGTAGCCAGTGATTCTGCTTGGGTAAAACATAATGGGATCAACCCCGCGGCTGACCAGCATGCCCGGCGCGGTGATACAAACTGGACGAAACTACCTTCATTCCCCGGCTTGCCGCGGGTCCAACCGATACTGGTCGCCATACAAGAGGAGGAACAACCTTACCTCTACCTGCTGGGAGGCTTCTTCGGGGGAGATGCCGAACGGGAACCGGCCATGGCCACCGACGTGCTGCGTTACGACCCCAACGAGCAGACATGGGAGAAGGTGGGCGAACAGGTAGATCCCAATACAGGCAAGCCATTCTCGTTGGGAGGAGCGACGGCAATAGCGGTCGATAACCGGTATATCCTTTGCCTGGGAGGGGTAAACCATGATATTTTCCTCAACGCCATCACCACGCAGCACACGATTGCCCACGACCCCACGCTGACCGAGGAGGAGAAGAAGCAACGGAACAATGAGTTCTCATCAACCTACATGACCCACCCCATCAGCTACTACCGGTTTAATCTGGAGTGTCGACTTTTCGATACGAAAACGGGAGAGTGGAGCACCATCGATAGTTTACCCCACACGGCACGTGCCGGAGCTACCCTGGTTTGGGACGAAACAACGCGCCGCGGCAAGCAAGGTGAACAGGTGGAACATGATAGCCATGAGACCCCCCCGGAGTACCCCCCAGCAGAGAGTATATTCCACAATCGACTTTCTACGTGGTACAAGGAGAACTAAAACCGGGCGTTCGCTCGCCAGAAACATGGAGAGGTGAGCTAATAGAGGTTCGTTAAAAGATAAGAAAGGGGATGGATTGGTATTGAAAGCAAAACAGGAAGGAAAGGCAAAAGCAGTAAAGAGAATAATTGTCAAATATAATGAAACAATCGTATGCAAAATAGTAAGTATTACCCCTGGATCGTAGTCGGGTTGCTTTGGGTTGTGGCCCTGCTTAACTACCTTGACCGGCAGATGCTCTCGACTTTGCAGTCAGCGATGCAACTGGACATAACAGAGCTGGCTATTGCCGAGAACTTTGGCCGGGTGATGGGCATCTTCCTCCTCATCTACGGGCTAATGAGCCCCATCGCAGGCATGATTGCCGATAGGGTAAACCGAAAATGGCTCATCGTGGGTAGCCTATTCGTCTGGTCGGCCGTCACCTTCGCCCTAGGCTACGCGCAAACCTTCCAGCAGGTCTACTGGCTACGTGCGCTGATGGGGGTGAGCGAAGCGCTTTACCTGCCTACCGCGTTGGCCATGATCGCCGACTTCCATAGCTCCAAAACCCGCTCGTTGGCCATCGGCATCCATATGTCGGGTCTCTACACCGGGCAAGCTCTTGGTGGATTCGGAGCCACCATCGCCGCGAGCTTCTCATGGCAGACCGTATTCCACAGCTTTGGGCTTATCGGTATCGTATACGCGATACTGCTGATCTTCGTGCTTCACGACAAAGAGGGGCACGCGGGTACCAAGACCGCTAAGCTGCAGCCCAAACTACAAGAGGCGGTTGCTAAAAAGGAATCCGTGTTAAGCTCTCTAGGGGTAATCCTTGGCACCTTATCCTTCTGGATCCTCCTCTTTTACTTCATGGCACCCAGCTTCCCGGGGTGGGCCACGAAAAACTGGCTTCCCACGCTCTTCGCTGAAAACCTGGGCATCGAGATGGCGAAGGCGGGACCGATGGCGACCATCTCCATCGCAATTGCATCATTCATTGGGGTACTGATTGGCGGACCACTGTCCGACCGGTGGGTACAGAAACACATCAAGGGGAGAATCTACACCAGCGTGATCGGGCTCAGCCTCACCATACCGTCGCTTGTGTTGCTTGGGTTTGGTCACACCTACCTCGGGTTGATAGGCGCCGCGGTACTCTTTGGTGTCGGCTACGGCATGTTCGACACCAACAACATGCCAATCCTCTGCCAGATTATTCCACAACGTTACCGGGCCACCTCCTACGGTATCATGAACATGATGGGGGTATTCGCGGGCTACGTCTCCACCCGGATGCTGGGAAGCTCCACCGATGCAGGTAACCTGGGAGCCGACTTCAGTAAATTGTCCATCGTGGTGCTGGCCGCCGTGCTACTGATGCTGCTCTTCGTGAAGCCGAAGCCAGAGCTAACCTACCCGGAAAAGGAGACAGCCACGGAAGAAAACTAAATAACAAGCTAACCCCGGCTTTCGTACCTGTCTAGCACTTGCGTAAAAGCCAAAAGGACTACGGCAGCACCCGAAAGCCGAAACAAACATACTTTAAAGAGATGAAACAATTTGATAAAATCAAAGGACTGATCGTCGCCCCGTTCACCCCATTCAATCACAAAGGGGAGATAGACTTGGGTCCCATCGCTGATTACGCGGCCATGCTGCAAAAAAACGGCTTGATTGGTGTCTTCATCAACGGGTCATCTGGAGAGGGGTACCTGCTGACGGTGGAGGAACGGCTGAAACTGGCTGAGAAATGGATGTCGGTCGTTCCCGAGGGATTCAAGGTAATCGTGCACGTGGGAGCAACCTGCGTGAAAGAGAGCGTTCAAATGGCCCAACATGCCCAAGAGATTGGTGCGTTCGGCACCGGTGCAATGGCATCGCCCTTCCCTAAAGTAGGACGTGTAGAAGAGCTCGTAAAGTATTGCGAGGAGATCGCGTGCGGTGCACCCCGCCTCCCCTTCTACTTTTACCACATTCCCGCGCTCAACGGCGTTTACCTCCCCATGCTGCCCTTCCTGAAGGCGGCCGATGGGCGGATACCCAACCTGGCGGGTATCAAGTACACCTTTGAGAGCCTATACGAGTACAACCAATGCATGCTCTATAAAAACGGCAAGTACGATATGCTACACGGGCAGGATGAAACAATACTTTCGGCCCTCGTGATGGGTGGTGCACAAGGCGGTATCAGCGGCACGGGCAGTTATATAGGGAGATCGCTGGTTGGGGTTATCAACGAGTACAACAAGGGTGATGTTGAAAAAGCGGTGGAACATCAGAACTTCGCGCAGGAGGTGATCAACGTGATCGCACGCTACCGGGGCAACATCGTGGCGGGCAAACGGATCATGAAGCTTATGGGGCTGGACCTGGGTCCCAACCGGACACCTTTCCAGAACATCAACAACGAGGAGGAGGCAATGATCAAGCGCGAGCTAGAAGCGATTGACTTTTTCTCGCGATGTAACAGGTTGTAACCAACACGTTCATCACAAATGGCGTTCTCCTTAATCGAACATCCGTTTGAATCGGTTGAACGCCCGCTTTTGTTCCGTTTTCGTCGGGGCAAAATTGGTAGAGCCTTTCATCTGCTTCAAGCTCTCCCGCTCCTTGTCGGTCAGGTTCTCCGGGACGTAAACGTTCACGTGAATCAGCTGGTCGCCTCGACCATAACCGTTCACGGGGGGGAGACCCTTGTTGCGTAGGCGCAGCACCTTACCGGGTTGGGTGCCCGGTTCGATCTTCACCTTCGCTACACCTTCAATGGTGGGTACTTCAACGGTACCCCCCAAGGCGGCTGTGGGAAAACTCAAGAATAGGTTGTAGATTACATCATCGCCATCGCGAATCAAGTCGGGATCCTCCTCCTCTTCCACCACAACCAGCAAATCGCCATTTACCCCACCCCTTCGGGCAGCATTCCCTTTGCCCGACAGGGAGAGTTGCATCCCCTCGGCCACGCCGGCCGGTATTTGAATGGATATCACCTCCTCGTCGCGCACGATACCCTCACCGTTGCAGTGAGCACACTTCTTCGTGATGCTTTTCCCATCGCCATTGCAAGTGGGGCAAGTGGAAGAGGTTTGCATCTGTCCAAGGATGGTGTTCGCCACCCGTGTCACCACGCCCGACCCGTTACAGGTGGGGCAAGTAGAAACGGAGTCGCCACCCTCTGATCCGTTCCCTTTACAGGAACTGCAGGAGACGTACTTCTTAACCTTGATCTTTTTCTCAACCCCGTGCAGGATCTCTTTCAGCGTCAACTTCACCTTTACCCGAAGGTCGGAGCCGCGGTTCGTCCTCCTGGCACGCTGGGTACCACCAAAACCGCCGAACCCACCAAAGCCACCGAAATGCCCCCCAAATATATCGCCGAATTGAGAAAAAATATCCTCCATGGACATGCCGCCACTAAACCCGCCGGAAGCAGATCCACTCATGCCGGCGTGTCCAAACTGGTCGTACCGTGCACGCTTGTTCTCATCGCTCAGCACCTCGTACGCCTCGGCCGCCTCCTTGAACTTCTCCTCGGCCTCTTTGTTCCCCGGGTTCTTATCGGGGTGATATTGAAGGGCCTTTTGCCTGTAGGCCTTTTTTATCTCCTCGGCCGTGGCGCTCTTTGCCACATCGAGCACATCGTAATAATCTCTTTTCGTCGCCATCTTACTCCCCCACGATTACTTTCGGGTAACGGATGATCTTGTCATTCAACGCGTACCCCTTTTGGATACAGTCTACCACCTTCCCCTTCTGCTCCTCGTCCTCCACCGGGGTGGTTGTAACCGCCTCGAAACGATCCGCGTCAAACGGTTGTCCCACCGCCTCAATCTCGTTCACCCCATGCTGTTTCAAGAAATTAATAAATTTAGAGTGGATCAACTCGATGCCTTCCAAGACGGCCTCCTTATCCTCTGCCCGTTGCATGGACTCCAGGGCACGTTCAAAATCATCCACGAGGGAGACGATGCCAATTAACACCCGCTCCCCACCATTTTTTATCAACTCGGCTTTCTCTTTCAAGGTGCGTTTCCTGAAATTATCGTACTCCGCGTGCAGGCGTAGGTAGCTATCATTCAGCTCCTCATGCTTCTGCTGGAGGTTCTCCAGTTCCTTCTCAACGCTAGGGGCGGTTGCCTCTTCTTTACTCTGGTCCGGGGTTTCTTGACCGGTGTCCGGCCCTTCCACGGGTATCGTACCATCCCCTTTGGCTACCTTCTTTTCGGGTTCTGCCTTGGGCTGATCACCTGTCAAAATGTCCACTTCCTTATCCTTAACGTTTTCAGGCTGCTCTTTACTTAACTTTTTGTCTACTCCTTCAACCCGCACCTTGGGGTTCACCGTATCTTTTTTCTTTTGACTCATATGCTAGTTAATAGAATTATCCATCGATACTTACAGCAAAAAGTTTGCCAAAGAAACCGACAAGACGAAACCGCCCATCGAAATGGGCGGAAAGAGGCCTGTTATTAGAAACGAATTGATTCAAAGGAACAGCTCACACCACCTGTCAAATACCTTCACCTGGTGCCACCCGTGCCGTTTAAGCCCCAGCCTGATCTTCTTGATCGGTTTTTCCTTTCCTGGGCTCGATTTGGAATAAAACTTGTCGGCAAAACAGATGATCTGCTCCTCCAAGCTTTGCGGCCGCATATCCCGGTGAGGTATCGGTAACTTCCTTTTGATGATGCTTTCAAGGCTAAGACCGGTTCCCGTATGCCGTTCGCATACCAAGCCGTGCTTGGGGTAACCTTCGGCGGTGAGCAGTTCTTGCCCCAGGTAACCGTGGCAGATATAGGGGTAGCTCCCTTTACAACCTATATGGGGTGCTCGGGTCAAGTAGATACCGATGTCATGCAGCATGGCCGCCTCCTCGATAAACAATGTATCGACGGCCAGTTCCGGGTGATTCTGCACGATGGACAAAGCCTTGTTCGTCACATCGGTCGCATGCGACATAAAGATGTCGTACAGCCTGGTACCCCTAATGTAATACTTATCGATAATCGCCTGTACATCCATGTGTAAAGCTCTCTACAGGGGAACGACGTATTTCTTCATGGCCACATCTTGCAGCGACTTGGGTACCGCCGCTTTCACCTCGTCCACGATGATGTTTATCAGCCGTTCCCGGAAGTACTCTTTTCGGGTGATCAGGCTAATCTCTCGAACGGGAGTACTATTCTTGAAGGGGCGTACGTTTTTCTTTTGGGCCTCGCTCAGGTTGGCTAGCGCCATTTCGGGAATCACGGTGATCCCATCGTTTTGGTCCACGATATGAATAAGGGTATTGATGCTGCCCGCCTCGTACGAGAAAATAGAGGAGCTCTTTCCGCGACGTCCTCGTTGGTTGCACAGGTGCAGTATCTGGGTTCGGAAGCAGTGTACCTCGTCCAGCAACCACATCCTGACGGTAGAGAGGTCACGCTCTTCAAGGGCCGTTTTGGCGTACAGGCTCCTCTCCATGGGTGAGACGTACGCGAAGAATCGCTCGTAGTATAGGGGGCGCTCCTTAATGCCAGGTTCCTTAAGCGGCGTGGCCAAGATAGCCCCATCTAGGGTATCGTTGGAGAGCGCCTTCAGTATCTGGTCGGTAGTCAGCTCGGAGATCACGATCCGGACATCGAGGTTTCTCTCCCGGTGAACCTGCATGAGGTTGGCCAACAGGTAGGGTGCCACCGTGGGGATGATCCCCAACCGGAACACCCCTTTCACGATACCCTTCTCCTCGTGGACGATCTCCGTTATCCGGTTGACCTGCGCCACTGCCACCCGTGCCTGATCGATGATACGTCGACCAATCTCGGTGGGCTGCACCGGCAATTGCGACCGGTCGAATATCTTCACGTCCAGCTCCTCTTCCAGTTTTTGGATCATCATGCTCAACGTGGGCTGAGTCACGAACGACGCCTCGGCCGCCTTAGAGAAGTGGCGGTAGTTATCTACAGCGATGATGTACTCCAACTGTTGAATATTCATGTTATCCCTTTTAGCTTGATGGATTAACCCCTCGACCCGAACAGCACGGTTCCTAACCGCACCATCGTGCTCCCCTCCTCGATCGCAATCCGGTAGTCGCCCGACATCCCCATGGAGAGCTCTTTAAAGGCGGGGTCATCTTGGAAGTAGTTCGCCTTCCACTCATCGAAAAGCGATTTCAGCTGTCGAAACTCTGCCCGCACCTTTTCCATATCCTCGGTAAATGTAGCCATCCCCATCACCCCCGCCAACTGCACGTTGGGGTAGTTGCGCCACCTTCCCTCGGCGAGGAACTTACGACACTCGTCCGGGTGGAAACCCGACTTGCTCTCCTCTTCGGCGATATGTATCTGCAGTAGACCGGGGATTACCCGGTTATTCACCGCGGCCTGCTTGTCGATCTCCCGCATCAACCGCTCACTGCTCACGCTATGGATCAGCGATATAAAGGGAGCGATCTGCCTCACCTTGTTGCGTTGCAAGTGCCCAACGAAATGCCACTCGATATCCGCGGGCAGCTCCTCTTGCTTGGGCAACAGCTCCTGTGCCCGGCTCTCTCCAAAGATTTGCTGTCCCGCCTCGTATGCCTGCATGATATCCTCTACGGGATGGAACTTGGATACCGCCACCACTTTCACCCCGCCGGGGATGGTGCTTCTCAACGCGCTCACCCGAGATGCTATAGTCATTTCCTCACCTTTCATTCCCGTTAGCTCCCTATTCCCTTTTCTATACGACTGTTTTATCTTTTAATCCCTGTATATACGATGTTCACGATAATCATGTCGGTTTCACACACCTATTCCCCGGTTGGCTGGTGGACAATGGTTTTTTTCTCCGCGTAGGGGAAGACGTCGATAATGGCCGTCTCCGTTACCGCGACGATCGCGTAATCGATCATCGTTTTCTTCATTTCCGCCTCTACGATCTCTACCGCCTCCTTCAAGGTTGATGCCTGCACAAGCATGTAGACAGAGGTCTTCTTCTCCGCGCCACTCTTCTCGTCGAGCGTGATGAAGTGGAGCTTAGCACGGTAATAACGATCACCGCTGTCGTTAAAGAACGACTCGGTGTACTTCACCCGCTTGATATCGGAAACCGAAAACTCACCCGAGATAAAGGGCCTCATCTCTTCAATTATCCTCGCCTCCGCTTCGGTGAACGAGAGTGCATCGACCAAATAGGGCTCCGTCACGCTCTTCTGCATGCCGGTCTCCATCAACTTATCGTACTTAACTTTACATTCAAACCAATTGTACATATCGTATGATTTTTTTCCACACCGCAGGGTGCATTCTGTTTGTTTTGTAACACAATTATATTGGGGTGTAGTATCCCAATACGAAAGGCAAAAATAGATGAAAAAACAGCTTTTTCCAAGAGCCCGGGGTAAAAAGTCGGGTTACGGTCGAACAGTTCCCGACAGGTAGGCGACCTCCAACCGTAGCCGTGCCAACGGGGAAAACCTCGTTACAGGTCGAACAGCTCTCTGTAGGCATCCATCACGAACCGATCCACCTCCAGGTAAAAGCGTTGGATGGCTGTTTCATCCCAGCTCCCGTCACCCCATTGCTTCATAGCGTTCCGTGACCGTTCAAACAACTCCTCCTCCACGGGGGCCAGTCGCTGCATAATGCCGCTGTTATCGGGGTTGTACAGCAGTACCCAATTGAAGTAACGGTGGCCGCTCCCCCTCTTTATCGGGTAAACCCGGTGTTTTAGGGCGACCACTCTCTCGCACAGTGGAGCGTTCTCGCTATCCTCACCTTTTAGCAGCATTGGGGGCAAGGTATTACCCCCCTTTACCCACGTGGGCACGGCCACCGAGCATGGGGGAAACCCCAACGCTGTCCACATGGTCGTATGTTCCGCCGGCTCCCCTTCTTTCACCCCTTGGAAGACCACTGATGCGGAGGAACTGAAGCGGGAGATGTAATCCTGTTCAACCGCGTAGCCGGTAGCTCCCGGGACACTAAAGTCATAATCCTTTAAATCGGTTCCCAACAACGAGTGATAATAGGAGCGAGAAGCTGAAGCAAAGATCCACTCGGGTGTGAACGTAGAGTGATCTCTTTGTCGGGAAAAAAGGTACTGCGCCGTTTCGTGGCGGATGTAGCCCAATCCCTCATCCATGAAACCCGAGTAGGAGAAATTGGTACGGATCAGGTAACCGTGAGGAGCTTGCATCGGGTCGTTCGCATCCGCCTTGAGGTAACCGAAGTTGTTCGTCTCGTAATAAGCCGCTCCGCCATACGCATCGATTACAGCGAAGTTGGCCTCCACCTTCATCGGCCGGGACAGGGTGTCCAAGAAGTGCTCGAAATCGCTCAACGAGACGCAACGCTCCAACGCCACGCGCATAACAACACCCTCGAGGTCCCTCTCGGCTGTCCCATCCCCCTTATCCCGAATATTAAAGGAAGCTGTGTTCATGATGCAAAACCCGGCACTGTTCGTCCCTGCCCATACCTCGTTGTTGCAACTGTCGTTGCTGTTCACCAATCCGATATAGGGATAAGTACCTGCATCACTGTATACCAGCCGGTTTTGCTCTTCGTTCGTGTCCCGGTGCTTCCACATCAAAGGTTTCCCGTCGGCGGTCGCTTTCCCGGTGATGATGGCCGAAGTACACGCCCGTGCCTCAAAGACGTTCAAAATCAGCTGTGCTACCACCAGCAACATCATTGCCCACCCTATAGATAAAGTCGCCTTCATACGATTATTTTAAAATATGCCTGTTTCATACCCATAATCACTCCCATAAAACAAAAATAGATAAAAAAAGCCTTTTCACAAGTGCAAGGAATAAAAAACCGAAAAGATAAAAAAAATGGGTACTTTTGTCGTTTATTTGCAAGGAATGATTGGAACCATAGTAAATACAGTGGCGGTGATTGGGGGCGGAACCATCGGGCTGCTCCTGAAAAAGCGGATGCCTGAGCGGGTGACCACCATCTACTTCCAGGCGATTGGGCTGTTCACTTTGGCCATCGGTGCATCCATGGCTGTCAAGATGGAACGCATACTCATCGTGGTGGCGAGCCTGGCCATCGGCTCGCTGTTGGGTGAATGGTGGAACCTCGAGCAGGGAGCCGAACGAATGGGCGACAAACTAAAAGCCCGGTTTCGCGTGGGCAGTGAGCGGTTCACCGAGGGCTTGGTAACCGCCTTCCTCCTGTTCTGCGTGGGGTCGATGACGATCCTCGGCACCATCCAGGAGGGGGTCGAAGGGAACCCTGACCTGCTATTCACCAAGTCACTGATGGACTTCTTCTCCGCCATCCTACTGGCCTCCGCTTTCGGCATGGGCGTAATCTTCACTGCCTTGCCCCTCTTTATCTTTCAAGCTACCCTCACCCTGCTCGCCAAGTACGCCGCCACGTTTTTCACTGATGACATTATCGTTGGGCTGACCAGCACCGGCGGCATCATGCTGATTGGCTTGGGAATCAACATTCTCGGCATAAAAAAGCTTCGAATCATGAATATGCTCCCATCGCTGGTCATCGTGGTGCTGCTGCTTTGGCTGTTCAGGTAAGTTTTCGATGTTACCGCTCACTTAGCGATCAAGCGTATACCTCAGCGTAGCACCGAAACGGGTGGGATACCCCCGCTGGACAAAATGATTCGTCTTCCCCGTCACCAGGTCGTTTTGCTCGAACAGGAACGCGTGATAGCGGGTGTTAAACAGGTTCTCCACCCACAACTCCAACGCGAACGCCCTCTTCTGGGCTACGATGCGGGCCTTAGTCAACCCATAAAAAAGTTGATAGAGTGTGTTCCCTTCAGAATCCATGTTCGACTCGGTCCAGTAGATCCGTCCCACCCCGCTATACTGCACGTTGGCCATTACGCGATCAATCATCGAACCGCTTGGTAACACGTACACGTAACTTACCCCAAGGCTGAGGGTATGCCTGGGTGCGAACGGCACCCGGTTTCCCGAGAAATCACGAAGGGTATCCCCCCCGATCACCTGCAGGGTTTCATACTTGACGAACCGGGCATCAACCAGCCCGTACTCAGCGAAGAGCGAGAGGTTCTCATACGGTAGGTACCGAAGGCTCACTTCTATTCCCTTACTCTCGGACTGCCCCGCGTTAGTGATGGTTCTCCCCGCGGTTCCCTCGCTCACCAGCTTGGTCAGCTGCAAGTTATCCACACGGGAGAAAAACAACGCACCGGAGAGGGAGAGCGAGCGATCAGGAGTTTCGTACCTTGCCCCCAACTCGTAGGTCCAACTGCTTTCCGGGGCGAACGAAGCCTGCTCCTCTACGGTTGGTGTTGACCTAACGGCTGGTGGCATTCCGAACATTGATGGTTTCTCGGTAACCGGTAGTCCCGCCACGACCGAAAGATTCCCCGTAGCCGATGCTGCACCACCAACCTGTTTCGTTCCCATGTTCGGCATGGGGGGGATAATACCCGCGGGAATCTGCCTAAGGACATTCCTCATCAGCGACTCGGCAAGTGCAGACTGTAACACCTCCGAAAAGACCTGTTCGTTGTAGCCGCCCGTTTTGTACCCTTTCGACGCCGAGAGGTAGAACCGTGTCGTGGACGACAACTGGTACTTTAGCGCGAATTTGGGCAGCACCTCCCAGAACACCTTTCGTGCCGAACCTACCAGCAGGGTGTCCCCCTCCACCAAGATAGGTGCCATGGGCAGGGGAGGCTTAAACACGATGTAGACATCTCCCCCGTTGCTCTCGGTGCGGTAGTCAAGCCCGGTACGCTCGTAATCAAACCGGATACCGGCGGTGGCCGACAGCCCCTCTACCCCGAAGACATCCTCCAGTGTGGATTGGTGGAAAAGGGCCGCCCCATGGGAAGGCTTAATATATACCCCGGGAAGAGCGATCCGATCACTGGCGTACACGAGGCGCAACGGGGCACCCATACGCTCCATCATCACATCCAACGGCCGCTGTAACACCTCTACCATCCCCTTTTCAAGAGCTACAGGGGTATCCACCTCGCGGTTATCAACAAACCCAAACAGCCCCACCACCCAACGGTAGCGACCCTGGAAATCCGACTTTACCGTGAACTCCTGGCTGAACGACCGTTGCTCCTGCTGCTGGCGAATTGAAAAAATAGGGCGAGGCGAGTAATCCTGGTCCATCCACATATCATCCTTCAGGTACTGGAAACCGGTGGTGGAGTGGATGCTGAAGCCATTCCCCGCATAGTTCAGCGAAAGCCCGCCAGTAAGGAGGTGCCGATCGTAGCTTGAAGGTTCGTTGAAGCAGGCCGCCGTGGAGTCGACCTGCATGTAGGGGAACGCACCACCCGAGACCCAGTCGTAATTCCCAAAGAACATCGCCTTGAAATCGGGATTGACCTGCCACTCAAGTTTCAGACGTGCCCCAGCGTTCTCTGAAGCATCTACCTTCTGTCCGGTGTAGCTATTCATAAAGTAACCATCATCCCGCTTGTAGTACCCCGCCAAAGAGGCTCCAAGGTTCTTCCCAAATCTGCTGTAATTAGATGCTTTCACCGAGAATTGCCCGTGGCTACCACCGCTCACCGCGAGTCGGGTTCCCTGGTACGTGAGGGGAGATAGGGTATAGAGGTTTACGATACCCCCAACCGCGTTCCTGCCGTACAAGGTACCTTGTGCACCTCGCAGCACCTCCACCCGCTGAATATCTTGAAACTCGAAATCGAATGCCGAAGAGTTGAAGCTCGGCACGTTATCCACGTAAAGCCCTACCGTTTGCGGCCCGAGGCGTGCACCGATACCCCGGATATATATGGGCGTGGAGACCTTGGAGCCGTACGAGGGGATGAAAAGGTTAGGGACAAGCGCACTTAACGCGGGAAGCGATTCCACTCGCCCTTCTTGCAACTGTCTTGGCGAGACCACCGACACGGCGGTGGGCAAATTTTCAAGCTCATTCGTCTCTTTCACTGAGCCACTTACCACCACCTCATCCAGGTAACGTACCTGCAACGTATCTGGCTTAGCGGCAAGCACGGGGCTGGTTAAGGCAAGCGCCAAGAGAAGAGTGAAAAAGGAGCCTACAATAGAGGGTACAAAGCCGACGAAAGCAAACGCATGACCAGCGTGAGCAAGCCGCATACGCTTCATAAGGCGTCTACTTGAAACTGTCGTATAGATATCGAATTTCATAGCGTACACTTTTATCATACGGGTTCAAGGAAATATAACGAGTGTTTTTTAATTGATTGCCTCGCGAGACGAATAACCCGTTCGGATGCAAAGGAAAAGGAAAAAAGAGCGCCAGTCAATCACCAGAACTAGTGATTTCCCTCTTTTCGTGATAAACAAAATCCACCTTCTACACGTTTTTAACGGGAATTCACGCTATGCATAACCCAATGCGTTCGAGCATTTTTTCCACACAGATCAACAAATAATTACATTTTATTGCATTAGGTTTATAATAAAACACCTATATTTGCTGTGCAAGTTATTTAGGTTATTGAAACTATGGAAATAATAAAAAGAAATAGACCAAAATAGAATGCGCTTAAACGAGCGACTACTGCACTAAAAAACAACATCACGACTAAATATAGAAAACAACTCAATTAATAACATTTATTAAAAACTCAGTGGTATGAAACTACAAAAACTTTTACTTCTTGGAGGTGTGGCAGCAATGCTGCTCATTGGTGCGGCATCTTGCCAAGACAAAAACAGTGACATTGAACCCGAACTGGAAGGCACCACCTACATGAGTTTGGTGCTTGACCTATCGCAAAGCATTGACGAACTAAGATCAACCCGGGCTGGAGATGATGATGTACACAATTCTGTAGGGAATTGGGGTGGACGCGATAAGATTGAGAACGTGGATGTGTATATTGTACACCCCAGCAGGATACAATATTTCACTGTTTCGATCGATGAAACGAAAACTCAAAACCCCACGTCCACGCAAGACGCTATTTATATCACCAAGCCTTGGGTAGTACAGCCGGGTACCGGTAGATATATTTACGTGGTAATCAATAACGGCGGTGCCATTAAAGATTCTCTTAATGCTGTCGTTAACGCTACCGTCGGAGACCGAACTATCGCTTTCGAAAAAGCCTATAACAAAGCATACGATTACACTTTAGCCGATTACGCGAAAGTGGAGGTTGCCCCGCCAAAAGATGTTATTTTGATGAGTGGTGAACCCTTAGCGGGAGTCTCTATGCAAGCGGGCATTACAGAAGAGCAAGCAACGATTAGCAATATAAATGATATTAATCCTAATAAGAACCAGTTTGCACTTACAGTACGTCGTAGCGCGGCTCGGGTAGCGGTAACTAAAGGAACAGCCTTACATCCTTCCGTCAGTATAACTGATGCAAACGCCAACGTTTATGGTACGCTGACAAATTTAATGTGGACATACGGTCAATTCGAGAAGACAACTAAACTGCTTTGGGATGCTACAGCTACTGTATCTCCTACCAGCACGAAACTCCATTTTACCACCAAGTCGCCAAGCTGGGGTTATACACCTACGGTAGCTAATTACGCTACTGAAGCACTTGCCAACTACGATTACACTTTCGTGAATAATACTGTTTACCTGGATGAAATCAGTGTCCTTACTGGCGATGAAGCTTCCGTGACTAATATTATTAATGATGGAAAAATGAAGTTCCTCACCGAGACTACTCATCAATATGGTGATGAGCAAGCTACCGGGTACCGCAAGGGTAATACCCCTTACGTGATGATAGAGGCAGTTTTCACTCCTGAGGATGCTTTTTGGGCAACAGATCAAAAGGATGCTTACACCCCGGGCAACGACCTTTTCTACAATAAGACCAATGGTAAGTTTTATGCTACTCTATCGGCCGCCCAGGCAGATGCTCCCGGCACACACGTGGAAGATGGTGTAATCAAATACACCAACGCTAAGACCTACTACTTTGCCTGGCTTAACCCCGATGGTGTTGAGTTAGGTCAGTTCAAACCGGATAAAGTGTTTAACTCACCGGTTATTCGCAACAACATCTACCACATCAACATTACCGGCTTTTCGAGATTGGGCTTTTCAGGTAACCCCTTCAACCCGGATCCAAACAATCCATTCCCCGTTGACCTGGATGATGATGTGCCCGCTCCGGATGAGTTGCTCAAAACAGAGGAGACCTATATGTCTGCTCAGGTTACAGTAGTGAACTGGGGTGTACACTCTTATAATGTTGGGTTCTAAGCAGTAGACATATTTCATGATCACATTCCGATGATCTGTCAAGCGAGAGTCGAAAGGCTCTTCGCTTGGCGGATACCGGTTAATGCAACACGAAAAGGCGTAAAGACAAACAAAATGAGAATGACGAAACGATATAGAGGTCTTTTGGCACGATACAAGGTATTACCCCTGCTACTTATCATAGGGGCAGTATTCACCATGACGTGCGACCGTATTATCTTCGACAGCCTCGATAACTGCGAAAGGGGTGTTTACCTACACCTCTACGAACAGACGGAGTGTGCCTCAACACCCTCGTATCCCGCCGATATCACGGCACTCACCTTTTTTGTCTTCGATGCCGGTAATAAGCTGACAAGCGTGCAAGAGTTAGGAGCTACCACGCTCGCTCCCGACCACGAACTGTTTGTACGGCTTCCCGAACCCGGGAGCTACACGGTGGTGGCATGGGCTCATCACGGCGACACGAACCTGTATGACTTCTCGACACTTACGCCCGGCGAGACAACCCCAGATAAACTATACCTTACCCTGAAGAGCGGTGCCGACCTTACCGGTCATCGCCTTTACGTGGGTAGCTCGGACATTATCACTGTAGGTGAAACATGCAACCTTTTGGTGCAAAACAAGTTGAACCTGCGTGAGATTACCAACCGGGTGCATATCACGGTAAAGGGATTGAAGCGACCCGGCGACTATAAGCTGGAGCTGCTGTCGGGTAACCACCGATATAGTTGCGAGGGTAAGGTGATGCACACCGAACCGCTGTACAGCTACCCGATACGTACCGGTTATACCGACACCACCCTCGTGGGTGAGGTGACCATGCTTCTGCTGGACGGATATTATCACAGCGTGGTCAACATAAAGGATGCCCACACGGGCGAGAAGATACCGTTTGACGAAGAGATGCTGGGCGACTCCCGAGAGTTCAACCTGTTGGGGGCGATACTGCTTGCCAAGGGAACCGCGGGTTACGAGCTGATGAACCCCCGTTGCGTGAATGACTTCGACGTGGTCATAGAGGCACTCGGGTGCGACTGTCCCTCTGGATGCATCGCGGTAGGCTTAACAATCAATAACTGGTCTATTCACTCGTACAATTTCGTGGCTCAATAGATTTTGGAGGCTTTAAAGACGTCATGACACAACGTACCGGATATGGTTTTCTACCTTTCCTGCTTCTTTCACTGCTCTTACTGATTGGTGCAACAAGCGGATGCGTCAAAGAACACTTCACGTGTGAAGAGCGTATTGAGCAAGAGGGTGGAACCGGGGTGGCGCTAAAAGCGCTGCTAAGGGGAGCTATATCTGTTGGTACAAGTACGAACGACAATCGAGTTAAGCGACTACTGGTATGTTTAGTGCCAAAAACGGCCGGTACGATAACGGTGGTGGATGTGATTACAAACGCTACCAATACGCCCGTGTGGCATGATACTACCGACCCCTCGAAAACCTATATCACGGTAGGCACCAAGGGAAAGAAAGGTACTGGCTGGATGGACGATTACGAGATTAAATTGCCCCATGCAGGTTATTACGATATTTTGTTTATCGCCAACCCGACTGATGTGGTGGCGACAAAAGTGAAGACGGCAGCATACCCGGCTTTTCTTAACGACGTGCTTTTTTCCGATACCTACCCGTTCACGGACGCGGACAAGGTGTACAGTGAGCGTGTACGTATGATGAGCCGGGTCTATTACAACCAGTATATCGGACAAGGAACTTACGAGGCTCCCTTTTTTTGGCAGCCCATCCTGCCATCAAGCACCAATGCCGTCTTCAAGCCGGTCAGCTCGTTCCCCCGTGCCAGATCGGAAGACCCCGGGGGTAGGGTGGGACTGCTTCGAGCGATGGCAAAGCTAAGCCTAAAGCTTGGAAAGATAGATCCCTCCTGCTTGAACAATTATCAACCCACCCATGTTAAGGTAACACTTGAGGAGGTACCCGCTTTCTACACGTTGGTGGAAAAACCCTGGGTGCGCTCCTTAACACCTATTTCCGTGACTATCGCGGATGAACCGTGGAATGGTCTCACCGAAGTAATCCCCACAGATATCTATTTCCCGGAGAAGATTTTCTCCGCTACCGAGCCGGCTGACTGGCCCGACCCGTTGCACGATAAGGGTACGCTCTACCTGAAAATAGAGATAGCGCGGAAGAGGAGCAACAACTCCATCGCTGACCCGCAGGTAGTCAAGGTGCCGCTTTTCACGGCCACCCCGGAAGAGATGCAGGAGATGCAAGCAGGCACGAGAAAATACCTCGATCTTGTGGAGGAGCGGGAGGCCGACTATAACATCTACCGCAACCGTCACTACAGGTACACGGTAAATATCCCTTGGGAAATTGATGAAGCGAGGGCAAATATCGTTTTCCAATCCACTACGATTCAAGATATAGCGTACGATGTTCCGATATTTAATTGAAATAGTCCACCTTCTCGCATTCAATATCGAGCTAAAGAGAACAAGTTAAAGCATAGAGACGATAACAGATCAAGAAAGTGAAACAGTGATGTACAAAAGACAGGTTTATTATATAACACTACTCTTCTTTACCATTACCCTTGCTTTTGGTTGCACCGACAGGGACCTGTTTTCCGGTGAAGGCGACCTTTCAGGAGATTGCGAGGGCGCCTATGTGAACCTCGCTTTCAAGATGCCTTCCCTGCCCGAGGTAGAGCTTAGGGCACAGGAGCCGTCTAGGGAGAGCGAGGAGGCCGTTTCCGATCTCTATATGCTTGTATTCGATGCCAATGGAAATAGGGTGAGCGGTATCAGCAAGTTTTACAGCAAAGAGGAGCTTGCGCTTACCCACCCATTCACTACCGGCACGCTGAACAATATCCTTCTGCCAAAAGGGAAGAACACCATCTACCTGATTGCTAACGCGGAAGCCTCCTACAATATGGATATTACGCCCAGTACGCTTGATGGCATCTCCACGCAAAGTCAACTGAAAGAGCTCGAGGTACGTTTCATCAATATTCACCAGGCACCCTCCAACCGCGGCGTGCGAAACAATATCCTTATGTGGGGTTATACCAACGTAACGGTAGCATGCGGCATGAACACCAATGTACAAATTCACCTCCGTAGCATCGAGAGCAAGGTGCGCTTCCGCATATTTATCCACCCGGATGTGATAAACACGCTTGAAGTTGAATTGGCTGAATATTCGGTTGAGAATATACCGCGCCGTGGATTGGTAGTGGCAGACAAGCCCCTTGTTTTTACCCATGCAACGAGGAATAATGATGTCTATAGGTTAGCACCCAGAGAGTTTGACGTGCCTGAGGACTTAAGCATCACACGTAAACCCCCTGGTTCCAATCTGGATGCAAAACTGGTGGGTGATTTTTACTACTACCAGATGGAGAATAGCCAAGTGCCGACAAAAATGATCGACATCCCCGCGCCGGAGGGAATCAAACTAAGGGGAAAACTAAAGAAAGATGCCGAAGGTAGAAACGTGCGGGAAATCAAGTCAGAGCACCCCGCCTTTGAATACGCTCCCGAAATGTGCACTTTCGCACGTATCAAAGCACGCGTAAAAAGTACCGACCCCAATGATGCTTATTACGCCGACGCTTACTACTATGTTCCACTAGGTCATGATCCAAATGATCCAAATAACTACAATGTATTAGGTAACTATGCCTATACCTATAATATCTATATCAGGGGTGTGAAGGATATTATCATCGAGTCTGACGTGCAAGCGTGTCACACGGATCTCTATGAAGATGCAAGCCTGGCGGGTGAAGAGGTAAATCCACTAACGGAAGGTTTTGTTTTCTACGCTGTAAAAGAGATTATTGTCGACTCTCATTATGCCAATGTTGAGATGAGGGTTTCTCCGGAGTCTGTTGCTAAGATTAGGGCTGGTACGGATACGATTAGCTATTTAGTAAACACCCCTTTTGACAATGCCTACATGTCTACCGAGGGGCAAGTTGATATCTATTGGGCAAGTTTTTCCCCCATGCCGGCTAACTCCGACCGGCTTATTCCTTATCCCGGCGATCAAGCCAATAAAAACAGTCCCGTTCCAAGAATAAAAGTAGATGAGTTGAATGATATGATAAAGAGTGGTGCGCTTAATAGTTACATCAGAGCAGATGGTTCTATTAAGTTTACCGCCTATATTGATGAATTCTTTTATGATGCTCATCCCGTTAACCCGGCCATACCTATAAGCTATGGTGATTTTACCAATAAACCGATGAGGGGTATGGCTATTTTTCTAGTCTCCTGCATGAGCAAGGACCATCAGTCCCGCCTCTTTCGTGAGAACGCTTTACAGATTCGCCAAAAAGCTATATGGACTATCTTTACCCGTGAGTCCGCTAAAGTGGTATCTGGCTATGGGATGGAATCTATAGATGAGACATATCCTGTTTCCAAACCATCTGCCAGCTACGGTGGCATTGTTTACAACGATGTGGATAAAGTGAACGGACGTCCCAACATGCTCAATATCTGGGCAAAATCGAAAGATAATAGTAGCGATTTTAGAATCTCTTTTAACCCTGATGGCTCGGGTAGGTCACTCTGGCGAAACAAAACGGTACAAGCACGCTCCAACACCGAAAACATCATGAGGTGGCAGCCAGGTGATCCCGTTTATGGCAACTTAATACCGGAGAACTGGTGGGGCGATTTCACAAACGGACTTTATGACACCGGTGCCTTCGCCTGCCTGCAACGAAACCGGGACAACAACGGTAATGGTATGATAGACGAGGATGAGATCAAATGGTATCTGCCCTCCTACAACCAAATGCTTAATACCTATATTGGTAAGGCAACCATACCGGAAGCCTATTGGTTCCACCATTTAAGGGATAGAGTCGACTTATACTGGAGTGGTGGAAACGCTTCTCTGACAAGGCAAAAGGAGTCCTACTACCAGGTAACCACCCCAAAACGAAACACCCCCAAATCTATTGGTAATTATTGGGCGGATGAGGGTATTTCCTTGGGGAATTATGCCGCTTACAGGGTTAGGTGTTTTAGAAACTTGCCAAAAAAAATAGACCCGGGAGAGGCTAATGAAGATATATCCGGTGACTTTGGGTATATCGCTCGCCTACACAAGAGTACCAATACAGAGCCTGCTTATATCAGGGTTTCACGAAACATGGACCCCACCAGCTATCGTGCGCGCTTCGTGGGGAGTGGACCGCTCCCCGTACCCCACCTCTATAGAGATGCGGCGAACTCACTTACCTATGATTTCTATGTAGCGAAGAATAATCGTTCTACGGGAGGTAGTTTTCAAGCTAAATTTAATGATTATAAAAGAGGGATAGACCCTTGTGACGGCTATTCTGAACAGGGGGTAACCGGATGGAGAACCCCCAATCAAGTGGAGCTGGCCTTGATTTTCCTTATCAACGCGGGACAAATGGGCTTGGCAGCAGATAATACTCCTGCAGAGAATTACTTTGGTAGCTTGAACGGCGTTTTTTCCCTATCCATTGCCTACGATAAAGTTAGGGATGGGACACCCGTACCCACGGCAACAGCTCCGTACAGAATAAACAATGTTGAGTCTGCCAGCCATATTCGAGAGAACAACTGGGGAGCAGTTTATACAACCCGTTGCGTAAAAGACCGCCACCCCACGGATTAAATTACACTATCCCACACTGCAAAGGCGAGAACCACAGAGGCGATGAGCTTTGTCAAGGGAGTCGCTTGGAGAAAGGATATACTACCGACCAAAGGATAACTCCTTTACCGGTAGGGCTCCTATCCCTGGCAGATCGGACGGGATGATTTTCCCTTTTTCCAGACGGGCACCCTCAAAACAATCATTCACGATAAGCAACGCCCCATCAAGGTCGGCAAAGTCAACTCCGGGACTTAGTTGGGCTGCAGCCGAAATGGCGCAGGAAGTCTCGGTCATGCACCCTATCATCACCTTCATTTCCAGGAGGCGGGCTAATTCACGCATTTTCCACGCCTCATGCATACCGGTGCACTTCATCAGTTTGATGTTAACGCCTGAAAACACTCCCTTCAAACGTTGCAGGTCACCCAAACGCTGCAACGACTCGTCGGCGAATATGGGAATAGGACTCGCCTCGGTAAGGCGAGCAGTATCATCGAGGGCATGCTTTGCCAACGGCTGCTCCACCATTACTACCCCTTGTTCCGCCATCCAAAGAATCATATCCAACGCTTTGCGCCAGTCACTCCACCCCTGGTTGGCATCTACCGCCAAGGGCAAATCGGTCACCGAACGGATAGCCCGAATCAGCCGCCGGTCATCTTCACCACCCACTTTTACTTTCAGGATGTTGAATCGACCGACAGCCTCCCACGTTTTCACCCGGACCACCTCCTCACTGTCCATGCCAATGGTGAAGGTGGTGTTGGGCACCCCACTTTTATCCAGCCCGAACAACTTGTGACAAGAAACATCGAGTATCTTACCCGTCAGGTCATGCAACGCGATGTCCACCGAGGCCTTAGCGGCCGTGTCGTGAACCGAAAGCCCGTCCACGTAGGTCATGATCTCCTCGATACCCGTTGGATCACGGAATGCCGAAAGATCCACCTCCTTCAAGAACTTGATAACGGAATTAGGTGATTCGCCCAGGTAGGGGGGTAACGATGCTTCGCCGTAGCCTACCAACCCGTCATATTCAATACGCGTGAGAACCGCGGGAGTAACTGTACGAGAGGAGCCGGACAGGGTAAACCGGTGGGTCAACTTTAACTCGTAAGGCAACCAGGTCAACTTCATCGCCCCAGGAGAACGATTGCTCCGTTTAATAGGAGGTTGCGCTGTTTGAGGAGACAACTCAACCCGTCTAGGTGCCACCTCCCCTTGTGTCGAGATAGACGCTGTCTCCTGGATAGGCCCTGTCAACAGCCCGGTGCTAATGAGCGTCTCCACGTTGACGGTCTGCCCATCGCGTATAAACCGCTTCGTCAAAAAGTAGCGATTAGCGTTAAACGCATCGTACAGTGGGTCGTTGGGATTAAAACTACCTATCCGCACGTGATCCGAGGCGTGGATAAACCGCATATCGTCCATGTATATCGCCACGTGGGTCACCCGATCTACCAGGTTATCACCACTTGCTTTAGATACGAAAAAGAGCAGGTCGCCTGACCGCGCGTTACTGAAGTTGTCACCCGTATCTACTGGCTCTCCCTGCATCGCCTGTTGCGAGGCGTCACGAGGCAACATGATACCGTGCATCAGGTACACCTGCTTGGTGAGCCCGCTGCAATCGAGCCCCTTGGTGGAGGTGCCTCCCCAGAGATAGGGTACACCCAAGAGCTGCAGGGCATGCTTCACGATGCTCTCCCCCGTCAGATCAACATTTACCAGCCACTTATCCACCGGCAACGCGTCCGATTTACAAACGTACGCTTCCCGACCGTCGGGATAACATACCCGGTAAAACGTATCAACCGACGCTTGAAACACTAGGATGTTCCCGGCCACTAGATCGGACATTGGTAAGGAGCGGCAGTCCGGTTCCTCAAAAGCAGTGGCTTGGTTGGCGGTAACGATGAGTTTTGATTTAGTCAGGTAGTCGTCAAGTCGTTCCCGTGATACAGGTTGCAACGACCCATCCACCCAACCAACATACAGGTCGGGAAGCTGCACTTTCCTCCAGTCACCCCTCTGCTCGAGCAACTTCACAGGAGTACCGAGCAGCGCTTGCGTCACCATCTCCGCGGCGTGCAGTGGTTCGGAACGCACGGCAACCACCGAGTTATACATGATTCCCCAGTCAAACGATCCTGCATCCTCGTTGGCCAATAATCCGCTTGGGCCATTTGATTGATTGACCATCTCCTCTACCCATCGTTTTGGTTCGCTTTCTTGTACCATACCGCATCATTTTTAACTGGTGCGCCTTTTCTTCCTTCACCACCTTTATTGAGCCATACCATCTCATTTTTATCATCCACGTGTAAATGAAATGCCATGTAAAGGTAGCACTTTTATTCCAATCAATGAGTGTTACATCCCTATATTGGATTTGGGTGGTAGTCGATCCATGCGACACACGAAGCTAATCCCTCTTGTCGAGTAAGCGATAAATAGTTATCTTTGCTTGAAACAGAAAACGGTGAAAACATGAAACGAAAAACACTACTCTTCCCCTTGGTTCTGATTACCGCCTTTTGCTGGGTGGGAACTTTAATCGCTTTTGCGCCTAACACCGCAGACCGGGATAGGGAACAAGATGGAAAAGAAAATGCCCCCATGATAACCCAGCAGAGAGACAACCGGGGAACACTACAGACGAAGAAGATAGAAACCCTACTAATGGCCAATAAAACAACAGGGCAGATGGAAAAGAGAGAAGAACAGCAGGCAAACAACAAAGAAATCCAACAAACGGAGAACAGAGAAGCAAAGCAACTGGCAAGAGCACTTAGGAGGAAAGGAATAAATGACGCGAGGGTGCTCACGGCCGTAGAGAAGGTTCCAAGACACCTTTTTATCGACGAGAAGCTATCGGCCTACGCGTACGACGATCGCCCCTTGCCCATCGAAAAGGGACAAACCATATCCCAACCTTTCACTGTAGCCTACCAAACCCAACTGCTCAAGTTACAACCCGGGGAGAAGGTCCTGGAGATAGGGACCGGCAGCGGTTACCAGGCAGCCATCCTCTGTGAAATGGACGTGGAGGTGTATAGCATCGAGCGATATCACTTGCTATACCAAACGGCCAAAGAGACACTAAACAAGCTGGGCTATTACCCGAACCTTTACCACGGAGACGGCTTCGAGGGATTACCAGAACATGCCCCCTTCGATAAAATATTGTTAACGGCAGCGCCCGAAGAGGTACCCGAGAAATTGCTCCAACAGCTTAAGGTAGGAGGCTGGTTGGTGGGCCCTCTAGGTGGCAGAATGGGACAAAAAATGACCAAAATCGAGCGGGTCGGCGAGGAGAAGTTCAGGAAAACGCTGCACGGTGACTTTATCTTCGTGCCAATGCAAGAGGGTACCGAGAAGTAACCTCACCGTCCACTATTCGCTCCCCTTGCTGTAGTTAGGCGCCTCGCGGGTAATCATCACACCATGCGGGTGGCTCTCGGCGTACCCTGCAGAGGTGATCCGGGTAAACTTGGCCTGGTGTAACGCCTCGATATTCGCTGCGCCACAATAACCCATCCCGGCACGGAGCCCACCCACCATCTGGTAAACGACCTCCTGAAGGGTTCCCTTGAACGGAACGCGGGCCTCTATCCCCTCGGGCACCAACTTTTTCACGTCATCCTCCACATCCTGGAAGTAACGATCCTTGGAACCTTTCTGCATCGCGGAGAGTGAACCCATGCCGCGGTAGGATTTGAACTTGCGGCCGTTAAAAATAATGGTTTCGCCTGGCGACTCCTCGGTTCCGGCCAACATCGACCCCATCATCACAGAGGAGGCCCCAGCAGCCAGCGCCTTTACGATATCACCGGAATAACGTAACCCACCATCGGCTATCAGCGGCACATCGGTTCCCTTCAACGCGGTGGCCACCTCGTAAATGGCGGTCAGCTGCGGCACACCCACGCCGGCAATCACGCGGGTGGTACAGATGGAGCCGGGACCAATACCCACCTTCACGGCGTCAGCACCGGCATCGACCAGGCAACGTGCCGCATCACCGGTAGCAATATTCCCCACCACAACATCAATACCGGGGTAGGTGCGCTTGATGAGCTGCAACATGTCACCCACCCCTTTAGTGTGACCGTGCGCGGTATCGATCACGATAGCATCCACGCCTGCATCGACCAGCGCCCCTGCCCGTTCAACGGAGTCGTGGGTAACGCCAATCCCGGCAGCCACACGAAGACGACCCTGAGGATCCTTGCAAGCAAACGGTTTATCCTTCGCTTTGGTAATATCCTTGTAGGTGATAAGCCCCACAAGCTTGTAGTCGCCATCAACGACCGGCAGTTTCTCGATTTTGTACTGCTGCAATATCTCGGCGGCATCTTCCAAATTGGTGCTTTGCCGGGTGGTGATAAGGTTCTCTTTGGTCATCACCTCATCAATCTTCTTATCCATCTCCTTTTCGAAGCGCAAGTCGCGATTGGTAACAATTCCCAACAACCGGTTATCCTTATCCACGACGGGGATGCCGCCAATCTTAAACTCGGCCATTATCGCAAGGGCAGTAGCCACATCCTTATCGGGGGCAATACTGATCGGATCCAGGATCATCCCGTTCTCGGCCCGCTTCACGACACGTACCTGCCTGGCCTGCTCATCGATATCCATATTCTTGTGAATCACGCCAATTCCCCCTTCACGGGCAATGGCGATGGCCATGGTAGCCTCGGTAACGGTATCCATCGCGGCCGACACCATAGGCACGTTGAGCGTTATGTTTCGGGTGAAGCGGGTGGTTAGATTAACATCCCTGGGAAGCACTTCCGAGTAGGCGGGAACCAATAGAAGGTCATCAAAAGTCAACCCTTCCAAGATAATTCTTTCTGCAATAAACGACATAGTAGTACTTTTTTATTGCATGCAAATGTACGCGTTTTTTCGCGAACCTAACGAGCCGAGAGTGTTAAATATCTTTTTCAGTGTGGGGAAAACGATGGTTTGTTCAGCCAAATATTAGGGGATAACCTCTAACTGCCTGAACACTTTCGTGATAAGGTCGATAGAGCGATCGATCTGCTCCTCGGTATGGGTGGCCATCAACGAGTAACGAATCAACGTGTCGTCAGGTGCCACCGCGGGGGCGACCACCGGGTTAACAAAGATACCCTCTTCAAACAGCATCTTGGTGATCAGGAATGTCTTATCGTTATCCCTCACGTAAAGGGGCATAATGGGTGTTTCCGTGGGTCCCAGTTCTATTCCATTCGCCTTAAACTGCTGCATCGCGTAACGGGTAAGCTCCCACAACCGCTTTACCCGCTCCGGCTCCGACCTCAGGATATCCAACGCGGCAGAGGCAGAGGCCGTGGCAGCGGGGGTGATGCTGGCGCTGAAGATGTTGGTGCGCGCGTTATGTCGCAGGTAGTTGATTACCGGGAAGTCGCCAGCTATAAACCCGCCGATTGAGGCGAGCGACTTGCTAAAGGTTCCCATCACCAGGTCCACCTCGTCCAGCAGCCCAAAATGGTCGCACACCCCTTTCCCATTGTAGCGCCGCCCCATGACACCAAGGCTATGCGCCTCGTCCACCATGATGTTGGCCTTGTACTTGCGGGCCAACCGCACGATCTCCGGCAAGTTAGCCAGATCGCCCTCCATGCTGAAAACCCCGTCTACTACAATCAGCTTTACCTTTTGAGGCTCGCAACGCTTCAACTGCCTCTCCAACGAATCCATGTCGTTGTGCCGGAACTTGTATGTCGTGGAAAACGAGGAGCGAAGGCCCTCGATGATGGACGCGTGGTCCCGCTCGTCCCATATAATGTAATCCTTGCGGTCGGTAAGGCACCCTAAAACTCCCTGGTTGACGGTGAAACCGGTGGAGAAGATGATCGCCTCCTCCTTGTTCATGAAGTTCGCGAGTTTGCGCTCCAGCTGCAAATGAATATCCAGCGTGCCGTTCAAGAAGCGTGACCCAGCCATCCCGGTACCATACTTCTTGGTGGCTTCAATCGCCGCCTCCTTCACTTTCGGGTGGTTGGTGAGTCCCAGGTAAGAGTTCGATCCGAACATCAGAACCTTCTTACCGTTGATGACCACCTCGGTATCTTGGTCACTCTCGATGGCTCGGAAGTATGGATAAATACCGGCTGCCTTCACGCGTTGCGGGGCATCGTATTTCATCATTTTTTCTCTTAGAAGATTCATCTGAAAGAATTTAAAATTGAAGCAAAACTGACGGCAGGGCTAAAACACCTGCTTTCAACGCAATCACGCTACAAAGATAGCAATTAATTTAAAAATCATGACAGCGTCTTACGAGTAACACCACGTTCTCCACGTGGTGGGTATGGGGAAACATATCCACCGGCTGCACCCCCTCCACCTTGTATTGGCTATCCAGTAGGGCCAGATCACGCGCCTGTGTAGCGGGATTACAGCTAACGTAAACGATGCGCACGGGCTGGGTGGAGAGGATCGCCTTGATCACATCACCATGCATCCCGACACGGGGCGGGTCGGTGATAATCACGTCGGGGCGGCCCTGCTCACGGATAAAATCCTCGGTCAACAGCTCCTTCATATCGCCAACAAAGAAACGGGCGTTCTCAATTTCGTTGAGCCGGGCATTTTCCCTTGCATCGGCAATCGCCTCCTCCACCTGCTCGATCCCGATCACCTCACGCGCATTCCGAGCGATGAACAGGGCGATGGTACCCGTACCAGTATAGAGGTCGTACACCCGCTCCTCCCCCGTTAGCCGCGCGAACCGACGCACCACGTCATAAAGGCGGTGCGCCTGCTCACTATTGGTCTGGAAGAACGACTTCGGTCCCACCTTGAACCGCAACCCCTCCATCTCCTCCGTGATAAACTCCCTACCCGCCCAGGTAACCACCTCCTGGTCAAAGATCGTGTCGTTCGCCTTTTGGTTGACCACGTAGAGCAGCGAGGTGATCCAGGGAAACTCACCGGCGATAAAGTTCATCAACTTCTCCCGCTTCTCCGCGTCGTCCTCGTAAAAGACCACGATCACCATCCACTCGCCCAGGGAGCTATTGCGGATTATAAGCGTCCGCATCAGACCCGACTGCTCACGGAGGTCGAAAAAGGTATAACCGTGTTTGAGGCAAAACTCCCGGATGGCATTCCTCACCTGATTGGAGTGGTCATCCTGCAACCAGCACTTCCGGATATCCAACACCTTGTCGAACCGACCGGGAACATGAAAGCCGAGGCTGTTCCAATTATTGAACGACTTACCCGACTCAACCTCTTGGTCGGTAAGCCACCGCTTGTTGGAGAAGGTGAACTCCAACTTATTCCGGTAAAAAAAAGTAGATGGCGCCCCTAAGATAGGCATCAGTTCAGGCAGTTCCACCTTCCCAATCCGCTCCAGGTTATCCTTCACCTGTTTCTGCTTGAACTTCAGCTGATCCTCGTAGGGAAGGTGCTGCCACTTGCAGCCGCCACACACCCCGAAATGGGTGCAAGGCGGCTCCACCCGCCTGTCGGAATAAGCACGGTAATGCGTCACCCGCCCCTCCGCGAATTTTTTCCGCTTGCGCGTAAGCTGGATATCTACCCGGTCGCCGGGTGCGGCAAACGGCACGAAGAGGGTCAAGCCATCCACTTTGGCAATAGCCTTACCCTCGGCAGCCACATCGACCACCTCGATATCCTCCAACAGGGGAAGTGCCTTTCTCTTTCTCGCCATCTCGTTACGTTAATTATTTCACCCGCATCCGTGAACTTATGAAGTAACCCGTGGGCACAGCGTGTTAATTGCCCGTCGCCAACTGCTCCTCCAAAGGGAGCTTCGTCTGAATCGTCACGCTACCTTTCCGCAACCCTTTGGCCGTAGCCTCCAGGGTGATGGTACCGGGCGTCCGTGAGGACTCCACTACGGCCACCAACTTGCCGTTGAAGAGGTGCATTTGTGGTAGGTGGAACAGGTCGAGGCAGGTCGCATCGCCGTTGGCGGCAGCCCTGTACGTCCCGGCCCCCTTCACGTTAAACCGCACCAGCTGGTTCACGTTGGGGCATGGGTTACCGTTGCGGTCCACCACATACACCGTCACGAAAGAGAGGTCCTTGCCGTCGGCCTGTATCACGTTACGATCCGCTTCCAGCACGAGGCGGTGCGGCTTCCCGGCCGTACGAACCTCTTTCTCCGCCACCATGTTACCCTGCTCATCGTACGCTACCACCTTCAACGTGCCCGGCTCGTACCGGGTATCCATCCACATCAGCCGGTATCGTTTCTGCCGCTCGAGGTTTTTTTGTGCCTCACCCGTGTAGCTGCCATCCAATGGCACCGAGCGGTCTTTGGTACGTACCCCCTGACTCTTGCCGTTTATGAACAGCTCCGCCGAGGGGTAATTGGTATAGACGAAGACGGGGGTCACCTCGTCCTCTCGTCCCTCCCAATTCCAATGGGGCAGGAGATGTAATGTCTCCTCCTCCTTGTTCCAATGACTACGGTATAGGTAAAAGCGATCCTTAGGAATGCCCGCCAAGTCCACCGCCCCAAAGAGCGAGCTATGGCTGGGCCATGCACTGTAGTAGGGCGTGGGTTCACCCAGGTAGTCAAAACCAGTCCAGATAAACTCACCCATGGTGTAGGGTAGGTCATCGTGCTGGATAAAGTCGTCCTCCGGGAGATTTGACCAAGAGGCGTGCTCCAGGTCATAGGATGAGGCCTGATGGTCGTCGTAGGTCGCCATCGCCTTCCGCTCGACGGGGAACTTATACACTCCCCGGGAACTGAGCGTTGAGGTGGTCTCACTACCCAACACCATCTGCTGAGGCAACTTCTCGTATGCTTCTTGATAGCGGAACGAGCGGTAGTTAAAGCCCGGAACGTCCATGATAGCTGCCATGTGGTTCGAAAAAACGGCATCCGGACGATCCATCCCGTTGGTCACGGGCCGCGTGGGGTCTTCCCGGTGGCAGATGTCTTGTAGAAAACGGGCAGTTTTGGCACCCTCCTTATGGCTCTGCTCCTCCACCTCATTCCCGATACACCACATCACCACGCTGGGGTTGTTCCGGTAGTGGTGAAGCACGTTCATCATATCTTTCTCCGCCCAATCCTTGAAGTAGCGGTTGTAGCCATTTCGCACCTTGGGGATCGCCCACTCGTCGAAGGTCTCCACCATCAGCATCATCCCCATCTCATCGGCGATACGCACGTACTCCGGTGCTGGCATGTTGTGCGAGGTGCGGATAGCGTTCACCCCCATATCCTGCAAAATCCGGAACTGCCGGCGGATAGCTGCCTCGTTTACCGCGCCACCCAACGGCCCCAGGTCATGATGCATACAGGCACCCTGGAATTTGACCAGCCTGCCGTTCAGAAAGAACCCTTTATCGGCGATTACCTCGATGGTGCGTATTCCAAATGTCGTGTAATACTCATCCACCGGGTAGACAACCTCCTTCGCAGTGGTAATTGAACCACTGGAAGTTCCGCTCCGCTCCACCTTACTCACGACGGAACGTACCGTGTAGAGGTTGGGTTGACAGATATCCCACAACAACGGGTTCTCCACGATAAGCGTCTGATCCAACTCATCCCCATCAAACCGGGTGAACTCCCCCTCCACCTCGGCCACCACCTCGCCACTCGGGTTGAGGATGGAGGTCGTCAGCTTGACGAAGTAACGATCGTCATGCCCCTGCTGTACCTTCGTCCGCACGTTGACCCGTGCAAACCGGTCATTCACCTCAGGAGTAGTCACGTAGGTTCCCCATACGGGAATATGCACCTCGTTGGTGGTAATCACGTGCACGTTGCGGTAGAGCCCTGCGCCGGGGTACCACCTCGACTGCTCCTCGAAATTTTCCAACCTGACTGCCAAGACATTGTCCCGTCCATCTATGTTGATCAGGGGCGTCACGTCGAAATGGAAAGTGTTGTAGCCGTTGGGCCAGTAGCCCACCTCTTGCCCGTTCACGTAGACCCGTGCGTTACTCATCGCCCCGTCGAACTTCAAGGTGACCCGCTTCTCCGGGTTAAATTCGGGAACGGTAAAGCAGGTACGGTACCACCCGGCACCGGTGAAGGGCAACCCTCCCGTCCGGCCATAATGCTCGATGGCCGTTGTTTGCCCATCTTGCACGATTGCCATCCTATGGATGTCATTGCCCTTATCGAAGGGACCATAAATAGCCCAGTCGTGCGGTACGCGGACGACTTGCCAATCGCTGTCATCAAAGCGCACCTCCGCTGAACGGGAGTCATCCTCCCTCGTGAACCTCCACCCCTCCTCCAACATGACCTGGGTACGGTGTTGCGCCTCTGCCATGGGCCATGCGACGAAGAGAACTACCAGTAAAAGTGCTACTCTATTCATGAATACTATTTTTATTACTCGTTATTACCTCTAGTTTATAGTTTAGGGCGTGCTCGTTACACGTTCTCTGAATTCTCACACGCTTTTAAATCATTCCTCGCCGTCAGGGTAAAAAAATCGTTTCCCTTGTCATCCACCAAGATAAATGCTGGAAAATCCTCCACTTCGATCTTCCATATCGCCTCCATACCCAACTCGGGGTACTCCACGCATTCGAGGCTCTTGATGTTCTCCTGCGCCAGAATAGCCGCCGGGCCGCCGATGCTGCCCAGGTAGAAACCACCATACTTTTTACAGGCGTCAGTGACCTCCTGGCCACGGTTCCCTTTGGCTAACATGATCAGACTCCCCCCGTGTGATTGAAACAGCTCCACGTAGGAGTCCATCCGCCCTGCCGTGGTGGGCCCCATCGACCCGGAGGCGTATCCCTTGGGTGTCTTAGCCGGCCCCGCATAGTATATGGGGTGATCCTTAATATATTGTGGAAGGCCCTCGCCGCGATCAATCCGTTCCTTTAGTTTGGCGTGTGCGATATCCCTGCCCACGATAATCGTCCCGTTCAGGGAGAGGCGGGTGGAAACCGGGTATTTGGAAAGCTCCGCCAGGATGTCTTTCATCGGCCGATTCAGGTCGATTTTCACGCCGCCCCCTTCGCCTGGTCGACGAAGCTCCTCGGGGATAAACCGGGTGGGGTTATCCTCTAACTTCTCGATCCAGATCCCATCGCGATTGATCTTCGCCTTGATATTGCGGTCGGCCGAACAGGATACACCCATACCCACGGGACATGAAGCGCCATGGCGTGGCAAGCGGATTACCCGAACGTCATGGGTGAAGTACTTCCCCCCAAATTGTGCACCCAGCCCCAACGCTTCGGATGCCTTTTTCAGTCGCTCCTCCAACTCGATATCCCGGAAGGCTCGTCCCAACTCGTTCCCCTCCGTTGGCAGGTTGTCATAATACTTGGCAGAAGCCAACTTCACCATCTTGAGGTTTGCCTCGGCCGAGGTGCCGCCAATCACGAACGCCAGGTGGTAGGGCGGGCAGGCCGCGGTGCCGAGCGACATCATCTTATCGATGAGAAACGCCTCCAGCTTACCGGGAGCGAGCAGCGCCTTGGTCTCCTGGTAGAGATACGTTTTATTGGCCGAGCCACCCCCCTTGGCGATACAGAGGAAATGGTACTCATCCCCCTCCGTCGCGTAGAGATCAATCTGCGCGGGCAGGTTTGTGGCCGTGTTCACCTCGTCGTACATGTTGAGCGGCGCATTTTGGGAGTAGCGCAGGTTCTCGTTGACGTACGTGTTGTAGACCCCTCTTGAGAGCGCCTCCTCATCGTTCCCATCGGTCCATACCCGCTGCCCTTTCTTCCCCATGATAATCGCTGTGCCGGTGTCTTGGCAATAGGGGAGGATTCCCTTCGCCGACACCTCGGCATTACGCAAAAAGGTGAGTGCCACGAATTTATCGTTATCGCTCGCCTCAGGATCGGTAAGTATTTGGGCTACCTGTTCCTGGTGTTCAGGGCGCAACAGGAACTGCACGTCACGAAACGCGGCCTGCGCCAGCAGGGTCAGTCCCTCACTCGATACTTTCAGTATCTCCTTACCTTCAAAGTTCGCCACGGACACATGCTCCTTCGTGAGCAGGTAGTAGGGTGTTTGATCGGAAGCCATGGGAAATGGCTCTTGGTAGATAAATGGTTTTATTGCCATAACTATTTTTTTGACTTGATACTATCCAACATGGAACGACAAAAATACAAAGAAAAAGCGTCATCGTGAAACGGATAATACCTAAATATCCCTCGATTCATTGACCAATAAAAGGAGAAAAATCAAAAACAAAGCGTACCTTCGCGTGTGAACTCACTAAAATAATAATCGAATGAAAAATCTATTGTTAATCACTGCCTTGGTTGCCTTCGTCTTGACATCGTGCACGAGCGGCGGGCAAAAACAGGGGGGCGAAGCACGCGGCACGGGATTGGAAACTACAGAGGTGGCCATCGTCTACAGTGCTGACACGCTGTACGCTGTAGCCGAGTCGTTTCTCGACCAACCCATCACGGTGAAAGGATTTGTCACGCACGTCTGTTCTCACGCGGGCAAACGCTGCTTCCTCACCGGTGTTGACCAGAAGTACACCATCAGGGTAGAGGCGATGGAAGAGCTCGGTTCTTTCAATAAAGAGTTAACTGGAACCGAAGTTGTGGTCGACGGTGTCCTTCGGGAGCGTCGATTAACGCGCACCGAGATCGATGACATGGAGAAAGACGTGAACAAGCGGATGGAAGATGATGAAGAGGAAGGTGCTGCTGAAGCTTGCCAGGCGGAACTGGCCAACATCAACGAGATGAAAGAATGGATGCAGGAGCGCGGGAAAGACTACTACGCCATTTACTACGTCGAAGGACTAAGCTACCGCAAAGCGGGGGATTGATTTTTAAAAACGAAAGTTAATACTAAACTAAACGACTCCATGAAGTGGTCAATTGGCCCAAAAACAAGGAAATGGATCCGTATCCTCCATCGTGACTTGGGTTTCGTGATGGTGGGGCTATGTCTCGTGTATGGGGTTTCAGGTTTCTTGCTTAATCGAATCGATAAAAGAGATCCCTCGTACAAGGTTGAGCAGCACGAAATCACGTTGGCGAAAGGGCTCTCTGAACGTGAATTCCGCGATGCTTGGCAACTTGAGGCCGACCTCCCATCACTAAACAGCGTCGGGCAGCAAGGCAGTAAATACCGCTTACTAATTGACGGTGGGATTGGAGAATATGATCCCGCTACCGGCATAGCAGGATACGAGACAAACAAGCGAAAGCCCTTGGCCTTCTGGATCAATCAACTTCACTACAACCGGGTAGGGGGCTGGTCAATAATGGCCGACCTGTTTGCCATAGGCCTAATTTTCTTCGCGATTTCAGGGCTCTTCATGGTTAGGGGCAAACGTGGTATCGCGGGACGAGGCAAGTGGTTCCTGATTATTGGCCTACTTATTCCCATAGCCTACATTTTACTAGCTAAGTAAATTCAGGGTTACGCCTTACTTAAAATGGTCACGTTGACAGCGTTGATCCCCTTGTCGCCTCGTTCTAGTTCGAAAGCAACCAGATCGCCTTCAGCTATATCTTCAGGGGCATTGCTTATATGAAAAAAATACTCCTGCCTCCCCAAAAGGTCACCGATAAAGCCGTAACCCCGACTCTGGTTAAAAAACTTGACGTGGCCCTTGAATTCATCCTCCTCTTGAACCTCCATCTTTGGGGTTGATATCTCGATGCTCTCCAGGTCCACCTCTTCGACCTGGGGTTCGGGTGGGGTATCAGTAATCTGCCCAAACTCGTCAACGTACGCGATCATCTCCTTAAAGGTACTTGGGCCCTCTGCCCTACGCTCTTCCCGGCGCTTTCTTTTCTCTTTTCTTTTCTGTGCTTTTTTCTTTGCTATTGCTCGTTTACTATATCTGGATTTTGCCATCTGTATTGTTTTATGATTGTATCTGTCTCCCGGTTAATCGACTGATATACCTTACCGTTACACGTCAAGCATCCGCTAAACGTGGCAAGGCAGAAGCATAACGTTTTCGCAAGGAATTTCCTTCAGTCCCAGAACGCTATAATACAAAGGTACAAAAATTAATCTGGGGGTTAAAATCTGTTTCGACCGAACATTCTTCACTCATGTCCTATCCCTTGAGGTTAAAGATACTGATAAAACACAAAATCCCTGGAAGAGTTTCTCTTTCAGGGATTTAAGCAACACACCAATGGTTAAACGTGCGGCCGAAGGGACTCGAACCCCCACGCCTCTCGGCACTAGATCCTAAGTCTAGCGCGGCTACCAATTACGCCACGGCCGCGAAAACCATACTTCAAATTGACGGGTTAACCAGTATATAAACGGCGCCACTTTGATCAATTGGCAGAACCGATATTGTCAAACCGACCGCAAAGATACGATTTTTTTCCATAAAACGATGCCTTGGGGAAAAAAAGCTGGAATGCCCGCCAATATTTTGGGGAATGATGGGAAAGTGGTTAACTTTGACACCGATTAAAGATAATACTAATGAGCAAGGGAACAGTAGTAATTGGGGTGATTGGTGCCGATGTACATGCCGTGGGAAATAAGATCATCGATTTCGCTTTACGGGAAGCCGGTTACAACGTCATCAACCTGGGTGTGATGGTATCGCAAGAGGAGTACATCCAGGCGGCCATCGAGACCGATGCCGATGCTATCTTGGTGTCATCACTCTACGGGCATGGTGAGATCGACTGCCAGGGATTGCGCGACAAGTGCAACGAGGCGGGACTGGGTGATATCATCCTGTTAGTGGGTGGTAACCTGGTAGTGGGGAAACAAAACTTCGAGGAGGTCGAAGCCCGCTTTCTCGATATGGGGTTCGATCACGTATCCGCTCCCGGGACTCCCATCGAGGGGGTCTTTGACTACCTTGAAGAGGCGATAGCCGCCCGAAAGAAATAGGTCAACGCCATGATTTAAGCTTGTTCGATGAAATACCTGACGGCCGATTTTGGCTCTACCTACACCAAGCTGACCGCGATTGATGCGCACCGCGAAGAGATCGTGGGTACGGCAACTGCTTTCACGACCATCACCACCAACGTGATGGATGGCTTCCACGAAGCGATAAAGCGGTTAGAGGCAGCCATCGGCACCTTCGCCTACGACAAGCTCCTCTGCTGCAGCAGCGCGGCGGGCGGCCTAAGGATGGTTGCCCTGGGACTTGTCCCGGAACTGACCGCGAAGGCAGCCCGCACGGCCGCGTCAAGTGCAGGTGCGAAGGTCATCCGTACCTTTTCGTTCGAGATATCCGAGACGGAACGAGAAGCGATAGAGGCCATCGCACCAGACCTGGTGTTGTTATGCGGGGGTACCGACGGGGGCAACCGGGAGGTCATCGTTTCCAACGCCCGAAAACTGGCTGATACCAAGGGCGACTTCTCCATCATCGTCGCCGGGAACAAAAGTGCCGCCGACGAGGTGACCGCCATCCTATCCGCCTCCAGCAAGAACTTCGTGATCACCGAGAACGTGATGCCCCAATTCAACCAACTGAACATCGAGCCAGCCAGGGAGGAGATCAAAAAACTGTTTATCGAGCGCATCGTGCAGGCCAAAGGGCTAAGCCGTGCACAAGCATTAGCGGCGAACGAGATCATCCCCACCCCACTGGCCGTGATGAACGGGTGCGAGCTGCTGAGCAAAGGCACAGGGAATACCGAAGGGATAGGCGATCTGATGGCCATCGATATTGGTGGAGCAACCACGGACGTATATTCCATGTCGCACGGACACCCTACCCTCTCCAATGTTCTGGTGAAAGGGCTCCCTGAGCCGTACGCCAAGCGGAGCGTGGAGGGCGATCTGGGGATGCGCTACAGCCTGCGTTCACTGGCAGAGATAGCCGATATCGAGGAAGTTGCCATGGAGATAGATTTCCCGGTCGAAGAAGTCCAAGCGTGGATAGACGCGTGCCGCCGGACACCCCACCTGCTCGCCGTGGAGGGAAGTAGAGAGCAAGCGATCGAAGAGGCCCTTGCACGCGGTGCCGCCCGTATCGCCACGGTGCGCCACTGTGGATCGTGGGAGTCGGTCTACACGCCGTTTGGACAGGTGTTCGCCTTGACCGGAAAAGACCTCTCGAAGGTTACCCACGTGATAGGCATTGGCGGTGTAATTGCCAATAGTCCCCATCCTGCCCACATCCTGGAAGGTGTTAAAAGTGAAGGGGAAGGAACTCCCCATGCAAAGCCCAAGCGACCCGGCTATCTGGTGGACAAGCGATACATCTTCGCCTCGATGGGACTGTTGAGCCAGGAAAACAAGGAGCTGGCATTGAAATTACTGAAAAGAGAGATCGTTTCGCTATGAAACAATATACACCTTGATGTAACAAACGTTTTTAGCTTAAAAAAACCCGAACATGCAGATAAAAAACCAAAAGCTCACGGATGACGCGTTTTTCGCGGAACGGGAGGAGGTCCTGAAACAGTGGCCCACCGGCAAGGGGGTCGACCTTGATGAAGCGGTGGAGTACCAGAAAAAAATCCCCGCCTCGAAACGGTTCGGCCACGTGCTGGCCAGGGGGGTGGAAGAAAAGGTCACGCTGATACAACCGCGTGCCGGGGTGGCCATCACCAGCGAGCACATTCAATTGTTGCGCTACCTTGAAAAGGAGGGGGAGGCCGACCTGCTGCCCACCACGGTCGATAGCTACACCCGGCTGAACCGGTATACCGAAGCGCAAACGGGCATCGATAAGAGCAAGGAGACGGGACGCTCCATGCTGAACGGGTTCCCCATCGTGAACTACGGCGTGCAGGTGTGCCGGGATGTCACCTCGGCCTTGAAAAAACCGGTGCAGGTGCGCCATGGCACACCCGATGCACGGCTACTTACCGAAATCAGCATCGCCGGGGGCTTCACCTCGTACGAGGGTGGGGGCATCTCCTACAATATCCCCTACTCCAAAGATCACTCGCTGGAGAAGACCATCTCGCACTGGCAATATACCGACCGACTAGTGGGACTGTACGAAGAGGCCGGGGTATCAATTAACCGGGAGCCATTCGGCCCGCTGACCGGCACCCTGATACCGGCCTCCATCTCCAACTCGGTGGCGGTTATCGAAGCGTTGCTCGCGGCTACCCAAGGGGTGAAGGATATCACGGTGGGATATGGGCAGTGTGGCAACCTGATCCAAGACGTAGCGGCGATCCGCGCACTAAAGAGTGTCTGCCAAGAGTACCTCGACAAACATGGGTTCCACGATGTGCGGATCACTACCGTCTTCCACCAGTGGATGGGCGGCTTCCCGCAAGACGAAGCGAAGGCGTTCGGGGTAATCTCGTGGGGGGCCGCCACGGCGGCACTGGCCAAAGCGACCAAGGTAATCGTGAAGACCCCACACGAGGCGATGGGCGTACCCACGAAAGAGGCCAACGCGGCCGGGCTAAGGGCCACCAAGCAGGTGATATCGATGCTCAGAGACCAGGACCTTAGGGGTATCCCCGCCGTGCTGACGGAGAGCGCGATCATCGAGGAGGAGACCAAGTGTATCTTGGATCGGGTCGAAGAGCTCGGAAAAGGGGACTACGCGGTGGGAACCGTCGCCGCCTTCGAGGCGGGGGNACTCGATATCCCATTCGCACCGAGCAAATACAACGCCGGGAAGGTCCTGCCGGCAAGGGACAACATGGGTGCGATCCGCCTGCTGGAGATGGGGAACCTCCCCTTCACGAAAGAGCTAAAGGATTTTCACCGTGCCAAGCTCGAAGAGCGGGGCAAAGCGGAGAAACGACCGGTCAACTTCCAAATGGTCATCGATGATGTTTACGCCATCGGGAAGGGATTCCTCGTGGGACGGCCAAGATAATGCACAAAAAGCAGCTGTTCTTTTGCTTTCAGTCGAGCCTGAAAGCAAAAGTGCAAGAAAAACAAACGCTGAGAAAAGTAAATAAAACGAAGAATATGAAACCGACATGTTTACAATAATCATTAAATGCCCTTAAGGAATGATTATTTTAAACATCAAAGGTTCACTAAAGTTAGTCTATTTCTCGTCATGGCATTGTCCAAGTAAACTTGTCCAATGCTCATTTGACTTAACGAAATAGTTCCATACACTGAAATATAAAGATAAAAAATCGTATGAAAATAGTTGATGTGATTTGCGCCCCGGGAAAAACAGGGTTTTTCTTTGATGATCAGAAGGCGATCAAGGGTGGGGCTAAAAGCGATGGTGCTTTCTACGTGGGTGAATCCCAGACGCCCGGTTTCACGGCGGTTCGTCAGGCGGGTGAAGCCATCTCGGTACTCTTCGTCCTAGAGAATGGGGCGATAGCGCATGGCGACTGCGCGGCGGTGCAATACTCTGGCGCCGGTGGACGCGACCCGCTCTTCCTGGCCGATACCTTTATACCGATCATCCGGGAGGAGATCGCACCGCTCTACGTGGGGCAAAAGATCACCACCTTCCGGGAGATGGCCGATCGGGTGGATAAAAAGGTTCGCCCATCGACCGGGAAGCCGTACCACACGGCCATCCGGTACGGCGTGACCCAAGCCTGCCTCGACGCGGTGGCCAAGAGCCAAGGGCGACTGATGGCCGAAGTAATTGCCGAGGAGTATGGGACCGACCTTTCGAAAACGCTTATCCCCATCTTCACGCAGTCGGGTGACGACCGCTACCTGAACGCCGACAAGATGATCATGAAGGGAGCCGACGTGCTGCCGCATGGCCTCTTTAACAACGTGGAGACGAAAACGGGCCAAAATGGCGAGAAGTTGAAGGAGTACGTGGGGTGGCTTCGCGAACGGATTCTCAAATTGAAGCCTAACGAAGGGTATAACCCGGTGATCCATATCGACGTGTACGGAACGCTGAGCACGGTGTTTAACGACGACAGCGAGGCGATCGCCGATTACTTGGGCGAACTGACCGAGATGGCACGCCCCTTCAAGCTGCGGATAGAGGGGCCGGTGGACATGGGCGACAAGGCGGAGCAGATAAAAGCGCTGAGCGAACTGCGGGCGCAAATGGAAGCGAAAGGGGTAGAAGCCGAAATCGTGGCAGACGAGTGGTGCAACACGCTTCAGGATATCATCGACTTCACGGACAACCGGGCAGGCCACATGATCCAGGTAAAGACACCCGATCTGGGTGGGATCAACAACTCCATCGAGGCGGTGCTCTACTGCAAGAAGCAGGGGATGGGTGCCTACCTGGGAGGTACCTGCAACGAGACGAGCCGCTCGGCCGAGGTGTGCGCGCACATCGCGATGGCCACCTCACCCGACCAGTGCCTCGCGAAACCGGGCATGGGGGTGGACGAGGGGTACATGATCGCGTTCAACGAGATGAGCCGTATACTGGCGCTAGCAAAAAGGAAACAATAAAAAACAGAGAAACACCTAGCGCACCTGAAACTGGCGAATCGAAAAAATGTCGAAAACTACGAAACAAGAAAACACCACTTAAAAAACGTTGAGCCGGTTCAGATACTAACGAAATAAAACGAACCAAAAAAGAAAAATAGGATGGATGAATTAAGGATACTCTCCCCGACCGCTATTCTAGGCTACGGCTTCCCCGTGGAGTCGTTCGAGGAGGGAATGAAACGGAAGCCGCACGTCATCGCGGTAGATGCCGGCTCAACCGACCCGGGTCCCTACTACCTGGGAGCCGGGAAGTCGTTCACCGACAACAACTCGGTAAAAAGGGACCTGGAGATCATGATTCCGGCCGCCCTCGAAGCGGGCATACCGGTCATCATTGGCACCGCCGGGGGGAGCGGGGCACGCCCCCACGTGGCCCTCACGCTGGAGCTCATCAAAGAGATCGCCAACGAGAAGGGACTTACCTTTAAACTGGCCGTGATACAGTCGGAACTGGACAAAGAACTGGTTCGGGAGAAATTCCGGGCGGGGGAAGTAACCCCCCTCTTCCCCGCGAAAGAGCTGACCGAAAAGGAGATCGATGAGGCGGTGCATATCGTTGCCCAGATGGGTGAAGAGCCCTATATAAAAGCCCTGGAGATGGGTGCCGACGTCATCCTGGGTGGCCGAAGCTACGACCCGTCGCTCTTCGCGGCGCTGCCCATCAAGAACGGGTTCGACAAGGCGCTGGCCCTACACATGGGCAAAATACTGGAATGTGCCGCCATCGCCGCATTACCCGGCAGCGGAAGCGACTCCATGTTTGGCTACCTGCAACGGGATGGCTTTATCCTGGAGCCGCTCTCCCCGGCACGTAAGTGCACGCCCCTCTCCGTTTCGGCGCACACCTTGTACGAAAAATCGAACCCGTACGTCCTGCCGGGACCGGGCGGGGCGCTCGACCTGCATGGATGCACCTTCACTCCCGTGGGCGACAACAAGGTGAAGGTAGCGGGAACGAAGTTCGTGCCGACCGATGGGTACTTCGTGAAACTGGAAGGAGTACGAAAAGTGGGCTACCGCACCATCTCCTGCGCCGGCGTGATGGACCCGGTGATGATCGCCAAGATCGATGAGATCACAGCCGAGGTAAAGAAGCGGGTGAAAAACAACTTCGAACACTACGGCTTCCAGGAGTTCTTCCTCGATTTTAAAATTTACGGGAAAGGGGGTGTATCGCTGTTTAATGATACCAGAAGTGTCTCCGAAAATAACGATAATAACGAATCCGTCCCCATGCCCGACGAGTTGATGATCATTATCGAGGCGGTAGGAGCCACCCGGGAACAAGCCAACACCATCTGCGGGTTCGCACGGAGTACCCTACTGCACTACGGTTACGAGGGGCGGGTCGCCACGGCTGGCAACCTGGCGTTCCCCTTCTCTCCCTCCGACGCGGAGATGGGAGAGGTGTTCGAGTTCAATATCTACCACCTGATGAAGGTGGACGACCCGGTATCGCTGTTCCCGGCCACCTACATGCAGTTCAACCAGGGCAAAGCGACGGGGGAAAACAACCACCCTGCACATGTCCATAAAACCTCATTCGCCAAGACCCAACAAGGCAACGAAAACAATGACCCTAACAAGAAAGGAGGAGAGAACCATGCGGTATAAGTTAAGAGACGTGGCCTCGGTCATCCGAAGCAAGAACTCGGGTCCCTACGAACTCACCTTCGACGTGATCTTCCGGGATCCCGAAACCTACGAAAAGGTGAAAAACGCCGGTATCTTCAACGCGAAGATGTTCGCCGAACTGTATGGCATCCCTGAAGCAGACGTGATAGGGGTAGTCCATTTCGACCCGGCAAAAGCGATCAAAACCACCATCGTACGCCCCATTCCCTCGGGAACGCTGGGCGAGACCGACGTGTATGGTGCACAACAACATGCGCCATTAATGAAACTGGAATTCGATCTGTAAAAACCTGCCCTTAATGCCGTAACATGCGCAGCTTTATCCAGCAATACATGGTGTCAGCCCAGTACTTCGCCCCACGGGGCAAGGAGCGGCTGATGTTCTTGGGAGAGCAGATCGCTCACAAGCACCTCTCCTATACCGACCGCCTCATCGGCATCATCGGGGATGCCGGAGCCGGCAAATCCTCCTTTGTAAAGGGGATGTTCCCTGGCCTGCAGCTCTCGAATGATGACGATATCGTGCGCCCCGACAAAATCATGCAGATACGTGACCCGTTTCCCGACCTGGAGCAAGCCACCGCGTTTCATATCGACGTGCGCTTCCAGATGGCCTTCACCCAGCTGCACGAGATCGCGGACTATGTCCACTCTCTTCTGGAGCGGAAACGGCGAATCGTGGTCGAGCACTTTAACCTGCTGTTCCCACTAATGGGGAGAAACGCCGATCTGATAATCGGTATAGGGGAGGAGATTATCGTCGTGAGACCAAGCGTGTTCGGGCCTAGTCCCGACAGCATTTACCGCATCGTCCACGAATCACTCAAGTACCGCAAGATGGCACACAGCGCCGAGGATATTACCATGCAGATCCTCACCGAAGCGTTTCACATTGGGGAGGAGGAGTACTTCTCGTCGGACATCAGAAACGGCTTCGTCCTTAAGTTCCCACGAAAACCGACGATTGACTTGGCTCACTTGGAGGAAAAGATCAGGGAGGAGATCGACAAGGAACTGGATATCGCGTACCTGGACGACAAGCATATCGTGATTGGCGACAAGGTGATCCCGTGCGATGGCCCTCGATTTCACGTCCGCAACACCCGGGAGATCGTGGAGTTTAGTATCCATAAGGAGCTGATTTATGACCCGAAGTCCAACACCTATTGCCTGATAGGCTTGGTGGATAGCCATACCGATGACATCGAGAATCGAAACACCTACCATTTCTTAACGCGGGATTACCCTACAACAACCCACAGCATATGAGACAGATAGAAGCCCACCGAGTCACCGAGCTGGTCGAACAGCTCTGCATTGAAGCGTGCTGCGTGATTGCCCGCGATATTGAGGACAGCTTCATCAATTACCGGGAGACAGAGAGGTCTCCCCTGGGGCAACAGGTACTCGGCACCCTGATCGAGAACGCGTCGATTGCCCGGGAGGGGCGAGATCCTTTATGCCAGGACACCGGTATGACGGTAGTCTTTGTCACCATGGGACAAGAGGTTCACGTGACGGGCGGCTTTATCGAAGAGGCCATCAACAAGGGTGTGCGCCAGGGGTACGTGAAGGGGTTTCTCCGCAAATCGGTAGTGGAAGACCCTTTCAACCGGGTGAACACGGGCGATAACACCCCTGCGGTCATCCACTACGAGATGGTTCCGGGTGACACTTTCCGGGTGACCGTCGCGCCCAAGGGGTTCGGGAGCGAAAATAAAAGCGCGCTACGCATGCTCACCCCAAGCGAGGGGGTAGAGGGGGTGAAACGGTTCGTGATCGATACCGTCGCCACAGCTGGTGCAAGCGCATGCCCGCCCGTTATCGTCGGCGTGGGCATCGGCGGCACCATGGAGCGAGCCGCTTACTTGGCCAAGAAAGCACTCTTGCGACCGGTCGGCACGAAAAACGAGGATGAGGAGCTTGTCTCCTTGGAGGCGGAACTGCTAGAGAAAATCAACAGGCTAGGGATCGGTCCCGCCGGACTGGGAGGCAGCACCACCGCCTTGGCGGTACACGTGATTACCCAGGCCACCCATATCGCCGGTCTTCCGGTCGCCGTCAACATCGGCTGTCACGCTACGCGCCACGCCTCGGGGGCGCTCTAAAAGAGCACCATCCCCTTGTACACATGACCCGAAGGGAACAGGGAACAGGGAATAGGAAACAGTTAACGTTCAAACGAAACGCCTACCATCCAAAAACGAATGCCCTCTAAAAAGAAACAACATGCAGGAAAAGAACCAACCACCCGCGCCAATAAAGCTTACAACCCCGCTGACCGACAGGATAATTCGCTCACTTAAAGCGGGCGACATGGTCTCACTATCCGGGATTGTTTACACCGCCCGTGATGCCGCGCACGGCCGACTGGTAGAAATGGCCAACCGGGGCGAAGCAATGCCTTTCGCCTTCCCGGGACAAGCGGTCTTCTACGCGGGACCAGCCCCCGCCAAGCCAGGGAGACCCATTGGCTCCGTAGGCCCCACCACCGGTAGCCGGATGGATGCCTACTCTCCCCGTTTGATGGAGATGGGGCTGAAAATCATGATCGGGAAAGGGAGTCGAAGCGAGGAGGTGATAGAGGCTATCAAAAAGCACGGCGGCGTCTACTTCGCCGCTATCGGGGGCATTGCCGCCCTGATGGCACGGAGCGTGGAGAGCGCCAAGGTAATCGCGTTCGAGGAACTGGGTACCGAGGCGATCCGTGCGCTAAGGGTCACCTCCCTACCGCTTATCGTGGCCATCGATCACCAGGGAAACAACATCTACGAAACCGGTCCCCAGCAATACCATTGTTAGTCACATCTCTCGATGGGAAATGGGAAACGCTTTCAATACCGCCGCTTCAATCACCTTTGGAAAGTGAAGGTACTCCAACTCGTGCACCTTCTGCGCCACATCATCGGCGCTATCCGTGGGCAACACCTGGCATCGGGCTTGGAAGAGGATGGCTCCCTCGTCATAATGCTCGTTAACGTAATGGATGGTGATACCCGATTCCGTGTCACCCGCATCCACCACCGCCCGGTGAACCCGATCACCATACATCCCCTTGCCCCCATGCTTGGGTAACAAGGCGGGGTGAATATTCAGGATCCGGTCCGGGTAGGCTTCCAAAATGGGTGGCGACACCTTTAACAAGAACCCGGCTAATATAATAAAATCAACGCTATACGCCTGCAAGGCATCCAATACGGGCCCACCCCCCTCAAACTCCACCTTGCAAAACGAGCGGGAAGGGATACCAAGCGCTTGAGCACGCGTATGCACGAAGGCTTCTTTCCTATTCGATAGAATTAACACTACCCGAATCCGTCTGTTCCCAGAAAAATATCGGGTAATATTTTCGGCGTTGCTCCCGTTACCCGATGCAAAAATGGCGAGATTAATCATGAAAAAGCCGTTTATTTGCACATAAATAGCATTTTTGTGCAATTTTATTGATTTTAAAGGACAAAAGTTTGCACAATTAGAGAAAATTTGTGTTACTTTGCAGTCGCGAATTTAGGAATAATATTTTTTATTAATCATTAATATCGAAAGTTATGTCTGAAGTAGCACAAAGAGTAAAGGCGATTATCGTCGACAAATTGGGTGTTGAAGAATCTGAAGTAACGGAAACCGCCAGCTTCACCAATGATTTGGGAGCTGACTCTCTCGACACTGTTGAGTTGATCATGGAGTTCGAAAAAGAGTTCAACATCTCGATTCCTGATGACCAAGCGGAGAAGATTTCTACCGTTGGTGACGCGATTTCTTACGTGGAAGAACACGCGAAATAACCCATTCCCTTTTTATGGAATTAAAAAGAGTAGTAGTAACAGGCCTCGGCGCGATTACACCGCTGGGCAATGACGTTCAGACCACCTGGGAGAACGCGGTTGCCGGCAAGAGTGGCGCCGGGCCTATTACCCATTTTGACGCCTCGCTGTTCAAGACGCGCTTCGCGTGCGAGGTGAAAGACTTTGACCCCTCCAGCCTGTTTGACCGCAAGGAAGCGAGAAGGTATGACCGTTACTCACAGTTAGCCATTCAGGCGGCTAAAGAGGCGATGGCTCACTCCGGACTCGACCTTGAGGAAGAAGATAAGGACCGCATCGGGGTTATTTTTGCCGCTGGGATTGGTGGTATTAAAACTTTTGAAGAGGAGGTAGGCGGGTATTACCAGGCGATAGACAAAGGGCCTCGGTTCAATCCTTTTTTCATTCCGAAAATGATAGCGGATATCGCCGCCGGGCATATCTCTATGATTTATGGACTGAGGGGACCCAATTACGCTACCGTATCGGCTTT
>JGI24710J26742_10000155_pt1 | contig 60945 bp, 36 predicted proteins | sample BioPla2DNA2_FD_26742 | JGI IMG/M metagenome (IMG submission 26742) | reverse complement strand
TGAAGTCTCTTACGCTGTGCTGCTCTCCGGTTGCTATGACGAAATCGTCGGGCTTGTCATGTTGCAGAATCAGCCACATGCACTCTACATAATCTTTGGCGTAGCCCCAGTCGCGAAGGCTGTCTAAGTTGCCCAGTTCCAAACGCTCTTGCAAACCTTCTGCAATGCGTCCGGCCGCAAGAGTGATTTTTCTGGTGACAAAAGTTTCTCCTCGGCGCTCTGACTCATGGTTGAAGAGAATGCCGTTGGAAGCGAACATGTTGTATGCTTCTCTGTATTCTCTCGTTATCCAGAATCCGTAAAGCTTCGCTACAGCATAAGGAGAATAAGGATAAAAAGGCGTGGTTTCGCTTTGCGGCACTTCTTGGACTTTGCCGTAAAGCTCAGAAGTAGAAGCCTGATATATTCTGGTTTTCTCAGTCAATCCGAGTATTCTTACCGCTTCCAAAACTCTCAAAACGCCGAGAGCGCCTATGTCGCCGGAATATTCGGGAGCATCAAAGGAAACATGAACATGGCTCTGAGAAGCCAGGTTGTATATTTCATCGGGTTTCGTAAGGCCGATTATGCGGATAAGAGAAGACGAGTCTGACAAATCGCCGTCATGAAGGGTTACTTTTCCCGTCAGATGGTCTATTCTTTCCGTATTGGAAACTGAAGCTCTTCTGATAATTCCGTGAACTTCATAGCCTTTTTCCAATAAAAACTCCGCCAGATATGAACCGTCCTGGCCGGTTATCCCTGTAATCAATGCGACTTTGCTCATCTTGTTTTCCTTTCGTCAATGGGAGTTTTGCTCGTTAAAGAAGCAAGATATCATAAGTTTCTTAGAAAATACTGTTTTCGCCTATTTTTCATTAAATAGTAATCCATCTTGCTGGAATAATTTCAATTTTTCTTCCATCAAAAAACCACTTTTCAGGAGCAACTACAACTTTTCCGTCATATTCTCTCAAACGTGCTCCCCACCAATGAAAGGTGCTGTTTATAATGATAGAATGTTTACAGCTCGCCATTAGCATAAGTTCTTCAAAGTCAGTGACTATGTCTTCTTTTTCTCTGTAAAAGATTTTTCTCTCGCCGAGATCTATGTTGTTTTTAACCCATGGAATATCGTCCGAAAAAATATAATATACTGGAGAATTGACCTTAGACTCTATTACTTGAATAGCTTTATCAAAGTAATCCTGTCCGAAGCTTCCGTAAAGACTAGGATATTTAGTATAATCGCCTCGTCGTATCCCAATAAACACTGAATCTTCATTTTTTACTTGTTCTATTGCTGCCTGAGTTTTATCACTAAGTTTTTCTTTAGGTAAAAAGTCATTTTGCAATTCTTCCCAAACGGCATCGACATATTTCCATGACTGCCAATACCCGTCAAAATAACTATTCTTAATTATTTGTTCGATGGGTTTAATTGTCATATCATCATTTGACTCAAGATAATATTTTCTATTAATCTTTCTTTCCCATTTATTTATTCGGCTATATCTTGGAGAATTAGGGTGACTCCTATTCTTAAAAAACAATACTTTATCAATATCGTTACAGGTAGCCTCTTCCAAAGTTAAGTTAAAATTAAAAAGACGTGGAACTCTTATGGAGTCATTTTCTTTGAAAAAATTAAAATATGAAAAATCAATTTTTACAATTTCGCTAGTCTTGCTTTGAAGCAGTTTTGCAAAAGCGTATTGGAACATTTGGTTTCCTAATCCGCCAAAAAGTCTCACAATTTTCACAGTTTTTCCTCGAATAATTATAAACAAGAATTTCCAATCCACAGCTACACAGAACCTGTAACAAAGAGTGAACAGGAAGTAGTAGATGATTAGACAAAAAGGATAATACCACGGAACACACTTGATTTTAAGCTCTGCTTAAAATCAAGGAGTGCAGTGCAGGGAATCGGGAGTAGTGAGAACTAAATACTCAGAACAGAAACTATAAAAAAACTACAAATACCTTTCTAACCACAAAAATCACGAAAAAGGACAGATTAGAAAACAGTTCTTAATCCAGCAATTGAGTCTAAACAATTCAACTCGCCACGCGGTACGGATTTTTAAGCCAGCTTAAAAATCCATCTGTGTAATCTATGGATAAAGAAAATGTTCTGGAGTTTTTCCGTGTACTCCATGTGTTCTGTGGTAAAAAATGTTTTGACTTCTTTTTTCGTGGTTTTCGTATATTTCGGGCTTATAAATTTATCGTATTTCCAGCAGTTTATTTGGGGTTTTGGTGAACTTATGAAGTCCTTTTTCTTCTACTAGGAAAGAGTCTTCTATTCTGATTCCGCCCCACCCTTCTATGTAAATGCCTGGTTCCACTGTACAAGTATGTCCCGTCTGTACAATTTCCTCGCAACTCTGAGATAAAGCAGGTTTTTCGTGAATTTGAAGTCCGAAAGCGTGCCCCAATCCATGACCGAAGTTTTTGCCGTAGCCTTTGGATGCAATATGCTCGCGGGCAATAGCATCTATTTCTTTGCAAGGAACACCTGGTTTTATAGCATCAATCGCCTTTTTCTGAGCAGTGAGCACTATGTCGTAAATTTCTTTGAACTTCTTGGTCGCTTTGCCCATGAAGATAGTTCTGGTCATATCGGAATGATAGCCATTATAAGTGGCTCCGAAATCTATCTTGACCATTTCACCTTCTTTGATCTTCTTACTTGTAGGCTTGGCATGAGGTGAAGAAGAATTTTCGCCCGAAGCTACAATCGTGTCAAAGCTGGGAACATGCGAACCGTTGGTCTTCATGAAAAATTCCAAATGAGCCGCAACTTCGATTTCAGTCATACCAGGCTTAATAATTTTCATCAGCTCTGCAAAAGCAGCATCAGCTATAGCAAAGGCTTTGTCCAAGTTCTTTTTTTCGTCAGGAGTTTTAATTTTGCGCAATTCTTCAGCGAGATTGTCTGTAGGAAAAAGCTCTGCAGTAAGCTTTTCATGGAATTTCAAATATCTTTCAACAGTCATAGACTTTTCAAAGCCTATAGCACCCTGATTTTTGCTGTTTATAAAATCATACATTGCATTCGGCTCATTGGCAGGCAATATAACAATCTCCACATTTTTGCCTGCTTCTTTTTGGCTTTGCTCCTGATAACGAAAATCAGTGAAAAGATAGGTTTTGCGCGGAGTCAGGAAAAGAGTACCGTTTGAGCCAGTAAAGCCAGACAAATACCTGACATTATCTAAGTTTGTTATCAAAAATGCTTTGTAATTTTCACTAAACAGCTGTTTAAAATTTTTGATTCTCGTTTTAAAAGTCATCATTAACTCCTTGAAATTAATACACCTTCAATTTACAGACTTTATTGAATGCGAATTGATTTGTGAAGAATCGAACATTGTACCCTTCAAATGCGATCTGGTCACTTTATGCGGCGATACAACAGTCAGAGCGAACTTATCAGGTTTAAGTATTTCAGCCGCCAGACTCTTAATATCCTCAACAGTTACTTTCTTATAGGGCTTCAGCATTGCTTCAGGGGTCACAGGTTCTATTCCATATAAAAAGCCGCTGGCTAAGCGGTTCATACGATGATTTGTTGACTCAAGCCCAATCAACAAGTTGCCTTTGAATTTGTCAAAAGTTGATTTCAGCTCTGATTTTGAAATGCCCTTTACAGCTATCTTTTCTATTTCCTCTCTGCAAATAGACAATATAGAATTTATATTCTCAACGGATGTCCCCGCATATATAGCAAACATTCCCGTATCAGCAAATGAGGAATGATAAGAATACACGTTATAGGCCATTCCCCGCTTTTCTCTTATTTCTTGAAAAAGCCTGCTGCTCATTCCGCCGCCCAAAACAGTGGATAAGTAAAGCATAGCATATCTTTTCGGGTTTTTGTATGAAACTCCTTCGGCTCCGAGAGCTACATGAACCTGCTCCATATTATTGATATAAATATTAACATCATTTTTAGGTCTGACACGGTGTTTCACTCTGTTAAGAGTTCCTAAAGGAACTGCGGAGAACTTTTCTTCAATCAGAGACTTCAACACCTCAAAATCAAAGTTGCCGGCTGCCGCTATTAAAAGGTTTCCGCCGACATATTGTTCATTGTAGACTCGCATTATATCGTCTCTGGTTATAGCCGAAACAGAGTCGCTGTTGCCTAATACCGGCTCTGCAAGCTTAGAACCATGCCATACAGATTGACCTAAGAACTCGTGAATTTGCTCCTCGGGCGAATCAGAATACATCTTGATTTCTTCAAGTATCACTTTTCGCTCTTTTTCAATCTCATGTTCAGCAAACAGTGAGTTCAAATACATATCCGATAAAACATCAATAGCCATTTTAAGTTTGTTTTTGACTACTATTCCAAAATAGGAGCAGAAATCTTTGGCAGTAAAAGCATTCAAGACTCCGCCCACATTTGAAAACTCCTGAGCTATTTTTTTAGCTGAGCGCTTATGAGTGCCTTTAAAAAGCATATGTTCAATAAAATGAGATATGCCATTGAGCTTTGGGGGCTCATAAATTACTCCGGTGTGCAGAAACAAGCCCAACGAAACTGTCTGAACTGTAGGAATTCGCTCTGCTATGAGGGAGATGCCGTTGTCAAATCTATGCGTATAATATGGTTTGTCCAAAATAGGGTTCTCCGCAGTTAAAGTTTCAATCGTCTTCTTCTATCGGCAAAAATCCCTGACTTTCATTGAATTCTTTTTGAGTATTTTGTTCTTTCAGCAAATATTCGGGTGAGCCATCCTCTGGAAGCAGGCGTGTATCAAAGTCCAAAACCGGTCTGGGCAGCTCATTAAGATTTTTAATTCCGAAATAATAAAGAAAATCTTGAGTCGTTGAATATAACCTTGGACGGCCTATAACTTTTTTTTCGCCTGAAATATAAATAAGCTTTTTTTCCAGAAGTGTGGAAATAACCCCGTCACAGTTCACTCCTCTGACAGCATCTACCTCAGCCTTAGTAACCGGTTGCTTAAAAGCTATGACAGAAAGGGTTTCCAAAGCAGGCAAAGAAAGAGAAACCAGTTTTTGGCCATCCATCTTTTTAATGTAGTCCGAAACCTTGGCTTTGGTAGCCAACTCAATGCCTGAATCAAGCAAAACTACTTGCAAACCCGACCTGCTATCTTCATCATATTGATGTTTTCGCATCATCACAAGTTCATGAGCAGCTTCAGGAGAAATTTCCAGAATTTCAGCCAGCTTTTCCACTGGAATAGGCTTATTATTAACAAGCAAAATCGCATCCAAAGCAGAAAGCAAAAGTTCCAATTCAGACTGAGGCATATCAGACAATTCTTGTCTATAGGAATCACTTGAATCAATCTGCGCTCTCTCATCAGTTATGCCTTCATCTGTTTCTGGCACATTGATATTTTCCGCATCTGTATTAATTTCTGGAGTTAATTCAGCAAAGTCGTTCATTTCTATTGTATCTTGCATCTTCTTTTTACCTGTTAAAAAGCTTGTTTTAAGGCTGTAGGCTTAATATGTATTTCTGAAAAGTTTTCTTTCTGGTTAAAGGTTATTTCTCCGGTTTTTGTCATTTCAAGCATAGCCATAAAAGAAAGGACTGTCTCATATCTTGTAGCTTCTTCTGTCAAACGCTTAAAAGTAATATCACCTTTAAAAGTTTTCAGTATAATCCTAAGCTCATTAATTCTTTCCGCTACGCCAAGTTTTTCCAATACAACATTGTAAACTGGCGGCGCTATCCTGCGTTTGACCAAAGCGTGGTAAATACCTAAAAGTTCGTAAGGCCCTACATTTATTTCTAGTATTTCTTCAGGAGAACGTTCGGCATTGGTTTGTCTCACATATATTCTGGAAGCGTTTTGCTCCATCTCGCGCAACTTTGCAGCCATTTCCTTAAAGCTCTTGTATTCGATAAGCCTTTCTACCAATTCTGCTCTGGCATCTTCTTCAGCCATTTCTTCGTCATAGAAATCATCAAAATCACTATCCAATGGCCTCTCTTTAGGAAGAAGCATCTTGGACTTGATTTCTAGCAAAGTTGCGGCCATAACCAAGAAGTCCGAAGCTATTTCCATGTCCAGTATTTCCATAAGCTGGATATACTCAAGATATTGCTCCGCGACTTGAGCTATGGGGATATCATAGAGATCAATCTTTTGCTCTTCAATCAAGTGATAGAGCAAATCAAAGGGCCCCTCGAATACGGGAAGTTTTACCTGATAACCTTCATTCATTCAGTAATACAGCCCCAAGCCCTTTCTTACTTCCGCTATCGTCTGATCCGCTACCAATGAGGCTTTTTTCTCACCCTCTTTGAGCACGTCAGTAATATAGTCAGGCTGCTTTTCCAGTTCCGCCCTCTTTTGCCTGAAAGGCTCAAGCATATTGTTGATGCGTTCAAAAAGTATCTTTTTGCAATCCTTGCAGCCAATAGAAGCTGTTCTGCAGCCGTCCGCTGTCGCTTCCAGCTTATCTTTGACATAGATTTTATGATACGCATACACATTGCAAACTTCAGGCTCGCCAGGATCAGTCTTTCTGATTCTTTGTGGGTCAGTGATCATCTGCTGAATCTTCGCCTTAAGACTCTTGGGTTCTTCCCGCAAGTTTATCGCATTATCATAGGACTTGCTCATTTTGCGGTTATCAACTCCGAGCATCAAAGGAACATCCGAGAGCAGCTCTTTGGGTTCTACCAAAACATCGCCGGCATACTGATTAAAGCGCCTGATAATTTCTCTGCTTAATTCCATATGTGGAATCTGATCTTTTCCGACCGGCACCAAATCTGCTTTGTAGACAGCTATATCGGCAGTCATCAAAACAGGATAAGTCAGTTTTCCTGCTGAAACGCCAGCTCTTGTAGAATCGTCTCTTACAAAGTCTTTATAGGTCGGACATCTTTCCAGCCATCCTAACGGAGTGAAGTTGTTTAATATTATGCTCAATTCAGCATGTTGCGGCATCGCGGATTGTCTGAATATCACAGATTTCTCCGGATCAAGACCAACACTCAGCCAGTCTATTATCATGCTGTGAGTTTTTTCTTTGACATCGCTTATAATTGTATCTGTAAAAGCATGCCAAACGGCAGCAAAAAAGTAGCATTCATAATCTTCCTGCAAGTTCACCCAGTTTTTGAGAGTGCCTTCCAAATGTCCTAGATGTAAATCGCCTGTTGTTCTCATTCCGCTAACGAGAATCTTTTTTGGCATGTCTTATATATCTCCTTTACGAACAAAATTAATGTGTTTTAAAGAGTAAATAGTTCAGTAGCCCATTCTGTCCAGTATTCTTTTTACTTCGTATTTAAGGGTTTCAGGCGGATTTGAATTTAAAGTTCTCATGAAGTAATCAGCCGCTCCGTCAGTTTCGCCTTGTCTGAAAAGTAAAACGGCTATATTAAAATAAGCCTCTGAGAAAAAAGGGTCAAGTTCTACAGTTTTTTTCCACTGAGTTATAGCTTCTTCAGGTTTATCTTTTTTATCCGCAATGTTTCCAAGATAAAAGCTTACAGTAGGATCTGAAGAGTTTTCATAGACTCTTAAAATTTCCGCGGAACGTTCCAAGTTGCCGTTAAGATAATAGAGCTGTCCCAAACGTTTTTCCAATCTTTCGTCCAAAGAAAAAGACAAGTCGGGGGCAGACAAGGCCAATAAAGCATCATAATCTTTCGACAGTTTCATAAGAGTCAGAGTGTAGAGATCCATTTCCGCAGCAGAATCAAAATCTCTGTAGTTAACACTATCTAAGAAACGTTCATCTCCAATCCCCGGAGTTTGATTGCGGGAAATTTCTATATAAGCATAAAGCAAATTATAAAAGTTTTGACTGTTAAAGGAGAGGCCTTGGGTGTTAAAAAGATTGCTTGCTTCGCCAAAGTCGGCATCAACCACATTTGATTTTATATTTGCAATAAGAGCATCTTTGGAATTGGAAGTTCTACCGTATGAAGTTTCAGTGTCTTCTGAGAAATAAAACACTACTTCATCTCTTCCATATGTGTATGCAATCTTTTTAAGAGGCAGATCTGAAGTTTTTACCTCAAAAACAACATTGTCTTCAAAAAGCATGCCTGGCTTCAAGTTGTAATTCCGTCCATAGAAAGCTCTCTCTGCATCCGGCATAGGCTTGTAAGGAGTATTTGAGAGACCGTAAAGAGTAAAGTTGTCTAATGGCTCCATAAGTTTGGGCAAAAAGGCAGTATTAGTAAATTGATAATGCACTGTTACTTTGCTAATAGGCTCTTTTACGCCCATAAGCATGCTTGTCTTGCTTTCAATAGAAGGTTTATAGACTCTTAAAACAAAGTTGCGCTCAAGCGGACTATCATAACCGACTTCGCCTCTTACAGTCGCTGCAAAAGCAGCAGGCAAAGCAATTGAAATCAAAGTCAGCGCCAACAGAATCTTTTTCATCAGTAATTGTCTTTCAGATATCTTACTTTTTCTCTGATCTCATTAGCTCTTGAGCTTCCCGAAAAACGACTGAGGTAATCTTCATAAATACTGATCGCTTCGCCGACTTCATTAAACTCCGTTTCATGAATGGCTGCTTTACGTATCAAAGCTTCTCCCGCTTTATCCGAATAGGGGTAGTTATCAATAAGAGTGTCATAGTATTTAATAGCAGTATTCAGCGAATCTCTTGTTTTTTTGTATCTGACTTGGTTGTCCACGACCACTTTTTGCATCGAACTGACATCATTTTCATATATCATGGCTACTCTGAAAATCATTTTGTCTATACCTTCCGCATCGTGATACTTGGAAGAGACTTCTTCCAGAACTTCTATAGCACCGTCATAATCCTTAAGTTTTTCGTCTAAAATCGTAACGAGCTTTTTATAGGCAGCGATAGCCTCTTCATCTGTATCCGCCAAATGAGCCGCATCACGATAAGCATCGGCCGCATCTCTGTAATCGCCAGACTGAGTATACATATCTCCTAATGTGACATACTCTTTATATTCAGTGCCATGATCCATATCATCAATGAGATTCTGCTGGAGTTCTATTGATTTGCCCGCTTCTGAAGTAAGCGGAGCAAGTTTTGTCATTTTTTGGCGTGCTTCTTCATAGTGAGGACTATATGGATACTTATCTACAATTACAGTATAATTTGCCGCAGCCTCTTCAAGCATGCTTAAAAATTCCTGTGTAGATGCAAGGCTCCAGTATACTTTGTCGATAGCTAAATATGAGGGATATTCATCCACTATGTTTTGATAAATCTCTAAAGCTTGGGGGTAATGCTTAAGCTTGGTTTCATATAGCTGTGCTATCTGATACAAGGTTTCCGGAGCTTGAGGCCCCTTTACGCCGCCTTCATTCATTGCCGAGACCATCATCTGGGCAGCTTCATAATAGTACATAGTAGCCTGTGACATAGCCGCATCAGCTTGCTGTTGCCTGATTTTGCCAATTTCCAGCAAAGCCATTGGTCTGTATCGAGGATGATCAAGCAATGGCTGCAAGACTTGGACAGCCAAGTCAGGATTACTGTCTCTGTTAGCCTGCATTGCTTTTTGATATTCCGGTGTATATTGTATTGCTTGAGCAAAAACGGTGTTAACTCCTGTTAAAAGACAAATCACAAGTAATAGGGTTAGGCTTGTCTTGTTATTTAGCACTTTAAAACACCCCTCTTTTTTTATTTTGTTTTAATGTCTCTTATGATAGCATAACTTATTCTCTTTAATAATCTTTTATGAAAAAACTAAACTTAAACACATCATCTGACGATATAAATAGACAAGACCGCTTTGCAACTGATCACGAAGAGGGTCTGGATTTCGCTCTGGTTCCAATTGAGGCAATAGTCCCCAATCCGGGTCAGCCGCGAAAGTTCTTTGAAAAATCAAAATTGGACGAACTCGCCGAGTCAATCAAGCATAACGGACTCTTACAACCAATGCTTTTAAGAAAAACTGGAGACACCTACCAGATAGTTTCCGGAGAGCGCAGATATCGTGCATGCAAACAAGCTGGATTGCGAAAAATCCCTGCTTTTATCAGGCATATAGATGACAGAGCCACCGACATTGCGGCTCTGATTGAAAACATTCAGCGCGAAGATTTAAACCCTCTGGAAGAAGCAGCGGCTTTGAAGAAAATATTGCTGAAATACGGCATGACTCACGACAAGCTCGCAACAAAACTTGGAAAAAGCCGCTCTGCTCTGACAAACAGGCTTAGACTCCTCAAGTTGCCACGCTACACTCAGAATTTGATTGCAAGCGGAACCTTAAGCACGGGTCATGCAAAAATGCTTGCTGGACTCAATGACGAAAAAGAAATACTCCAATGGAGCCAAAAAATCGTCAACGAAGGTTTGTCCGTTTTTGAAACAGAAAAACAGCTGAAAATAGCAAAAAAAGCATCACTGAAGCTTGTACGCCAATCATCTAAAAGACCCTCTGCAAAAGATGTTAATTTGAAAGCTGTCGAAGAAACACTCCAAGAAGCTCTTGGGGCCAAAGTTAAAATATTGCAAAAGAAAAACAAAGGTTCGATTCTGATTGAGTTCTATGATAACGAAGATCTGCAGCGTGTTGTAGAGCAAATTACTAACATACTACTGTAAAAGAGGAAATACCTTTGAAAGTAAAATTTTGGGGAGCCAGAGGCTCAATACCCTCTCCTGGACCGAATTATACTAAATTCGGCGGCAATACGACTTGCATTGAAGTCTTAACTTCTGAAGGCAGAATTATTATAGATGCAGGCACTGGAGCCCGTCCACTCGGAGACGAAATCCTCAGCGAAGGCGATTCTTCCTCTCGCAACATTAACTTTCTGATTACTCACACGCACTGGGATCACATACAGGGGTTCCCTTTTTTCCAGCCTATCTTTGAATCAGCCTCAGATCCGAAAAAAGCCCGGAAAATTTCTATTTATGGCCGTGCCAGCACAGGCTCAGATCTTCGCCAAGCTTTTGCAAATCAAATGAATAATACCTATTTTCCAGTTCTCATGCGCAATATAGCCGCCAACTTAAAATTCCACGACATTGAGCCTGGAAATTCCTTCAACATTGGCAAAGTTCAGATAAAAACCGCTCTGTTAAATCATCCAGGCGGAGTATTGGGCTATCGTATTGAAGATAATGGCAAAGTTATAGCAATAGCCACCGACTATGAACATCCCGAAGACGGCCAAAAAGATGAAAATCTTGAGTATATTGGAAGAGACAGCGATATTTTGATTTATGATGCACAATATACATGCAATGAATACAACGGTTCACCAGAAACAGGCGAATCCTCGAAAAAAGGCTTTGGTCACTCAACCCCGAGTAAAGGAGTTGAAGCAGCTAAAGAACTCAATACGAAAATGCTTGTGCTCACTCATCATTCACCGTCACATGACGACAAAATGCTGGCTGCAATGGAAACTAATATAAAGAAAAGATTCAACTCCTGCTTTGCCAAAGAAGGATTAGTAATAGAAATTTAAATTTCTGCTTACTCTCCTGTAGTTCCGTCTGAATTTGTGGTATATTTTCCGCATGTTTCCGGTTCACAAATCAAAACGGATCCTTTTTTTCAGCGCCTTAGCACCAAACTCTGGCAAGTCCTCACTTCTTGCCGCCCTTGCTGCTATGTACAGAAACAGCGGTTTAAAAACTGCTGTGTTAAATCTGGACGGAGACTGTCCAGAGAAATTGCCAGCCAAGCTTCGCATACTCGCAGCAATTCAAGAATATGCACAGCTCACGGACGTAATCTTCTCAAGAACCTCAAAATCCGGGAAAAGCTTTTATTTCACTAACACACATTTAATTTCTTATTTTCCCGCAACAAAGTTAAAAAAAACCTCGGATATAAACCGTGATGTTTCATTGAGAGACTTTTGTCTTCAACTAGCCTCGTTTTTTGATGTTTTGCTTATTAATCAAAGAGCCTCAAAAAATGAAGTGGCAGCTCTCCCGCGTCTTCTCGCCCAATCTATTTTCACCAGAGGCTCAAAAGCTACAGGGATAACCATCTCAGAAGTATCTTACGATTCTATAGTTCAACTGGACTCTGTACTTCAGGAAAACAAAGACTTTTATTATTACGCTGCTGAAAAAGGCGTATTTGTTTTTAATCGTAACACACCTTCCGATCCTGACCAGCCATCTCAAACTGAATTAAATAAGCTCTTAAATTTGCCACGCAGCATGTTTTTTGCTGAAACCCCATTGCTTGATTTTGAATCACGCCACAGCCGTGATCTTTCACAAACCGCACAGCTGAGAGAAAAGCTCAACAGAGACCTCGCTGCCCTTGACACTTTGCTGTTTGAACCTCTTCTTCCTCAAACCAACGAACATGATGAAGAAACATATTTCAACATTTATGACGAAGAGCTTAGAAGCAAAATATTTGAAATAGCTGAAAAACTTCAGCAAAAAGCTGCCTCTGCCTTAATGATTCCGACCAGCTTTATTCAAATTTTCTTAGAAGAAAGCACAGATAACTGCAGAATCCGCTTGCGTATCGCCGATAACAAACAACTGTTTTTGCCGGTTTATGCCCCTATCTCTATAGAATTAGACACTAAACCTAATATTAAAACTGAAACAGACTCCTTCTCAACTAAGCCTTTTTTCTCCTATCAGCTCTATACTGCTTACGACACTAAACCCGAGACTTGTGTAATACAGCTCTCTCCTGTTTATAGCTTTGACGATTCGAAAAATCTGGTTCCTGAAAAGAAAATAGACTCCTCATCCACTTTAAAAATGGCCCGTCCGCTTTACCCGTCGCCAATTCTTATCCATTATTTGACGACCTTGCCGGATATTCCCACTTTTATGTCCGCATTAGGCCTGGATCCGGTTTTTGACGCAAACAAAGCCCTCTATGCTGGAACATCTCTTCCCAAAAGCGTCTACAGCAATTTAACAGCACTAGTGCCTTCTACATTTCTTCTGCCTGAAACCTCATCAAAACCCGCTTTTATAAGCAGCTATTCTCTTTCCGAAAAATTATATTCTGCCGCCTCATTCCTATCTTTAGACTATTCACAGGAAATACCCCTAAAACGGCAAAACTTTTTGAGCTTTGGAATACGCAAATCAGATAAAAAGCCGTTTATATCTGAAACACCTAACCCACAGATAAATCTGGTCTTTAAAACTCCTCAAAAAACTTACTCCCCCTCTTCTGAATCATCTTCAATAGGCAAATTTCGGATTTTTTCTCCCGAATACTCTCCTCAAGAGTTCTGGACTCCCAAAGTCTCAGACTTCTCAATTGCTCAAACAGAACCTTTTGCTACTTTAGAAAATCCACTTAAAGCACTTCCTTTAGAAATTGCCTTTGAAAGCCCCATATCACCTTTATATAATGACAAGCCGCTAGACAATCTCTGGCAAACATACAGCTATAACTCTTCAGATTTTTCAGATATCTACTTGCTTAAGCCTATTTCCGTTTTTTCTGGAAAACCTGATGTATCCTTGTCAAAAAACATTGCATTTACACCATATCACGATGAAAATCCGCTTTTCCAAGAACCCATCATAGCAAAACCACCTTCCCTTGCTGCCCCTCCTTTTTTCTATATGGAAACGGACATTGTTCATGACCTTATAGATAAAGCCGCAGATTCATTAGATATTCTGTGTTTTCCTCACAACTGCTCTTTTTTGGAAAAACTCGATCTTTCTTCAAGAACTGTCCTAGCCTTTTCTAATCTTACCGAGAACAACCAACTCTTCAAAGAACCCATTCTATTACAGAAAGAGTCACTTGCTCTCTTTTCTTCAGATGAAGAAAAAGCAATTTTTCAAGCTCTAAAAGAGAAAATCTGCCGCCACAAGAAATTTTCTTCTGAGTTTCCTCTCTCTGAAGACCTTCTCTATATTCCTCGCTCTTCGGTTTACGGACAGATTCCTAACCTATTTCTGAGCAAGCGAGATTCACTCTCCTTAAAAGTCACTCAAGAACTTGCTGAAACCTTACCCCAGTCTTCACGCTCCTGCGGTTATTCCGTTCTTTCAAGAATCAGCGATATATTGCAGCCTTACATTGGGTTCCAAACCACTTTTGACATACATGAACCTGTCCTTGCAAGCTTTTCACCATTGCCAGAGAAACCCGAAAACTTGCCGCTGCTCGGATTACAAGCTCCCCCTCTTGCAACAGACAAAGTCAAATCCGAATCTGCCCATTTAAGGCCCGATGACTTATTCAGCAACACTCCGTTTGCCTATGTACCCTCTCTAGCAAACGAAGACTTTGAGCTCACCTCTCCCTATACTCTCTTCAAGCTTCTAAGCGCAAATAAAGTTGCAGCAACTTTAAACACAGCTGTTGTAAACGAACAGCTTCAAACCTCCTCGACTTTCCATCCGCCCTTGCTCAAAACCTCTGTTCTCAGCGAACCAGAACCTTTCAACTCCTATTCTTATACTATTTATCTTGCATCGGCAAACCCACGCTACAGAACTTTCTTTATGAGTCTTTCTGAGATGGAATATAAAAATCTCTCTTTGAAAGAATTTGAGCCGCAAATAAACACCCTTCCTGTAAGGCCTTGGTCTTGCGATCCGCCTTTGATAAAAGATTACGGAATGACTTATATAGCAGCAAAAATGCCCTCAACCTGCAACTTAATTTATCCGGCAATAGCTGAGAACAACCTATCATTTATTAGCAATGCAACCGACAAACTCCCTTTGCTTGAATCAGAGTTTTCTATTTCCACAGCCTCCTATGAAAAAACTCTGCCAAAACAAAAAATTGAAAAACTTTTTCCGAATATTGCCAAACATACTCCAGAACATCCAGAAGAACCGTCTCTTAGCCTTATTGCAGTGCTAAAAAACAAGCCAGAACTTATATTCTGCGACTTGGAAGTTAACCGTGAAAAGCTTTCAATTAACACCCCTTCCACGATAGAAGTCTTTTACCAAAATTTGATAAAGGAACTTTACCTGAATACTTTTGTATTATTACCCCAATCAAAATTTGAAAAAGAATTTAAAGCAAAGCACAATTTCCTTAAAAACTTTAAATATCTTAAGCAAAAACCGCTTAAGGAAAAAAATGAAAAATCCGTAGCCTTTACTCTATCAAAGAAAAAAAACTTCACCTCTCGGTCTTCAATCAAAGAGCCGACTTCCATAACCTTCGAACAAGAGTTCCCTGATATAACTTATAAGGAACTTCTACAAATCATGAAAGACTCCAATGCCGCCTTGGCTCGGATTAAGCAACTATAAAAGCACGATGGCTCTTTACACAGACGGATACAAATACCAAGCAGTCTTTGACAAATCGCAACCTCAGCAGAGTGCTCGTCCATTTGTCATACGCCGTATCCTATCTTCCGCATCTCGCCCTATACTTGGAAACTCCTCTCCAAGAAGCTCCTCCAATTCCTCAAATTATCCGAAATGTTTTTCTGCTTCTCCGAACATATACAAGATGGCTGCAAGCTATAAACCATGGAAAGCCAACCTTAAGTCTTCTTTTTCTGCACCTCGGATGGCAATGGCCGAACCTCACTTCTATTACTTTTTCAAGCAACTATTGCCAAAGAAAAGAAAATCTAAAGATAGACCGTCTTTTGTTCCTAACACAGATTTTGCATATGACACATTTATAAAAAGAGACATTGCTCAGAGAGACGATTTTGAGCCGGAAACCGTGCTTTATGAGATTCCTTTGAATCGCATGCTGGAAAGGCCTTTCAAACAAATTCCTATCAATCAGAGAAGGCTTCATTCATTTAAATTCAAACATCAAAAAATTACTTCAGAAATAGAACAGCCACAAAAAAAACTCTCTTCTGTTTTTCTCAGAAAAACCGTCGAAAAAAAACATCCTCTTTCCCCTCTGTCAGGTTTGCTTAGAACCAGCAATTATCCTGGCTACAAGAGCAGATTTCAGCCTCTTCACGCCCTCAATTCTTTCGACTTGAAAGTATCCCAAGTTCTGCTTACTGTTAACTTAACACCACTTTGGTTACCGAAACTTTCCAGCCGAAAACTGGAATCTGCTTATACAGGAAACCCGCCCGCGTTTGAATCCCTCCTGAGCGAAAACAAAAAACTCCTGGATTTTGCTCCCTCACAACTATCCAAAACACTACCTCTTTCTATTCTGATAGCTATTAAGCGAGCTGAAAAAGTTCTCACTATGGACAGAACCAAACCTGAACGAAAAGAAAAGGCTTGGTTATTCTCAGAGAAAGGCAAAAGACCAAAGCTTCTTACGCCAGCTCTTTTCCAACATTCTCTTAAAACTAAGTTTGAAACTCCGAAAAGCATCTTTTCTGCGGCCTATGAAAAACTTACACTCACCTCGCCAAGAACAATTGCCTATCCTTTAGAGGCTTCCCTCAAACCTCTTCCCGATTATTTCGAAACCTCTTCTCAATTGCAAAATGAGAAATTTATCCCCCCTCCTCAAGCCTCCTTTTGTCGCCATAAGTTCCAAAAAGACACTTTATCATCCATTGACTCCCCCGCCAAAAAAATATCTAAAGCAGCCAAACATACCTTTAATCCTGGAATCCACCTGGAATCAGCGGATAAAGTTTTCAAGCAAAAGCATCTCATCAAGTTTAGAAGATTTTATAAGAGACTGGAAAACAAACCTGCTAAATTGACTTTTATTAGCGATTTATCGGAAGAGCTGAAGGGCACAACACTCAAAAACATCAAATGCGGAAAACCTTTCACAAAAGCTTCTTATAATAGTGCAACCGCCACACAGCCTTATTTCATGAATCCGCCGGCTTTTATTCTTGAAGAAGATCATATTGCCTCAGCCGCACTAAATTCTTTACAGTTTAATCTTTTCTCCAAAAAACCATTTAAAAAGTTTAAACCTGGGATTATTTCTGTTGAAGATTCTCTGAAAGATTTTGCTCCCTTTTCGCAAGTTCCTATAGAGATGCAGCGAACTACTCACTACTTCCTGCCTATATCCGACTTTCAGGATTTCCATCCTATACCTATAACTTTTGCGACTTTACAGAAGACTATGAAGCCGGAAGGCATAAAAAAACCATTTTCTGCCAGTCTGCTCGCTCTCGCTGATTTTCTAGCTCCGAATTTTACCGATCGGCCTATAGAGCCTGACATTAAAGAAGACCTTTATAGAGACTCAATCTATTGCAAACATTTAAAGCCCAAAAACATAAAAGCTTTAAAACAGGATTCTCCTTCAATAAAGAAAACACCGTTGCCTCGTTCGTTCCTCTACAGAATGACATCATTAGAAGAAGCCGAAATAACTTTCAAATTGCCTGAACATGTTATCTCAAAATGGATAATAAAATTCAAAGTATCTCCTGAGGCAGCAGTCCATAACGAAATGCTAAAAGCGGATATACTGCCGTTGCCGACTTGGCAAAAGAAACTTCATTCTTTCCATGCAACGCCCCCCAAATCTTTAAGGGCATTTGATTTTCCAAGGTTCGCTCTTCCCAAACTGGAAGATTTTTCAATAGTAACCAAGAAGCATGTTATTAAGCCCAAGAGCCTCTTAGCCCAAAAACTGCCATTTAATTTGGAGTTTTTCCAAAAGAGAGAAAAAATCTACAGAAAGCCTCTGAACCTCAAAGAGCCTCGACAATTTCTTTTCACCAGAAAAGTTGCCTTTTTCCAGGAAGCATACTCTTCTGAATTAGCAGAACCCCTTTCCCCTCTTTCTGCTCTGCCTCCGCCACCCTCTTTCCTACCTGAAGCAACTTTCTATCCAAACAACATGAAAAACTGCGAAATCTTTGAGAAATTTAGACTTGCAAAGGGAAAGACCCCAAAGTTTGCATGCAAACTCAAAATATTTAGACCCCCCTACTCTTTTTCACAAAATATTCTCCCTGATAAAATACACTTTTTTGAAAATCTCTTTTCAGCTATCTTCATCAAATTTAATCCTGTCAGTTTACCGGCAAAAATATCACTTAATAAACTGCCAGTATTAAAAGAGCCTCTTTTCAAATCTTTTTCACCCTCTTTAAACAAACACCACTTTAAAATAAAAGATATTACTGTTGATTCATTCGGGATAATGCCCGTTTTATATATAAAACACCTCTTTCCTCCAAAGGATATCAAGAGAATAGCCGCTTGGAGTTACAAATTCCGAGTAAAATCTCTATTTGCTGCTTACAAACCTGATTACGCAAGCATGCTTATGTTAACCCGAATCCCCTACTCGGCTGTTAAGCCTGCCAAAAAGCGTAAAAAAATAGAACCGCCCTCATACATTTCACATCAACTTGATGGCAGCTTCAAGGAAGAGAACTTTACCGCTCTGTTCGAAGAAAAATACCGTCTAGAAGAAATTCATTCCCAAGACCCTGTTAATCCGAAATTAACTTTTTCAGATAAAAGTTTTTCAGCATTAACCTCAACCTGCATGGAAACCAGATCTGATTTTGAAAAACCTCAAACTTCTATAGAGTCGCCATCTTCAGGCTTCTTTACTTTGCCAATACTAGATCACAAAACTGCACAAGAAACTCATAACCACTTCTTAATCGGAGATGCAAAAACTTTCACCCCCTTTTCTTTCAAAAACCCATTCCTATCAAACCAAGAAATCTCCTCTCATTACTTAGCAAAAACATCTGTCCAGACACCTTCTAACTTAATACCTTTGTCTGATGTTTTTTGGCTAATAAAATCAGAATTTGAAAATCCTGATTTAAACTTTAATGATTTTGAGTTACAATCTTTATCTTAATAGCCATTCTGTTGACTTGAAAATTCAAACTATGTAAAATAGCCGAAAAGCTTTGGAGATATCGATGGGTTTTTACACACTTACAAATGTTGGCAAAGTTAGAGCAAACAACGAAGACTTTGCTGAAAGTCTCGAATTCACCACCTGCACTGCAACAGGGAAAAAGATTAAGCTTACAGCCCTTATATTAGCTGATGGAATGGGCGGAGCAGCCGCAGGCGAGTTTGCCTCGATGCTAGCAGTTTCAGAACTTAAAAACTGCATAATTTCGCATCTATGTGCCCAAGGCACCAATGAAATGTTCGAACTGGACAAGCTCGCCCTTATGGAAAGATACTTCCGATCGGCTAACAGCAAAGTATATTCAGCCTCCTGTGAAAACCCTGATATGGCTGGCATGGGCACAACACTTGTAAGCGGTATAATATTGGAAAACCAGCTTTACTTGGCTCACGTAGGAGACAGCAGAGCTTATAAATATAATTCTGCAAAAGGTCTTGTGCGCCTCACCAAAGATCATTCTTTGGTTCAAGAATATGTTGACGCAGGCAAAATCACTGATGACGAAGCTTTTGAACACCCCGATAACAATGTCATCACTAAAGCCATAGGCATTATGCCTGAAGTCGAATGTGACAAGCAAACCATTCAATTGGCCGAAGACGACCTCCTAATGTTCTGCTCCGACGGACTTTCGTCTCTTGCAAAAGACGTGCTGATTGCAGATATCATAAAATCCAAATATGCCACTGAAAATGGCACAAACCTGCCAGAGCTGGCCAATAGTCTTATAGATCTCGCTAATTTATATGGCGGCACCGACAACGTCACAGTTTGTCTTTATCAGCACAGGAGCCTACTTACTGATAAATGACCCTCCAGAATGACAGCAATGATGAGAAAAAAAGATTAGAGATTGACAGCGATAAAAACTCTTCCGCGGAATCTCTTATCTCTTCATCTTTTATTGCAGGCTTAAACAATTCTGAAAACTCTTCTCCCTTGCCGGGAGTAGTTCCTTCAGAGAATCCTTCATCTGTCAAAAACTCTATAGACCGCTTGCAAGAAGCAGCTGAAACTAACTCGAAAAAGAAGAATCTTCAGACTTCGCCAGATCATATCAAAACCATAAATGATCTGATCCGAGAAATAAATGTTTTGCGCTCCGCATTAAATATTTGCAAAAACAGTCATGCAGATGAAATAGTAGCTTTTGAAAACCTGGAAGCAAAACAGCAAAATCTTCTAAACCACCTTAAAACCCAGAAAGCAGTCTTGGAATCAGCAAATTTCGAGACAGAAAATCTCAAAATTGCATATGAACGACAAGCTGAACATATAAACTTGCTTCTGGACGAAAATTCAACTCTTCGTCACAAGAACAAGCTTTTGACAGACAAAAAGGACTCCCTGGAGACAGCAGTAAAAAACCTGCTCTTCAAAAACAGCATAATCGCTGGTTCTCCTTCCCTAATCAATCCGTCAGAAGAACTTTCCGCAAGCGAAATCTCTTACCGTTTTTCTCTTTCGCTGCCATTTTGTTTTCCGGACAGACCTCCTTTAGAGAGAACCTTCAAAACGGCAATCGCAAGAACCTACAGATATCAGCTTAAACCGGTTGTTACCATAGCGCCCAAAGTTTTTTATATGCCCGCCGCTGTTGCGGCTCCTAAAACAGAAGCCTTGAGAATTTCATTTGAACAAGAAGAAAAATTCCCAGCCAAGGCAATTTTACAGTATATGATAGAAAAGATGCGTAATAAAATCCGCATCAACCCTCTAGCTTACAGCCTCTCAAAAAACAAAGTTGAGACATGCTGTGAAAACATACAACAAAGAGATTCTCTTGACTATCTGACTTTACCTGACAGACTGTCATTCAAAAGAAAAAAAGACGTCAGCTTTTTCATCTCCCATGTTAAAGAAGACGCAGTATATAAAATCGACGTTTTTTCACTGGAACTGTATCTTAAATATCTCCTTTCCTGTATTGAATTTATGTCGAATTCCAAGACAGAAGCCAGAAGTTTGGCTAAACATTCTTTTAAGAAAACCTCTTTTGCAATGCCGATTCTTAAGCTTGCAAAAGAGGTCTTTTTAAACAATTGTCCTGAAAAGCTTGCTTTCCGGACACAATATACACTAAAATCCGCTAGCCTGAGTTTTGAACGTGAAAACTTTGAATTCACATTCGAAAAAGATACTGGCGATCGCAAACTCTCAAGAGTTCTGGAAACATTCGGAAAAGCTATAACCAACATGACAAACAATTTGCGCGTTATCAAATAAGAATACGCAAGCAAATAGAATTTCGGAGGAACTATGAAGCGCACTTACTTACATGACGAAGCCAATACCCATTATAATCTCGGGATCGCTTATTATACTAAAGGACAGTATGAACAAGCCATAAACGAATGGGTTAAATCACTGGCCAAAAAGCCTCAGAACAGCGAAGCCAGATTCAAACTTGGCGTAGCCTATTACCAGTTGAATCGCATTGAAGAAGCTGTTAAAGAATGGCAGCTTGCGCATTCCATAGACCCCGAAAACTTCGAAGTTTTGCACAACCTTGGAATTGCCTATTATAACAAGGGTGAAGACACCAAAGCCATCGAGTTTTGGGAAAAATGCTTGGAGATCAAATCTGAAGATGCCGAGATCCACTTCAAGCTTGGTATCGCATATTACAACCTAGGACGCGACGACAGAGCCATAGCTCTTTGGGAAAAAGCATCAAACCTTGATACTGAAAATGCGGATATTTTCTTCAGATTAGGCGTAGCTTATTACAACAAAGGCTTAGATGACAAGTCTGTAATCGCTTTTTCCAAATCCATAGACCTTAACCCCAAAAACCCCGAAGCGCATAATAATCTTGCTATAGTTTTCTACCGCCTTGAAATGTTCCAGCAGTCTATTGATGAGTGGAACAAAGCCTTAGCTCTGAACCCTCGCCAGCCCGAAATTTTCAACAACCTCGGAAACGCTTACTCAAAGCTGAATCAACATGCCGAAGCTATTTCCACTTGGCAAAAAATTCTGGACATCACTCCCGACAGCTCCGAGGTCTACTTCAAGATAGGTTCCGCCTATGCAAAGCTGGACGACCTCAGCCAAGCCATAACCAACTGGGAAAAGTGCATATCTATCAACCCGAACGATATTGAAGCTCTTTTCAACCTTGGTGTCGCCCAATATAACTCAGGCAACTTCAAAAAGGCCATCTCCTACTGGACCTCAGTTCGCGAGAAACGCACTGAAGACGCGGATATTTGTGAAAAAATAGGCAACGCCTATTGCGGACTTGAAGACTACACTGAAGCAGCAAAATTCTGGAATCGTGCCATCTCATATGTCACGGATGATCCTCACCTCTTCCACAAGCTCGGTATTGCCTACTCTAAGCTGAATAAAACCCAAGACGCTATTTTCCAGTGGCAAAAAGCCATAGAACTGGATCCGGAACATTTTGAAGCCAGACACAACTTGGGTATAGCTTACTACAACCTCCAGCGCTTTGATGAAGCTCTCCAAGAATGGGAACAAGCAAAAAAAGCCAATCCCAACGATCCGGATCTTTATTTCAAATTAGGCCACGCCTACAGACAAAAACACAAACTGGATAAAGCCATTGCAGCTTGGAGCAAAACCATAGAATTGGATCCCAATAATCCAAACGCATACTTTGTTCTGGGCAACGCTTATGATGAAAAAGGCCTTATCGACGATGCTATAATGGCATGGCAAAAAGTAATTTCATTGGTGCCAAACGATGTAGATGCTCAAAACAATCTCGGCATTGCCTACTTCCAAAAAGAAATGTATGACAAAGCAATCGCTGAGTGGGAAGATGCTATCAGAATTACTCCTGAAAACGGAGAACTCTATAACAAGCTCGGTATAGCTTATATTAAAACAGAAATGTTCGACAAAGCCGTGGAATATTGGGAAAAAGCTCTTCGCTATAAACCCGAAGATTCAGACATTCTTTCGAATCTGGCTACAGCCTATCACAACCGCGAAATGTTCGATAAAGCAATCGATATCTGGAAGCGTGTTATTAAATATAACCCGCAAGACACAGAAGCTCGCAACAAACTAGGCATAGCCTACTACAACAAGGGTATGTATGACCAGGCCATTGAACTCTGGAGAAAGGCCATAGAACTCAACCCGACTGATGCGGCAGCCTATTACAACATAGGTACCGAAGAACTGGAAAAAGGCCGAATAAACGAAGCGATAGAAGCCTATATGAGAGTTCTTGAAATAGATCCCAAGTTCACTCAGGTTTACTACAACTTGGCGGTAATCTATGCAAGAAAACGCCAGTTCAGAGATTCCATTGATGCTGCCAACAGATATCTTGCCGCCAACCCGAGCGGAATAGAAGCTGAAAACCTTCAGACTCTTATTGAACAATGTGAAAAAGAAATAGAACAGGAAGCTATGCAATAACAGTCAGTGTACAGAGATTAGCGGACAGTATAAGTTTAGAAAATAAAAAACAATCTGAAAATAAATAAAAAGTAAAAAACTTTCCCCCTTCCAAAACATTTCACTCTTTTTCGGGTATAATGTACTTGGAGGGGTTTTTATTATTGAAAAGTTGCGACAATACTTACTGAAAACCTTCTTCGAAATAACCACACATTGCAAACTTTAAAGTTTCTTATCAAACCTCATTCTAGAAGTCTCAGGAGGCTAAAAATGTTCAAAATGCCAAAAGGGTTCAAGTTCTTAACAGTTTTTACACTGGTCTTTTCAATACTCTTCGGGCCAATGCTCCCAGAGATTTATGCCCAATCCACAGCTGCTGAAATAGAACAAGCCCAAGCAGATTTTCAACCTATTTACAATGAGATAATGAAACTCGAGACTCTGGAAGCTCAAGCCTCAATGTCACTGATGGATTTTGCTTCCGGTGTTCACAACGCTGGCGAATGGATCAAAGAGAAAGCAGGTGCTGTCGCAGCTTGGTTTACTGGAGATGACAGCCACAAGTATGAAGCCCAGTATGAAGACTATAAGGCCAAGATAGAAGAAGCCAACCAAGGCATCAGAGATGCCAAGGCACAGGCTCAAGAGATTATGTCACTCATCCAAAGCGGTGACCTTAATGCAGCCAAACAAAAACAAAAAACCTCAGGCTTTGGTTCACTGGAAGAAGCAGCGTCAGCCAAAAAAGCTCAGCAAGACACCTTAACAAAGGCTGGGACAGACTTAAAGAATGCCGGAGAAGTCTTAGAAACAACTGGAACGGTTCTATCGATAGTATCGGCAGCAGCCAAGCTTGCCGCTGCATTATTTCCACCTGCTGCGGGAGCCATTCTTGCAGTCACAAAGATTGCAGACGTAGCTATTGATGCGATAGAAATTGGCGGAGCTCTGATGAAAGCTACAGGCGAATCTCTTATTGCCACTGCGCAAAGCGGAATGGTTTCAGACGGAGCGCTCCTTGGCAACGTTGTAAAAGACGTGGCTGTTGAAGGCGCAAAACAATATGTTACCAGAGTAGCCTCCAAGAAAATAGCAGAACTCGGCTCTAACGCTCTAAAAGGCAGTAAGGCACTTGCAAGTGCGGGCAAAGAAGGAGTCGAAGAATTAGCAAAAATAGGGCAAAAAGCCACTAAAGAAATAACAGAAGAAATAGTCGAAAAAGGCACCAAAGAAATAACTGAAGAAATAGTCGAAAAAGGTACCAAAGAAATAACTGAAGAAGTGATCGAAAGAGGCGGCAAAGAAGTAGCAGAAGCAGCAACTGATGCTATTGTCGACAAAGGAGCCAAAGAAGCCGCAGAAGCAGCTGCAAAGAATGGCGGAAGAATTTGGAACGGTTTAGGATTCAAAACTATGCTTTCCAAGAGCAAACCCGTTACCGCTATGTATGAAAAGCTTATGAGCAATCCAAAACTTGGCGAGGATACCCTTAAAGCTTTGAAAGCAGACAAGTTCTTGGAAGGCGCTATTATGGATATTACAAAAGGCAGCGCCACGTTCTTTGACAAGACCGAGATACTCCCAGTTAAAGTTAGCAAAGTAATTGGTGTATTTGACAAAGGTGTCACTGGTATTTTGGAGCCAACTGGCTTAGCAAAAGACTATATGGACATTTTCACAACAAAATCTTTAAATAGTATTGATGAAGATGCAGGCGGATATTTATTTAAAAAACTAGTTAAGGATAAAGTTGGTCTCAGATAAGGCTGACAGTATAGGGCAAGGCTTTACGCCTTGCCCTCTTTGCTTCCTTGTGCTATTATAAAAAGCACTTTCAACTAAAAAAAACAAGACAAAAACATGAAGAAAAAGAAGGGTTTTATAGTCTATGCAGTAGCGGCCATAGCTTTAGGGTTGCTGCTCCTTGCTTTTTCTCTTACCAGATTTAAGAGCGGCACCATATTCAGGCTCGCAAAAAATATGGAGCAAGAAAAAATGTATTTTCTTGCCAACGCAGCTCTCAATGAGATAACAGCCCAAGTTAAACTTTCCGTCAACGATACTTCTTCATCACTAGGTTCCAGCATACATGGCCTTTGGAGCGCTCAACAAAATGTAACACCCGGACAGATAATATGGAATGGAACCTTTGCAATAGGCGATCTCCCTAACACCTCTTCCTTAAAATCCGCACATTTCGAAGAAACATGCGATATAACAGCTGAAGCCAAGCTTGAGGCAGTTTCAGCTTTCAACACTCCGAGAGCCTCCTATCTTTGCAATTTAAATATACAGGTTACAGCTTCAACAACAAAGCCTGAAGCTGTTTTAACACTCACGGAAACCAGAGAAGTCAAAATAATTGATTTTGCTGATCCGTTCGTTGACAAATATGCCCTATTTTTAAAAGATTTTTGTCTTCAACTCAACTCTGACACATCGAAAAGACTCACTATTGAGGGTTACAAAGAACCCGGAAAATATTCTTTTATCTATTTAGGAAATCGTGGATACCCTGAATGTAATGCTTACCCGCAAGGTTCCAAAAGCAACCCGACCCCATTCACTGTTTTTGACATAGACGCGGATAAAGACAAAAAACTTTTGGGTGCATCATTTCACAATCCTGCCGGTTTTAACAGTCAAGATCCTGATCTTAAAACTCTTACAGACAAAAAACTTTTTTGGGTAGGTTCTGTCACGAATTTTTCAGACTATTCTCCCCAATTCGCTATAACAAGCCATTATCATCAAGTTCCTGAAATCGCATCATTTTATACCCAAATGGCAGATGCCGCCAGACCTGCTTATAGACCTGGAGAAGATATTGTTTCGGCAACAGGTCTTTTTGCCATGTGGCACGTGACACAAGGCGGTATGCCCAATGCAGAATCTTTCAGAACTCTTTTGGTAGACTGCATTAAAGTATGGAAATACCATTTCGGCTTTATAGATTATACCAACATAGATCCTCAAAACCCTGATTCTATCATCTTAAAACATCCTGTTGTCGCCTCAATATTTCCATATTTTGAGAAAAATGCCGAGTCAGATCCTCCCAAAGCCTTTGGCGGAAAAATGCCCGCAATTTTCGGTCCCAACAGAGATATTCCAGCTTTTGTCGAAGGGCCGGTCAATTTACGTTTTTTTAAGCTTGGAATGGTAGATGCCTCAGCGGTTAGATTCCCCGCTCTATTGGGCTCGGATCCTATTAACCTACCTGCTATCGCTTTGCCATATGAGGTTGACAACCCAGGAAAAACCTTTGCTTCGGTCAAACTCTCTAGCCCTATAGACCCCTATTCCGACGTACTTATGTCACATCCAGTTGAACATCTGCCTGTAAACGCCCCAAATTTTGACATTACTGAGACTGCCTCTATTAATGTTGCCTCAAATGGAACAGAGCAAGTCCCTGGCTACGATGTTTTCCCCTACACCATTCCTTATGAAGCCATCTCACATTTCTATACATCTCAAGATACTTTTTATAGCGAGCGAATTATTGAACTGGATGGCAAACCAGTTCTCTACTTGGACGGCTTAACAATAGTCGATGCTCCTGATACGGCTCTCAACCTTTACGGCGTAGAACAATATACGGGAAATGGTAAACTTGTGGTAACCAGAGGCAATTTAGCTATCGGCAACCTGCAACCTCTGAATCCGCCCGATTACCTTAAAATCTATTTAATGAGTGGCAGATTCTATATTGGAGGTTCAGAGCCAGTAACAATCAAAGCTTCATTGTCTTCTATGGCGATGCACTCTGACAATTCAATGCACAGTACAACTGACTGTGGCGGATTACTCCCTAAAAATAATGATGTCACCATAGAGGGCAATCTCTTAGTCGACAGTTTTTTCGATATGCATACTTATAAAAACATAAATATAAAACACACAAAAGAAGTTTTTTTTCCGGAATATCCAGTCAGAGCTTCTGTAGGCGAATCTGCAAAAGCCTTTAACATCACTTATTCAGAAGGGAGTTAAAGCAGCTTGTCTAACAATACCAGAACAATTATATATCTAGGCTGCTTTTTCTTAGCTTCGATTTTTGTTTTGTGGTTTGCATTAAAATTAGCACTGCCAGCTAAAAAAACAAATGAGACTGATAAAGCTCACCAGGCTTCCACTGTCCAAAAACCTGTTGAACCACGTCCTGTCAATAGGGAAAAAAAGACAAAAAAACAATCTATTTCATCAGCTGATTCCTTAGCAGAACGCCACAATTTAGACAGTGCATATTTTGATATACGGCCAGTTCGAGAAGTCCGAAGAGATATGAAAAAATTAAACAACTTTGTCTCGGCAAGACGTGAAGCTGAAAAACAAGCTCAAGAACATAGAAAAGCAAAAGGACTGCCAGAATGACCAAGAAAGCCTTTTCTTTAACTGAAGTAATGATTGCTATAACAATTGCGGCATTCCTCTTCGGCGCATTGGTTTTAATGACCAGCTCATCGGCGGCGGACACACAAAAAACCGCAAATCGTCTTTTGGCTATGCAGCTTGCTTTGGAAACACTGAATATAATACAGTCTTTCCCGCCTGACTCAATTACAACTCTTGTTCTAAATCCTTATAATGGCCCTATTACAGATTCTTCCGGCGAAACAATTGTACAGCCTGGGCAGGCTGTCACATCCGGTTTGGAAATGAAATATGCCGACTCTTATCAAAAAGGATATTTTTACAGAGAAATCACGGTTGAAGATCTCCCTGAAGGTAACGATACAGCAAGATTTTTAAAAAAAGTAGTCGTAAAAATTGGATGGAATGAAAACAACAATATCCCCTCAAGTATTGAAAATCCTCACAGAGATAAATCAATTGAAGTAGCCACCTTTGTTCTTAACGAAAAACAATATTATTAAAATGAGATTAAAAAAAGCTTTTTCTTTAATGGAACTTATAGTCGCGATTGCAATTGTAGCACTCGTGATTGGTATTATTTCCCGTGTAACATCAAGGGTAAGAGTAGATGTGGCAAAGGGCACTGCAAATCTTACAAACCAACAATACGCCCAAATTGCTATGAACTATCTTAGACGCGATTTTCTGGCCGCTTCACCCAACTATGACCTTTCAGATAACCTAGAAAATATTGAAGATGTAAAAGCTGAGCCTATCAGAGATGCAGCTGTTTTTACCAGCAGCGGCAATTCGAAACCTATATTGGTATCCGAAAAAGAAATACACATGTTTAAAGCAGAGATAGAAAACGGAAAAACTAAATACACTCCAATATCCTATTTGTTTGATCCTGTAGCAAAAACATTGGTTAGACATTCATCTGAAGGCGAGAAAAGGTTCAATAATATTTCCGATGTGAAATTCGGACTCTTTTTGCCTGAACAAAATCCCCGTTCCCCATTAGTATGGGTTGATATGACAGCGGAAACCTACGAAGGAAACAATCAAACCAGAACATTTACTCTTAACACCTCTCTGGTAAGCTCTGTCTTAAACAGTATTATGAACAACCCTCATTCCCTCACGACTTTTCAATAAACCTTATAGTATAAAGCACTGTACACTTAATTGGCGTTTTCTTATAAAAAGTTCTGGCAAAAACAAAACATTTCACGTTTTAATTACTATAATATAAGTAGAGTTTTATTTTTCTAAAATTCTTATTCATTAAAACGGTTGTAACTTATTAAAAATATCTTCTAAAACACAAAGTTTGTTGTAAAACATCACACAAATTTTACTCTAACAATTTAAAAGTCTAGGGGAGGATTAGAAGAATGTTCAAGATGCCAAAAGGCTTCAAATTTTTAACAGTTTTAACGCTGGTCTTTTCATTATTTTTTGGACCTATCCTCCCAGAAGTTTATGCCCAAGCAACAGAAGCTCAAATAACACAGGCTAAGGCAGAGTTTCAGCCTATTTATGATGAGATAACAAGCCTTGAGCCTCTGGAAATAGTCTTATTAACGATCCTGTTGAACATATAAAATCAAAGGCTAAGAGTGCAGTAGGTCTCAGGTAAACAATAGAAAATAACCATTAATTGAATAGACAAAAGGCCGCCAAGACTGGCGGTCTTTCTTTATACAGCATTTATAATCAAAAAATAGCAAACTTTAATTATTTCGGCAACAGGCAGACAGTTGCCTCATTTATCAGTATAATTAATATGTATATAAGATTGTCAGGTTTTAAAAAGAGCCTTCATAACTGGAGGTATAAGAAGATGTTCCGAATATCGAATAAAATAACTTTGGCAACAACCTTCTTGCTTGCCTTCTCGATTATATTTACCCCTTTTTCTTACGAGCTTTACGCTCAGAAGGTGTAGGCGGTCCTGTAAAAAAATATCTCGGTGACACTGATGTCCTGAAACATGCATATGATACATTAGCAGAGTCATATGGTGAAGATTATGCAAAGAAATTGATGAAAGACAAGTATATAGATAGAAGGAGCTATTGTAAGTCTTGGAGCCATCCCCTTAAAAAAAGCTGAAAGCCTCCTATATCATGAGAAATCACCTGTCAAGGACTACATGCCCCCTATAAAACCCAGCACAATAATAATTGGTGGTTACAGCAAAGCTCCAGGAGCAATAGCTGGAATGGATGGTGTCGTAGGACCCCATGGAGTCGTTAACAACGCCATCAAAGATGCCATAGGACTTCCTCGTGGCACAGAAAAACCATATAGTGGCACAGCAGCAACCACAACTACCTACGTACCCCATGTGAACAACTTAGGCAGCGAGAACTACAGATATAATGGACCTCCTCTGGAAGCAATTCCCAGAAGAAGAAGATAATTTTTAAGTCAGAATAAAGTAAATCTTAGGCTTGCCTGAAAATCAAAAGCTGCGGTTTGGAGTAAATTTTCAACCGCAGCTTTTATTTTTAGGAGAATACAAGTGTTTTATTTTCTCTAAATGTTTACTGTCAAGTGCATTTATTTGAAGTTTTCTTCTCTGTTTTTCAAATTTTAAAGTTTCGATTATTTATGAGCTTCTTAAAGCAGTCGTTGGCTATAATGCTGAGTTGAAAGGTATTTCACTACCCCCCGCCCCCCCTACACCCTACTCCCTGCTTTTAAGCTATGCTTAAAATCCCATCTGTGTAATCTGTCCACAGATTACTCCTTGGCCCTTTATTTTATGGTGTACACCTTGACACTTGGCACTTAAATCCGTAAAATTATCATGGATTGTAAATAACAATATAAACCAATAAGAGACGACAAGTTGTGCGATAAGGAGTATAAGAGTATGAGACAACGACATATGCTACTTGTGCTGGCATCTTTTTTACTGATGCTAAGCCTGACTTCGTCGCTTTGGGCATCAAATAAAAATTGGCCTGTAAAAGTGACCTTTATCAATGTTGACCAGGGAGAGTCCACTTTAATCAGAACTCCCCAAAAGACTATACTTATAGATGCTGGCGATGATACCAAAGATGCAGCCGTCACCTATATAATACCTTACTTGAAAAAAGAAGGTATTAAGCAGATAGACCAAGCTATAATAACCCACCCCCACAGAGACCACTTCGGCGGTTTTTTGGAACTTATCAAACAATATGATGTTAAAGAAGTTATCTATTCAGAAGATAACAAAATGGATCCTGAAACCGGCAAAAAAGCTTCAGCTGACGCGCTCTTTTATAACCAGCTGAAAGATCTCATAAAATCCAAAAACATACCTTATCGCCAAGCAAAGCTCGGTGAGTTTCTTGATTGGGGAAAAGGCGTAAAAGCAGAAGTATTGTCATGCGATCAGCCAGCTATTTATGAAGGCGTTAAAACCGTTAATCCTAATGAGCTTTCTATAGTCATTAAAATGACTTTTGGCAAAATCAGCTACCTTTTCACTGGTGACGCAGAGAAAAAAGCTGAATCTTTAATGATCGAAAAATACGGAAGCAAATTAGCTTCTACAGTTCTTCAAGCTGGTCACCACGGCAGCAATACCTCCTCAAGCCATGCTTTCATGGATATGGTACGCCCTGCTTACGGCATCATCAGCTGCGGTAGAAGAAATCAGTTCAAGCACCCTTCACAATCAACATTAGATATTTACAAATACTACAACATGAAGATCTTCAGAACCGATGAAGACAACACCATCGAAAGCTATACAGATGGCAAAAATATTGTCTTTGTTACAGAATCTTCACCCATAGAAATAACCCAGCCTCCTCAAGTAATATCTATTTCTCCAACATCCGCTACAGTAGCATGGAAAACAAATCGTGAAGCCACTTCGGCTGTCTACTATAATCTAAATGGCAAACAGGTAGCCAAAACATTTGATAATGCTACTAAGAATCATATTGTAACTCTGACAGGTCTTTCTCCTGAAAAAACATATAAATTCACAGTTGTATCAACTGACCCCAGAGAAAAAACAGATAAAGCTCAAGCCACAGGCTCTCTTACAACGCCAAAAGGCTCAGCTGCCAGTGCTGTTATAGCCGGCATTCAACCCAATTCCATGCCGATTTATATGAAGCAAGCATTCAAGATTTCTGTTCCGGTAACAAATAAAGGCAATGCAGCAGCCACCGGTTTGACACTGACTCTCTATCACTCAGCAATAGACAGCACAAATCAGCTCGGCACCGCCAAGCTGCAAAGCATTGCTGCAGGCAAAAGCCTAAATGCTGTATTCGAAGCATCCTTTGATTGGCTTGGTTCTTTTGACCTGATAGCTGTCTTGAAAAAAGGCAATCAAATAGTTGATACCACCTCTCTCTCTATAGCTGTAAAACCTAAGATAATTCTGGTTGATGCCTCTCACGGAAATATAGATTACTTCACTGGCAACTTTGCCGGATTCAAGATGGATCTTTTCCAAACTCTTGGTTTCCAGCTCTCAAGTATTTCTAAGCCTATAACCTATGAATTCATCAAAGACGCTTTCGTAGTAATGATTCCAAGTCCTAGAAAAGAATTTGCAAGCACTGAAATAACCGCTTTGAGCAAGTATGTAAAAGAAGGCGGCTCAGTCATGATGTTCAGCATGTCGGACTATAAGAACCTTTCGAATCCGCAGATTCTGAATAAGGTTTTGCAAGGCATAGGAAGCACCATGAGGTTCAATGACGACCAAGTCTGCGATCCTAAGAACAACATTGGTCCCCATTACAGATTCTTTGTAACTCACTTCCCATCTCCGGCTGTCACAGGCAGCAAAGTCAAAAAGCTTCTTATGCTTAGTTCCTCCTCTTTGCTTAACTCCCAGATGAAACCTATGAAAAACACCAAAAAGGTGAAACTGGTTGCTTGTGCAGGAGCAGGCGCCTACAACTTAGACAGCGACGGAAACGCAGACGCTGTATTTTATCCCAAATCGGAAACCTCTCTGATTCCTGTAATTGCCGTTGAAGACACAGGAGCCGGCAGAATAGCCTGCTATGGCGAAGCTCTCTATCACGACAAATGGTATGCAGACAGTTCTTCCAACAAATCGCTTGATACCAATCATATCAACAGAGCTATCACTCTGTGGCTCAGCTATGCACGAAGAAGAGAAATCAGCGATATTATGGAAAGATTGGCGGCCTTGGACAACGAAAGAGATCTCACAGTCAAAGCTGACCGATATAAAGAAGCTTCTGCAGAAATCTTTGAAAAAATCAACACCGCTTCCGTGCGTAATGATATCATTGAAGCAATACGTTATGAAGCCGCATTCCATGCAAGTGAATCTGTGACTTCGCTTCTTGAAGACTTAGAATCGATAGTTAGATTCGATGAGCTTCATAGATACTGATAAACCTGAATAAAAAAAAGCCCCGCTTTTGCGGGGCTTTTTTTTATTGCTAATGAGCGCATACATACCTATCCACAAATTGTTAGAAAGGCTGGATAGCAGGAGGCAAATAGCAGGCAGAGAAGCACCGAACTTAATAATGTAGAGTTTGGAAATATAAGGCAAAGTTCAGTTTTGAGTTCTAAAGAATTCTACTGTCCACGCTTCACAGAGCACTGTCTACTGTTTTTCAGGTGTTTCGGTATCCTCTGGCAGTTCCTTTCCTGTTATGATAGAGAACTCCTGCTTGAAAAGCCACAGAACAAAAGCCGTTACACTTGCGTCATCAAGGATCCCAACAAATGGCAAGGCGTCCGGGATTAAATCTACAGGCATAATCCAATAAATAAATAGAATTATTAAATAAATAAAAACTCTGATCATGGAAAAAACTTTTCTTCTAGTCATATTTTTCCTTTTCTCTGCGGCTTCTGCCTTTTCTTCTAATTTAGATTTTTTTACCATATAAAAACATTTTACATTGTATAACAGCTGGTTATAAGATCTAAATGTTTTATATTACACACTCCTTTATCTTTTATCATGTTTTACTCTAAATACTAAGTAATTTCACTTATTCCTCAGCATCTTAAAGCAACTATTTGACTTTATCCACTGTCCGCTCTGTGAGGTTGCAATATAGATAGCATGAAGATATTGTTTGCCTTGGATGTGAAGAAACAAGTAATTTCTAGATGTTAAACACCACTTTAAGCTAAGATTTATAGATTATCATTTCAAATTTACTCCAAATCTTGATATAATATCAGGCAATGTTCACATCAAATAACAGACTATTCTCTTCATCTATTACAGCCATCTTCTTCTTGGCAGCTTTTCTGTTCCCCGTCAATCTCTTTTCGCAAGAGAAATCCTCAATAACTGACATAAGACTTTGGGAATCCGCTACAGAAGCCACAATTATAATAGAGCTGACAAATTCTGTAAAACTCTCAGAACTTAAAGATCTTAAAGGCAGAAGATCTTTTTTTGATATAGAAGAAGCAACTTTTAAAGCTAAAATCAAGCAATTTGATCTGAAGAGCAAGTTTCTGGAATATATACAATTTGAAGATCTATCCAAATTTGACAAAGTCAGAGTCACCTTTAAACTCCCAAGAGGCATAAGGTCTCAAATTTTCATGCTTCCTAAGAATGAGCATAAAAAAGAACGAATTATAGTTTTTCTCAGACACCCCAAAGACCTCTTAAACCAAAAAGCGGAAAAAGAATTAGAAGAAGTCCGCAAATTAAAAGCTCTTGGAAAGAAGATAATCGTAATAGATCCTGGTCACGGCGGAGAAGACCCAGGTACATCCGGAAACGGCGTTGTAGAAAAAAAATATGTATTATCTGTTGCCCATCTTCTAAAAGCATATATAGACCGAGACAGCCGTTTTCAAGCTTTTCTGACCAGAGACGGCGACTATATTATACCTCTAGAGGGCAGAAGACAAATAGCTGAAAAGCTTCAAGCAGACGCTTTTGTCAGTCTCCATGTTAACTCTATTAACGCAAAATCTGTCAACGGTTTTGAAGTCTATTATGAATCCACAGAAGGCGCAAAAAATGAAGCAGCTCGCCTAGTTGCAGAGATGGAAAACAAAGATGAGTTTGCCGATTTAGCCGCTTCAGATACCGAATCAGATAGCGATTCTGAAGAAAAGAAATCCATGACCAAAACACAGACGGACGAAGAAAAAAAGAAGCTATTAGAGAAACAAGCTCAAAACATTCACAGAAGCAGACTATTAGCTGAAGCTCTCGAAAAGAGCATGCGAGATGCCAAGTTTGGAATTAAGTCAAGAGGAGTTAAAAGAGAAGGCTTTAAGGTTCTGCACTCTCTGGAAATGCCTTCAGCTTTACTAGAATTAGGTTTCATCTCTAACCAGACTGAAGCCAAAGTTTTAAATCTTTACGCAACCAAGACCAAAATAGCCCACTCTATCTACCAAGGTCTTGCAGACTTCTTATCAGCTCCTGCAAATGAAAAGTTGGATACAGCCTATCTCAATTACATGAAAAAAAATTTGCCTAACCTTTCTGCTGCAAAAAAAGAAAAAACTCACATAGTAGCAGCAGGAGAAAATTTATCTACAATTGCTCTAAAATATAATGTATCATTATCTCAGCTTTTAAAACGCAATGATCTCGGGATGAAATCAATAATAAGACCGGGACAGACAATAATAATACCCGAATAAGGAAAATGGTTCACTTGGACTATTTAAAAAGTTTCAAAATACGCACCAGACTTTTTTTGACCCTGTTCATACTCTCCTTGGGTTTTCTGATCATAACTCTATTTGCATCAATAAATATAAAGCAGGCTTCTAAAAATCAGATTCCTCTTCAGCTTTGCACTATAATTCATGAAAAAGCCAGAAACATAGATCTGACTATAAAACATTATAAGTTTTTAGGCAAAGTCTTGGCTAACCAGAATACCACTAAAAAGGTTCTGAGCGACTTTTTGCAAAACAAACCTGAAGCTATCGCAAATATCAACAAAGTCCTTCTGGCGGACTTTTTTGCTCCTATGATGGCATCAGACAACAGCATTACGCAAAATCTTCTCGTAGAAGTCTCTCTTTTTACTCCCCAGATGAAAAATGTCCTTTCTGTCAGATCTGACGGAAAAGCAAAGGACAATTCCACTTCCCCTCCCCCATTTGTTGACAGCATTCATCTTCTTTTCAAGGATAAAATAACAGAAACAACCAATCCAACTCTTTCTGATGTTTATTATCAACCTGTCATCACAGGTAATAATACCCAACAAGACAGGGTCGCCTATGTTTTAGCTCCTGTTTTATCAGGAGGCGAACATATAGGTTTTGTTTCGTTAACCCTATGGCTGGAAAACATAATCGAAGAGGATTGGATCCAATCTGACATGCTTGACGGCAAAATCTATATGGTATCAGCAAGTGTGAGCACGACTGCTCAATTCATAGGACACGAAAAAGAAGAATATATTTTAAATCCCAATATCACTCTATTCACCTATGACGATCCTTCATTTGGAATTCAAGATTACGCCCAAAACATATTAGGTATTAAACAAAACGCTGACGGAACCGTAAGCAGAGGGGCAAGAATCATGTATTTTTCCTACCTCACCCCTCCCAGAGACGGCCTGCTTTTAATTTCTGAGCCCATTACCGAATCAGATTGGATTCTATATGCTCTGATAGATACAGCAACTATTTTAATGCCTCTAAACAGCGTTCAGAATATTTCAATGATACTTAACATAGTCGGGCTTTTCTCTCTGACAATAGTAGCCTTAATAGTCATTAATAGTGTTGTAGTTCAGCTTAAAGGTGTTTCAAGCGGACTTGAGGAAATGTCCAGAGGCCGCGGCGACTTGACAAAACGTCTTTCTGTTAACAGCCAAGATGAGGTTGCCGAAGTTTCGGAAAGATTCAATCGCTTCATTGCCTATATACAAAAACTTCTTTTGCAACTTCAAGACGTTATCAACCGTCTCGGGCAAATGTCCGCGAATATATCAAATCTTACCCTGCAATCCAACGACTCAATTCAAAATATTTTTGGAAATACTCAACGAATAACAAAAGCCACAAAAGAATCCTCAAATGCTTTAGAAACCACAGCTGCCGCAACCGAAGAAATCTCTGCCAATGCTCAGCTGGTAGCAAAACGCTCTGGAAAAGCCTATGAAAAGTCTGTTCAAAACAGATTGAAAGCCACGCAAGGCACCGAATCGGTAAGAAATGTCGCCACTACTGTAAAAGAAATTGAGAGAGCTGTAAGAGATTCATCAAAAGTTCTTGAAGAACTGAAAACCCAGTCCAGACGTATTGGCAAAATAGTAATCACTATTACTACTATAGCAAGACAAACCAACCTATTGGCTCTGAACGCTTCTATTGAAGCAGCCAGAGCAGGTGAGCAAGGACAAGGATTTGTAGTTGTTGCCGAGAACGTTAAGGTTTTAGCTGAACAAAGTGCAAACGCAGCGGAAGAAATTGGCCAGCTCATAGGCGAAATACAAGACAAAACAACCTTGGCTGTCAGGGAAATGACTCTAAGCCGTGAAAAGGTAGAAGAAGGAGTTGCTATAATAAACCAAGCAGGTGAATATCTTGACGAAATAGGAATAGCTTCTGAAAGCGTCAATATTCAGCTCCAAGATATAAGCAAATCCTCCGCTGAGCAGAGTAAAAATATAGAGTCTATAAGCCAGCTCATAGAAGAACTTTCCATAACAACCAAGTCAACAACTCAGGAAGTAGACGATGTTCTGCACTCTTTACGCCTCCAAAGAGATTCTATACAAGAGATTACAAAAGTCACCAGGCACCTCACCATGGTTTCAGATGAAATGACTAAGATGCTCACTCACTTTGTCATAGAGCAAAAATCGGAATATGAAAAACAGGCGGAAATACAAAAATCAGAAGAATCGCAAGACAACTCCGCTACCCAAAAAAGTCCAAACTCGGATTCATAATATGGAGAAACAAAAAAACATAACTTGTTTATAAAATATTTAGGTGAAAGGAATTATTTTATGCAGGATGCAAGAATTGCAAAATTCGAAAAACGCCGTGCCGAATTGTCACAGCTAAACGATCAGCAACTCAAAACCCTATTCTGGGAACTTTGTGACAAGATCGTTGAACCTATGCTGGAGTATGGCAAAAACTACACATCTCCTTCAATCGAACGCTCAGTTCTCCACAGAATGGGCTTAAATACTGCTGTTTCAAAAGAGCTGGTTTCAAAAATTACTGAAGCAGGTCTTTTAGGCAAGGGAGCCGGCAATATATTGCTCAAATACTCACAAAAACATTCTCTTTCTCTTCCTGAAGCGGCTGCGGCTTTAATCAAAACTCCAGAAGCCATGAATACCCTCTTTAAGAAGGAGAACTGACATGAAAAAACTTATACCTGAACAAAAAATAGATATTGAAAAGCTGTTAGAAGGTCTTGAAAATTATAAACCCAGACGCAAAGAATGGGTTTGGAGAAAACCTGCTGCAAATGGCGGCATCAAGAGTTCTTTTGAGTTCAAAGATATGTCAGAACCTCTTAAACGTTCTATTCCACTGCCAGCAGCAAAATATTTCGGGGACATAGATCCTCAGCCTATGCCTGTTATTACAACAGAAATAGCTTCAGGCCGCTTTGAAGATGACATCAGACGTATGAGAATGGCTGCTTGGCATGGCGCCGACCATATAATGGTCATAAGAACCACAGGCCAAAGCCATATAGACGGTCTAATAGAAGGCACTCCGGAAGGAATAGGCGGAGTTCCGATAACCAGAAAGCAAATCAGAGCCTCTAAAAAGGCTTGCGACTTGATAGAAGATGAAGTCGGCAGACCTATCAATTTCCACTCCTATGTTTCGGGAGTTGCAGGCCCTGAAGTCGCAGTTCTTTTCGCAGAAGAAGGAATAAACGGTGCACACCAGGATCCTCAGTACAACGTGCTTTACAGAAACATCAACGTTTATCGTTCATTCGTTGACGCGGCCTCCGCAAAAAAGGTTATGGCTGACGCTCAAATTTTCCAGATAGATGGCGCTCATAACGCAAACGCCACTGCCAAAGAAGGCTGGGCTGTTATGCCTGAACTGCTTGTTCAACACGGCATCAACTGTGCTTTTTCTGCAGCAGTCGGTATGGACAAAGCACACATAGGTCTTTCAACCGTTCCTCCCTGTGCTCCTCCTGCTCCTAAACTCTGGTATGACTTGCCTTATGCAGTAGCTTTGAGAGAATTCTTCAGCGATTATAAATTCAGAGCTCAACAAAATACCAGATACATTGAGGCTGACATTGAAGAAGCTACCAGAACACACGTTATAGATACCTTGATTTCGGCTCTTACTTCTGCAGACATTCAAAGCACTATAACCCCTGATGAAGGCCGAAACGTCCCTTGGCATTATAACAATATCAGAGGTATTGAAACAGCCAAACAGACCTTAGTAGCCCTTGACGGAATCAAACAGCTTGTCAAGATCGACCGTGACGGTCCTCTCGGCGATATGGTAAGAGATATTCAAGAGAGAGCCGTTTGCTTCTTGGAAGAAATCCTCGAAAACGGAGGCTACTTCAAAGCTGTTGAAAGAGGTTTCTTTGTCGACTCAGGGCACTACCCCATAAGAAATGATGACGGTATAGCCAGAGACGCTCAAGGCGGCGTTGCAGCTGGAACTATAGTCAAGAGAGATGATGACTACATGGCACCTGTCTGCAGCACTTTCGGAATAAACAACCTTCCCAAAAACCTCAAGAAACCCTGTGAACTGATAGGCGGGTGTACGCTCTGCAATCACGATAAAATACCATATATTGACGAGGTTGACGAAACTGACAACTGTAACTTGCGTCTTGCAAAAACTGTCGAATACAGAAAAGGCAATATGCTCAAGCCCGAAACAGAATGGGCAGGTGACGGCACAGTTTTGATACAGCTTTTCATTCCGGAATCCTTAGAGCTCGCAAAAGCAGCAGCTGTTGAAATGGCGAAAAAAATGGGTCTCCTGGATCCCGAAGTTATAAACTCACAAGTAATGCACCCATCAGAGGGTACATTCATAGAAGTCAAAGGCAAAGTAGATTTTGCAATTGATAAAACCACTATAAAGATTCCTCCGAAACCTGAGATGCTCAGTGAAGATGAAATCAAGGCAATAGTGAAAAAATCCAATCTTACTGTTGTAGCTGGCACAGTCGGCGAAGACGAGCACTCGGTTGGGTTGAGAGAAATATTGGATATCAAACACGGCGGTATTGAGAAATTCGGTGTCAAATATCACTATCTGGGCACCTCTGTTCCTGTTGAAAAGATGGTAGATGCAGCAATTGAAACAGGCTCTGACGCAATTCTGATAAGCACAATTATCAGCCACAACGATGTGCACCGCAAGAACATGATCAGACTAGATGAAATTTGCAAAGAAAAAGGCATCAGAGATAAAATAATCTGCATGTCCGGCGGAACTCAAGTAACCAGCGAAATGGCAAAAGAATGCGGCATGGATGATGGCTTTGGAAGAGGCACAAAAGGCATAGACGTTGTAAACTCTCTTGTCAAGATCATCAAGAAAAAACTCTGAAAAACAGTGACTAGTGCTGCTTTTTCTCTAAAACTTGCCTAACAGCCTTTTAAAATTCACAAGACAATATCTGCTAAAAAATATGCATCGCATAGGGTGGCGAGTTAATGTTTAGACTCAATTACAGAAACTGATAATTATTCTAAGCTGCTGATAAACTGTTGAGGCTCCGATAAAAATAAACCTTGTATTTTTTGTAAGAGTAAAAATCGACTAAAATCTTATGCAATGAAATAAGATTTTAGTCAGATCTCAGATTAAAAGAGCTATTTAGCAAAGTGATTTGATAAATAGCTCGCTTTAATCGGAGACTAGCAAAAACGAAGTTTTAGCGTAATTTTTACCCTGTCGGTGTATTTTTCCGTGTATTCTGTGTATTCCGTGGTTTAGAAATATTTCGGTTCTTCATCTGCAGTCATCTGTGTCATCTGTGGATAAAAAAATATTCTGGAATTTCGTGATTTTCGTGTGTTTCGTGGTTTCAAAAGGTCGCTAACTAAAATCTAAAATAAAAAACTCCCCAGCTAAGGGGAGTTTTTTGCAGTTTCAGCAAAAGAACCTAGGTGTGACTTTTAATAGTGCAACTTTGTTAAATAGTGTGACTTAGTTCAAAAGAACTCTGTGCAGATAGTATTGTCAAAAGAGTAATGATAAGTATTGTAACTAGAGCAGTATAAGTTTTGACAACCTGTTGCGTGATAAATGCTGTTAATATATGTTTCGCAGGTGTGTGTGTAAATCATTGTCAATGTCCTGATGGCGGAAGTTTAACCCAAACGTCTAAGGTTGAGTTTTTCTCAGTTCTCACCAAAACATAGTCTTTGTATTGTTCATTTTGCATCGGCGGGCTCCTTTGCTTGCTGTTACTTTATTAGTAGCAAACTGCATGCCAACTTTTCTCACATTATATATATCGGCTAAAAGCCTTTGTTTATTTAGCTTTTCACTACATTCAGCATTCAGAGAGCCTTTTAGACAAATGTGTGTTTTATTAAAACTGTGCAAAAAGTTCGCAAATTGTCGAGAAGCTGCTCAATTTTTAAACAGCTCTTTATCTTTAGGATTGCTCCAAATTGCTACAAAAATGCCCACTAGTGCTAAAATGAACCAGTAAACACCGTTGTCAGTAAATCTTTCCCCATTAATTCTGACAAAAATGCTCCATCTTTGTTTTTGTAAAAAGTCCCCTACTCCAGCCCTAAAAAAAGCTATTTTAGAAACTCCGTGTCTGGAAGGTTCTATTTTTAAGAGTGCGAAAAGATTTTCTTCAGAGGAAATGTTTTGCGGTAGCTCAGGGACAACATACAAATCATAGGCAGAAGTAATAAAGCCTTGCACTTCACTTTTTTGCACTATAATACCGCTGAATTCGCGTCTTACAGATTTAAAAGCCTTAACCGCAAGAGCTGAACTCAGCAATAAAAGAAGGATTGAAACACCCTTCAGCCAGTTTTTTATTTTATTCTCGTTCATTAAAAAGCATTATAAACCGAAAATAAAAAAATAAACAGTTATTAGAAGACCAAATGATATGAGTAAAAATATTTATATTTTTACAAGCAGAGCCGACTGAAACTCATATTTAGGAAGTTTACTTAATAAATATGAGTTTCAAGCAGAAATGCGGGGAAAGATTGGATTCTACACCTACCCCCCTACCCCCTACGCCCTAACCCCTAGTCCCTGTTTGCTACAATGCGGGTTTGCTGCTGTTTCAGCTTTACTATGGTGTTTTTTGAGAAGTAGCCATGAATCGAGGCACAAGCATAAACCATGCAACCTGGTTCCATAATAGTTCCAGGATTAGTGACAACATTGCAGCCTATTTGGCATCCATCGCCCAAGATTACTCCAAACTTTTTCAGATTTGTTTGGATATATTGTCCATTTATTACAGCTTTTACAAGTGTTCTGTCATGCTTAAGGTTTGAAAGCTTTGAACCTGCTCCAAGGTTTACTTTTGAGCCAAGAATAGAGTCTCCGACATAATTAAAATGAGGAGCTTTGGCTTCCGGAAGGAAAACCGAACGAACAACTTCTGTGGTGTGACCAACTACTGCGCCATCCCCGCAAATAACATCGCCTCTGATCAAGGCACCGTGACGAACTGTAACATTTTTACCTATTATAGCAGGCCCGCAAACGCAAGCACCTGCTTCTATTACGGAGCCTTCACCTAAGTAAATATCGCCTTTTACAATAGCTCCATCTTCAATAGTGCCAAGAATTTGCGGTTTAACAGTGTTTTTCACAAAGCCCTGCTGTATTCTGAGCAGAACGTCCCAAATATTTTCGAGATCAGCATAACCGTCTAGTTTTGGGCTGAAAAGCTCAGGGCAAATAAAATCATCAATTCTGGAGAAAAACAAACTGAAATCTGGCATTCTTTGGTTCCTTAAAATTTTTTTTTTATAATACCACAATTAAAACATCGATCCTAAACAATTCAACCCGCCACTCAGCACCCGCCACCCATCACTGGCTGTTATGGATGTTGGTCCTCGCTATTCCCTACACCCTACGCCCTACTCCCTTTCCCTTAGTATCTATACATGTCCGACTTATATGGGCCTTCTACCTTGACGCCTATATAATCAGCCTGTTTTTGGGTAAGTTTTGTAAGGTTTACTCCCAGCTTTCCAAGATGCAATCTTGCAACTTCTTCATCAAGGTGTTTCGGAAGAGTATAAACACTAAGTTCATAATTGTTTTGCCATAGATCAAGCTGAGCTAAAACTTGATTTGTAAATGAAGTGCTCATTACAAAGCTGGAGTGACCAGTAGCACACCCAAGATTTACCAGTCTGCCGTCAGCTAGCAAATAAATGCTTCTTCCGTTGGGGAAAGTATATTTATCGACCTGAGGCTTAATATTGATGTGTTTAACTCCAGGCCATTTTTTTATTTCTGAAACCTGAATTTCGTTATCAAAGTGGCCTATATTGCAAACTATTGCCTGATCTTTCATTTCAGAGCAATGCTTAGCTGTTATAACATCTATATTGCCTGTAGCAGTAACGAAAATATCGCCTTCGCTCAGAGCTTCTTCTAAGGTGACAACCTGATAACCTTCCATAGCTGCTTGAAGAGCGCAAATGGGGTCTATTTCAGTTACGAGAACTCTTGCTCCGAAACCTCTTAAACTCTGAGCACAGCCTTTGCCGACATCCCCGTAGCCACAAACAACCGCGACTTTGCCAGCCACCATTACATCAGTAGCTCTTTTGATACCATCGGCAAGGCTTTCTCTGCAACCGTACAGGTTATCAAATTTGGACTTGGTTACTGAATCGTTTACGTTTATAGCAGGAAAAAGAAGCTTTTTTTCCTCCAGCATTTTATAGAGCCTGTGAACGCCAGTAGTAGTTTCTTCACTTACACCTTTAACTGAAGCAGCTATTTTTTGCCACATATCAGGATGTGTTTTAAGAGTCTTTTTCAAATTTCTATAAAGAGCTGCTTCATCTTCGCTTTCAGGGGTTTTATCAAGCAGAGAGTTGTCTTTTTCAGCTGCACAGCCAAGATGAATCATAAGAGTAGCATCTCCGCCGTCATCAACTATAAGATCTGGGCCAGCGCCATCAGGGAAAATCAGAGCTTCGCGCAAGCATTCCCAGTATTCATCAAGGCTTTCATCTTTCCAGGCAAATACCGGCACACAAGCTTTAGCAATAGCTGCAGCTGCAGTATCTTGGGTTGAATAAATATTGCAGCTGGACCATCTGACATCGGCTCCCAATTCCACCAAAGTTTCAATTAAAACAGCTGTTTGCACCGTCATATGCAAAGAACCTGTTATTTTAGCTCCTTTGAGCGGTTTTTCTGTTCCATATTTTTTCCGCAAAGCCATGAGCCCTGGCATTTCATGCTCAGCTATTTCTATTTCTTTGCGGCCTGTTTCCCATAAATTAATATCTTTTACTTTGTAAGGCAGTCTAGACATGATTTTATCCTTTAAAATATTGTGGCAATATTAAAGCACGAAACTAATTAAAAAACCAGAGATTAGTGGATAGTGTCCAGTAATCTCTGGTTACTGTATGTTACATTTATGGTTTAGAAAAAGACCTTTGTTATGAAGTTCTTCTATGCTTTCTGCCCGCTCCCTATTTTCAAAAATACTTAAAATCCTGCTGTCAACTCATCACTCGTATTTTACAGGCTCCTGACCGATATATAACTGATGGCAAGAAAGAAATTAAACGGCAAAACAAAAATGACTCGCAGTGAAAATATGGCCAGAGTCAAAGGAAAGGACACAAAGCCTGAGCTTTATGTAAGAAAACTTTTAAGAAGCGCAGGTTATGGCTATAGAATTCATTGTGACTGGCTCCCTGGAAAGCCGGACATATATTTGCCTAAATATAAAACGGCAATTTTTGTACACGGCTGTTTTTGGCATGCTCATGAAAACTGCCGTATGTTTCGTCTGCCGCAATCTAATACCAAATATTGGATTGAGAAGCTCAAAAAAAATACAGAGCGGGATGCAAAAAACCGCACTGAGCTTTTAAAGCTTGGAATTAAGACAATCATAATCTGGGGCTGTACAGTCAAAGATATGATGAAACATGATTTGAAGCAAATCATAGAGATGGAAACTATCAGCGAAATATTAGAACAAGTTGAAGAACCTCCCGATGTCTACGAGCTCTGACTTTTCAAAGTGACTTTCTCACATATAAAGGTTTATAATCTTCTCTAGAACTGTTAAGCTTATTGTCACGCTCTTGGCTATATTTTCTTGGGTGTCTTCCATTGTCTTTTTTATCCAGGATACATTACCCTAGAATCTATAGCATCCACTTTCAGGAGACTCAAAATGCTAGCTATATCAATACTTTTATATCTAATGATGCTCTTCGCTACAATTATAGCTATTAATACACTAAAAAAAGCCAAACGCGATGGAGTCATATTATTGGGAGGAAAAGGCTCTGAACTACGCCGAAAAGACCACCCTATGAAATTCGATCAAACATACGAGGCTTTAACTTTTGTAACCTATATTTTTCTAGGAATCTTAATCCTCATTCCTTTATTAAGTCTAATAGGCTTAATAGTAGTAGCTATCGACAATCCTGTTTTGACTCAGATATTTGATAAATTAATGCATATTCTTGAAGTAATAATGAATGCTTTATCTGACTAGTGCGGTATTTTCACTAAAACTTTCCTATTTGCTTTTCAAACTTCACAAGACAATAGCTGATAATAATATGCCGCCGCACTAGAGTGGGTAGTGGTTAGTGGGTGGTGGGTTGAATTGTTTAGGACTCAATTGCTGAAAACTGATAACAGTTGGAAATCCTGATAGATTAGTGTTGTTTGTTTTTCTGTAGTTTACTTGTAAAATCAATGGTCTAAGCCGAGAGTGAGAAAAAGCAGATATGCTTTTTCAATATTTTTTCTGCTGGAGCTTTTTCTGTGTATTCCGTGTGTTCTGTGGTTTAAAGAGTTTTGGCTCTTCTGTGGTTTGTTTCGTTGTTAGCGTTCTGTCAGAGCTTGGTTTTTGGCTTTGAAAATCGGCTTGAGCAAATAATCCATAACAGACTTTTTGCCTGTAAGAATATCTACTGAAACAATCATGCCTGGCGTAATCTTTAAAGGCTTATCTTCTTTTCCTAAATAGTTTTTTAAAGGTCTGATTCTGACTAAAAAGTAAGGCATCCCATTAGGTTCCATCAAAGAATCGGCGCTTATATCAATTACTTCGCCGTCCAGACCGCCATAAATAGAAAAGTCATAAGCAGTTACTTTGATCTTTGCTGTTTGCCCCGGATGAAGAAAAGCCACATCTGACGGCCTCATCTTTGCTTCAATTATCAATGAGTCATCGCTGGGAACTATTTCAACCAAATCCATGCCTGGTCTTATAACACCATTAATAGTGTTTACAGACATCTGTTTTACTGTACCCTTGACCGGCGATACTACCAAGGTTCTTTGCATCTGGTCTTTCAATGCGTTTTGTCGTTCTGTAATCTGAGAGATCTGCACAGTAAGCTCATTTAATTCTTTTTGAGCCCTGCCCTGAAAGCTGATTTTGATTTCATTCTTTTTGCTCTCAAGTTCTTTAATAGCAGCTTCAATACGAGGCTTTGCTACTTTAGATGTTTCCAGCTGATCTGTTACATTTACTCTGTCTCTTTCCAAACGCAAAAAATCTGTCTGAGATTCAACACCCTTTTCTACAAGGGGTTTTGTCATATCAATCTGCTTGTTGAGAATTTCAAGAGTTTTAACAGCATTTTCCCCTCTTATTTTCGCCTCTGCCAGCTCGCCTTTTCTTTGAGTTATCTGCTGCTCAATTATATTATATTGATTCTCAATATATGCCATATTAGTTTTCAATAATGAAATTTCACGCTCCATCAGTTCAGGAGAAATGTTCTCGGTCTCTGTACATTCTATGAAATTTTCGCCTCTGATTTCAGCATTCAATCGGAGCTGTCTGGTCAGCAGCTCTTCTTTTCTCAGATTAGATTCAGCAAGAGTGCTCGCCCACATCATATTTTCTATTCGTAAAAGCGGTTGTCCGACTTCAACCGAATCACCCTGACGCACAAAAATCTCTGTCACTATTCCGCCTTCCAGGTGCTGAACCACTTGATTTTTAGACGAGGGAATAATTTTCCCTATGCCGCGGGTAATTTCATCTAATTGTGAATAGTTAGCCCAAATAATAAAAGTGAGAACCATGATGAAAATCAAATAAATCAAAAGTCTGGATTTAACCGGAGCTTCCGTGACAGACGCAAAGTTAGCTTCCAGTATGCTTTCGGGAGTTTTATCAGTCATTTTTCGCTGGCGCCTCTCTGATAAATGCTTTCTTGAAAGCTTCAAGATTGCCGTCAAAAACAATTTTTCCGCCATCAACAATCATGACTCTGTCAGCCAAATCAAGCATTGTATGTTTATGGGTAGTCATAATCATGGTCTTATCTTTTAATTCATTTCTTATAAAAGTTTTTACTTGTAATTCTGTGTTGGGATCCATAGAGTTGGTAGGCTCATCAAGCAGAACCAAATCCCCGGAACGCAAGAAAGTTCTCGCTATAGCAATTCCTTGCCTTTGTCCGCCGGAAAGGTTTTGTCCGCGTTCCAGCACAAAGCTGTCCAATCCTCTTGGGCTTGTCTGCAAAAGATTTTCTAAGCCGCCTGCCGAGATAGCTCTAACCCAAACCTTGTCTTCAGGAGGTTCTGCTCCTAATAAAATATTTTCTCTGACAGTGCCTGAGAAAAGATAAAAATCTTGAGGCACGTAATTGAGCAAAGCTCTGTAACTAGCCATGTTAAGCTCGTTAATATCCAAGCCATCTATGAGTATTCTGCCTTCCTTGGGTCTGTAATAACCCATAAGAAGCTTATGAATAGTGGACTTCCCCGCTCCCATGCGGCCTAATATAATGACTTTTTCGCCTTTATTGATTTTGAAGTTTACATCTTTCAAAGCAATTTTATCAGAGCCAGGATAACTGAAAGTCATATCTTTAAACTCTATAGTGCCATCAAGTCTATTCTTTTTTATAAGCTCTGGACGGTTATCTTCTTCCTCTCTGGCCATAATATCTTTTAGAGAGTCAAAAGAAAGCCTAGTTTGGTTCCAAGATGAAATCAGAGCCACAAGCTGGCCAACAGGAGCTATTATCTTGGATGACAAAATCATTGTGGCAATCAAAGCGCCCATAGTCATTTCGCGGTTGCTTATCATGTAAACGCCCATAATTACGGTTACAATTGTATTTATCTGAATGAGCGCTCCTGTAAGAGTAGAAACAGAGGTCTGGAAAAGCCGCGAAATAACAGCTTTAGCTGCCATTGACGCTGTTAAGCCTTCCCACCTGTTTTGAAAAAGTTTACCCGAGTTAAGCTGCTTTATATCGCTCAAGCCGTTAACAGTCTCTACAACCAAAGAGTTTTTTCTGGAAGCATTCTCAAAATTAGCCACAATACTGGCATATAGAGGAGTTCTTATAATAAGAGCGTATAAAAGAATAAGGATCATCATAGTTATTGGAACTATTATGATCCTTCCTGCAAGCATATAGACAACTGCCAATAAAATTACTGTAAATGGCAGGTCTATAACTACCAGCATAACAGATGATGTAAGAAAGTTTCTTATAGCATCGTATTCCCTCAAAGAAGAAGCGAAAGCGCCCACATTCTTGGGAGCTGAGTCTATACGAAGATTGAGAAGCTTTTCAAAAATACGCGCCGAAATAAGCATATCGCTTTTTTTAGCGGCAATTTCTGTAAGATAGGCCCTCAAAAACTTTAAAAGAGTGTCGAATAAGGTTACCAACAGGGTGCCTATCGCCAAAACCCAAAGGGTTTCTTTGGCGTTGTTAGGCACTACCCTGTCGTAGACATTCATTGTGAAGAGCGGACCAACCAAAGCAAAGAGATTGATTATAAAAGAAGCCAGTAAAACATCAAAATATAAAGGCAGACAAAGCCAAATGGCATGCCAAAACCAGTGCTTCTTTTCCTGCTTTGACTGATCCAGTGTTCTTGTTTCCATTATTTTAAGAGTTAATCACGTAAGACAAACTCTACAATATTAAGACCTATAGGCTTTTCTATAGGAGAATAGAAGTCAAAGTCAGCATCGTAAGTGCCCCAGCCTATCGGATTGACTTTCTTTGTAAGCCCTAATCTCACCATTTCGCGGCAAATATTTTCTGCCCTCTTCAAGCTTAAGTCTTTATCCAAGCTTGGATTATTCATATCGTTGGAATAAGCTATTACATCAACTGTCGGTTCTTGAGCCTTGTTGAACCTGTCAGCAAGCTCTCTAAGCCTTACCGTCATATTGTCGCTGATTTTATCGGACTGGCCTTCAAAAACCATAGAATATTCAATTATAGAAGACAAATGATCTGTAAAGCTTTTGATATCACTCTGAAGAGTGAGAACCATTGCATCTTTGCTTTCAGTTCCTTTTGCTTCTCTTGCTTCTACGACTATAGCGTCAGGGTCAAAAAGGTGCATTGTGAGAATCTTCTTAAGATTATAAGCTCTTCGCAAAGCCAAAAGCTTAGAGTCTATATCAGCTGAACTATCTCCTTGAGTAACAGTGATTTTAATGTTACCGTCATCAGCAAGGCGCTTCAGCTGAGGCAAGACTTCCCTCATCAATACTTTAGCTCTATCGCTTAATTCTGACGTTCCTGAAACAAAAGTTATAAAACCGATTTCTGTCGGTATATCAGGCCTGATTGCTTGCAGTTGCAAATCAGCCTTATTCTTAATTACCTTAAGTTCTTCGCTTAGCTGTGTAAAACGAATAGGTTCTGTCAAATACATCGCAGTCATTCTTTCTGTTTCGCCAATTTCGTTTACCAGTTGTTCTCGCAAAGAGTTAATACTTACATCAAATCTGTCTTCAACGGTGTCAGAGTCAAAATCAAGGAATAAAGGCAAGTCGTCTTTGGTAGCAGGTCTGGTTCTCTTGGCTTCTGCCAATTCTTCAGCCAAAGGAATATACAAGCCCAAATCTTCGATAATAGTGCCCATGCTGTAAAGCAATCTGAATTTGGATATAAGCAAATCGGCTCTGAGAGTGGCCAGCTGGGAACGGGCATTCTGATATTCCACTTCAGCGTCTAAAATATTGATGAGCTGACGTTTTCCAAGCTTGAATTCCTGCTGATAAGAACGCAGTGCCCTTTTAGTGAAGAAAAGGCTCTTTCTCATAGCATATATTTGAGTCTCTAACTGTTTATAACCTGTATAAATAAGGTTCAAATCGTTCAAAAGAGTTCTTGCTACATTATCGCGCCTGTGTTTTTCATTGTGAACCAAGCTACGATACTGTTGTTTTTTGTGATGAGCATAGTTTCCGTCAAATATAGGAACACTTACTCTCAGCCAAATTGAGGTTTCATTGTCTTCGCCTCTCAGACCGCTTCTGTTCTTATTCCAATCTTTTATTCCTTCCAAATAAAAATCAGGCCTGTTTTCTGCGCGTTCTTTCTTGTACTCAAATTCTCTTGAGACTATATTATAATCAGAAGCTATTAAATTGGGGTTGCACTCCCATTGCCTTTGAATAGAATCTTTAAGTGAATTAGGAATAAGCTCCCCGGAGATAAATGGCATAACAAAGTCACTGCCATCAACAAATCTTCCCAAAAGCTTGTGGAACTGGTAAATAGCTCGTTTGTAGTCGTTTTGGCGTACAATATAAGTAGATTGAGCCATCGCCAATCTGCCTTGAACTCTTTCCAGCTCAGACTTGCCAGCGGTTTCTGCTTCAACCCTTGCTTTAATATTGTTCATAAGCCTGGTATGAATTTCAACGTTTTCTATAGCAAGAGCCATAAGCTCACGGTATTTCAATATGTTTATATAGCTTTCTGCTGTTTCATAAGCAAGAACGTTGGCAGTATCCACATAAGAAAACAAAGCAGAGCGGGAATGAGCTTCCAATGCTCTTATGCCATGATTAAGGCGTGAACCGTCACTTAAAAGCTGTCTTGCTGTTACTCTGGCTCCTGAGACATCATTGATGCTTGTTTTATATCTGGTGCTGGAGTTCTTTACGTTTTGTTTTCCAAGGCTTGAATCCAAATAAACCGTAGGATTCTTTCTGCTGCGTACAGCATCTTTGCTGTGAACCACAGAATTGTAATATTTAAGTTTTTCAAGAACCCTGGGGTTAGTATCTAAAACCTCTTCTATGCACTCATTAAGAGTAAGACCATATGCGGCCGTCATTAAAGCCGGCGTCATAACTGCTATAGCAGATAGCTTCTTAATAATACTTCTTATGTTTCCCATGCTATTGTTCTATTTCTCCCTGATTTTATTAGTTCTGTATTAATACGAATATATAAATATTTTAAATTTTAGCCACAAATCTTTTAGAGCAGTGGTCAGTGGGAAGTTGGAAGTGGGCAGTGTTCTACTCCCTTTCCTAGTTCCTAGTTCCTAGTTCCTAGTCCCTACTCCCTAAATAATGTCCATGCCTTGCTGGATAAAGAGTTTGGCAGTTTCGCTTCCCAAAGTGCTTTCATAGAGCGAATAGTTAATTCCATCCAAAATATAAGTTTCACCATCTGTAGTCCAAGCCCCAAGATCAAGATCTGTTAAGCCAACCGCATCACCCGCATCACCCATTATACGCAGAGTGTTGTTGCTATCTGTTATGTCTAACAAATCCTGTACGCTCAGATTCAAAACAGAGTTAGACTCACCATCAGCAAGGTTTATAGCTTCTATATTATCGATCTTAGCAGTAATCTCAGGGGTAAAGTCTATACTGAGTCCGCTGTCAAGTTTAAGAGTGTCTATGCCAGCTAATGGAGAGAGAGGATCAGTATCATGATCATCGCCGTTTATATAGCCCATACCTTCAGAAGGTCTGATGTATATTGTATCTGAGCCTTCGCCGCCATAGACTTTAGTATTCGGATCCACGCCGGCATAGATGGTATCGTTGCCGGCACCTCCGTACATTTCATTTTTGCCTGTGCCAGCCCAAATCTCATCATTGCCATCGCCGCCATAAAGGTAGTTGTCACCCGAGCCGCCAAAGAGCGTATCAGAACCTGCATCGCCATATAGATAGTTCACGCCTGAACCGCCATAGAGCGTGTCAGAACCTTCTCCGCCATGAAGGATGTCATCTCCTTCTCCGCCATGAAGGATGTCATCTCCTTCTCCGCCATGAAGGATATCATCTCCTTCTCCGCCATGAAGGATGTCATCACCTAGACCGCCCTCAAGGTAGTCATCTCCTTCACCGCCGAAAATGTAGTCATTTCCATCGTAGCCATAAATGCTCTGATTTCCAAAGTGGCCATAAAGAGCATCGTCAAGAGATGAACCTTCAATCATGGCATTGTCTGGATGATCCAGATCAGCAGGATAAGATGCGTCACTTTTAAAAGTCAAAACAACCTCTTTGTCCACACCTGCAGACTCGCTTACCACATTGCCGTCTGCGTCGAGTTCCAAAGAGAACAGTTCGCTGTCAAAAAGCCTTACGCTGTCCAAATCAGACTCCATGCCCACATAGAGATTAGCAAGTTGCTCAGGAGTCAGCTTGTCAATAGTGTAAGTATCAGGATTAGTATCCGCATCGGGCAAGAGAATCATGTTGCCCGCATCATCTTTGGTATAAAGCTGGAAATCTGCAGAATCTTGAGATGTCAAGATAAACTTGAATTGTTCATCGCTTTGATAGGAATTGTCATCAAAATCTTTAAAGGGATAGGAATTCAAATCAAGCTGCTCAATCAAATAGCCTTGCAGACCAAGCGCAACCGGTTTATTCCAAGAAGCTGGATCACTGCCTTGGAAAGGTACAGTAACTCCGCTGGCAAGAGGATTCATCTTAATTGTGAATGACTCTGAAACCTCTGCCTGATGACTATTTGCCTTTTCTGTAGCCAGAGCGAAGAGTTCAAGGTTTAATTCTCCTGTATCGTGGAGTCTCGGTATAAACCAGAAGCCATTCTGAGAAGTAAGCATTTCAGGTTTAAATGTCCAAGTGCCATTACCGTTGTTTAATCCGACAAGCTTGCCGCTATCGTCTACGAAACGCGCGCCTGCGGGAACACCCTTAATCATTACAGTGTGCAGCTCTGAGCCGTCGTTATCTTCAAAGGCAACGCTAAGATCTAATTCTACTTTCTGATCTTCATCTGTAACATACAGCCCTGGGGTTCCTGTGTTTCCCGGTCCCACAGAAACTATCGGAGCATTTGCTACCGGAGTTACACTTATAGTAACATCTTGGCTCAATGACTTGCTGTCAGATTCCGAAACACCGTTTACCAAGCTTTCATCTATAACATCTGCTTTCAGTGTAAACTGAACATCGCCTGAAGCATAGGCTATAGGTTTAAAGTATACAGCCTTGCCGCCGTATTTCAATTGTCCGTCTGCTTCCATAGTAACATTGAGATTCGTTCCTAAGGCGATACCGTCCTCATCAACAAAGCTGCCATTATCCGGGTTTATAGTAATGCTAATGTTACTTATAGTTTCAGCATAGTCATCAGCGCTTGTATACTTATCTTCAGAGGTCAAGGTAACCTTAAGCGCCAAAGAATCATTTTCTAATGTCGAGACAGGAGACAAGGTTACCTCAAAGTCGTCAGCCACAGGCATTACATTAACCTGAGCTGATACAGCAGAAGCAGAGGCAGACGGATAATACGGATTGGCCGTTTCAACAGCTGCCGCCTCTATTACAAGCCCTGAAGATCCCGATACAGTTCCGCTGAAGTTTGCAGGAGGAACCAGACTTATTTGTGAGAGAACCGACTGAATAGCAGTCTGATCAGGATTTGCTCCAGGAATATTTATGACATAGAATTCTTTGCCTGTAGTCCGATCAATATAGGTTTTCAAAAGTATGTCAGACTCAATAGTAAAGCCTTCCGGAATACTCTTAATTATCAACGACAACACTTCTTGGCCATCATCCGAGTCATTAACGTGAGTTTGATTGCAATCTACTATTTGATCAAACGATATCTTTCCGTCTTCGTTTATAGTCGGAGGAGGCAACAGAGTCAAAGTAGGAGCAACAACTACCTTATCATGGCCTTCTGGAGGAGCATGTCCGGGGCCTTCTGTAATTGTGAAGTTAAAGTCTTTTGATAGAGTATGAGTTTCTTCGGTAGCTCCTTCAACAGCATAGGCAGTAACTTCTATTGTGTGGTCTCCTGATGCGCTTTCGGGAGCTATTGCCTGTAATCCGGTGAGCTCTTCTCTGCTGACAATCCAAGTTCCGTCACTGGATTTGACTCCCTTGTTAAATGACCAGCCGTAGCTCGGCAAATCTCCTTCAAAAACAGTAATAGCAAAGAATTGAGTCTCATTGCAATCTTGTTGTTCTCCAGGATGTGCTTTATCGGGGAAATCCGCTTCAATGTTTACACCGAAAATTCTGTCATAAAATGTTGCAAGAACAGTAATAGCAGTTACTTCAGGCTGATCCGCAACACCAGTCAGATGAACGGATATATCCTTAGTAAATACTTCAGTAGCCGTATCAACACCATTTCCAACGTCTATAACAGTCACCTGAACACCTTCCAGCTGAACTGAATTATCATTTATATGACGGTTAACCAAGCTGTCAGAATTTCCAAGAGGCAAATTCGGATTTACAGCTATAGCTATGCCGCCGTTAATTTTTGCCGAATCAGTGAACTTGTAGTTTGCTCCATCAAGATAAGATGAATTGTCATCAAGCTTGACCCACGAAGAGTCTTCTTTTACGTAGAGTTCCAAGCCTCCGTGAATTCCTGCTATAGGAATAAGAACTTCAGTAACTGTTTCTGAGCCGTCAGGGTCATTGGTTTCGAAATTCAGCACAGTCATATTGCCAAGACTGCCATCAGCAGCAAGCGTCATGTCTTCTACTCCAGTAACTGTAGCAGGAATCGGGTCGCTTGTGATTACAGGCTTGACTTCCAATTCAAAATTCATAGGCACTTTGAGTTGGTCAATCATGTGCCCGTCCATTTCCTGGACTATTGTGATCATCTTAAGATCAGTAACCTTGCCGCTCCAGCCTACTGGTGTTTCAAAGTAAAGACCCTGTGAACGCATTTCAGCATCAAAAATCCAATTAGCTTTACCGTTGTCGATAGTTATAAGGATGCCAACCTGGTTACCGTGTTGATCAACTACTTTTATGTCAGTTGGCAAGCCTTTCAATATATAGCTGACAACTTCTGAATTGTCATCAGGGGCTTTTTCCATATTGAAGTCAGGATTGTCTGAAAGAAGCAGACTCTTATTTTCTCCCGTATCAGCTCTGAAACCAAACGGAATCCTTTGCGAAGAACCGCTGGTTCTTTCCAAACCATAGAAAGTTACAATGTTGGTTTCATCAACAGGCTCAGTTTTCCAATTGTATGGAGTGCCATAAGCCACTTCCCCATCATTCAGAGTTCTTACGCCAAAATCAGCTGATTCAAGTTCATCAGTCAGAGTAATGATAGGTATATCGGCCTTGCCTTTCACGTATACCTCAATAGTAAATGGTTCTTCGCTACAGGAGTTATTTGAGGACTCAACAATTTTTGGAATGAGCTTTAAATCAAACTTGCCGCTGGAATGGGCAGGAGGTGTTATAAAGACCTTCTCAAGATCTTTGAGCAAAATATTTCCGCTATTTTGGTCCGCCAATGCCGAATTATGAAAATCTGTAGAACCTGTTTCAAGAACTGTTAAAAGGTATTCTGCGTCAGTGCCTGGCTTGTCATTGACAAATATAGTTTCATATACGCCTGGTGCCTTCTCAACTTTCAAAACAGCTCCATATGGTATTTGAGTCACTTTGAGTGTCTCAAGGTTTTCGCTGCCGTCTGTATCTGTAGAATATGGGTTAATCTCCAGCCAAACAGATTCATCTTCTGTCGTAAAGACCTTGTAACCTGCAATGTGCATCTTATCCGGAACAGCATCAACGTGGATTTGGAACTTATCGATTTGTTCAACGGAATGCTGCTCAGCAAGGTCGTCATCTCCCATATCCTGAACATGCGAGACCAGTTCAAGCTTGATCGTGTGCACTGCGTCATCACTGGCCCAGTTGTGCACCGGCTTGAAGTGAGCTTGTGACAACTGGTCAAGAGTCAGTTTCCATCCTCCGGATGTTTTTACACCTATAGCTTTGCCTGCAGCATTGCATATGGTGAAAGGAGTTGTATCACCGTCTCTGGTTCTTATTATGAAATAGGTTTCTTTGCCTAACTCTGATTCATCATTTGTAGAGTGATTTATGTTTTCATAACTTTTAAAGGAAAGACCCAAGTCAAGAATTTCATCCTCATTCACCTCCAGACAAGGTCCGCCATCAGTGCGCTCCAGAGTTTGAGCGTTGGCTATTTCTGTATAAAGCCTGCCGACAGTAGCTCTGGGGTCTGCAACGTCTGGAGTATAGGGTACAGAAAGGTCTACCACACCTTTAACTTCAACAGGCATTTTTCTGACTTCTGTCCACTCAATACTTACTTTACTTACTTTGTCAGTATCATTGACATTATGAGGATCATCTATAACAGTGGGGTCAGTAAGATAGTCATCATCTATGTCTACACACTGAAGCTTGTATTCCAAGTTCAAGTCAGTGTTGTCATCTTGAGCCGGTAACAGATAGAGCCTGCCTTCTTTGCCTTCTGTAGGGTTGCCCAGGAGCTCCAGCATATCTTCCTTGGTCTGCTGATCTATTTTCCAAGTGCCGTCAGTCTGAGACAATTCAGTATAGCCATCGCCATTCTTCTCAAACAGCTTCGCACCCTCAGGTATGTTTTTGATTTCTATGCCGCTGACATACTCGTTATCGCTCCGATAGTCGAATTTAAAGTCCAGTTTAATGTAGGTATCTTCATAGCCTGTGCCTGAAGCCTTTGAGTTAATATCACCAGCTATAGGGCTTACTTCAACTATCCTGACATTTACAAATGCCGAGGTTTCTTCAGGAGCAGCAAAAGGTGAATCGCTATCGCTATCAATAGCCACCAGCGTTATCTTCAAGTCGGCCATATTAGTGCTGCAATTGAGTGGCGGCCGAAGCTCAATCTTAGGAGGCTTAGGAGGAGTCGAGCCGTCAAAGGCAACTTCCAGCTTGTTTCCCTCTATCTTGATTCCCTCGCCAACACCATTAATTCTGTAAAAACAGCCTTTCAGACTCGAGCATTCAAATACATACTTGAATGTTTCAGAACCGTCTGTATCTGTTAAGGTCGGAAGAAGCTTGCTATCTAGGCTTGTCCAAGTATCTTCACTTACCTTCAAAATGGGAGTAGAAGGAGGATCGTCAGGATTAACAGGATCAGGAGAGAAGTCGCCTGTCCATTTCAAATCTACAGGATCTGTAACAGCATGAACATCAACCAGCACATCTTGAGAGGCTGAAGCCATCGTATCAGTGTCTGTAGGACTTAGAGGAACACCTGTGTCATCAACTTCATATGAGGTGACCGATACAGTTAAAGTGAAGTTGTTGTGAGCATGCTCTGCGCCTTTTGCTTTTAAAGTTTTATATTGAGCGGTAGTAAGACGACGAACTGCATCAGCATCAGCACAATCTAAACCTTCGTAATGGTAATTTCCATCGCCATCACCATCACCATCAATCACGATTTTGAAGGAATGTTGTGAAGGCTTGCCAATGAAAATCACCTTATTAGTGTCATCTATAATCTGAACGCCTTCCGGAACACCGCTTATTTCAATCAAACCTAATCTTTCAGGATGATCTCCTGCTGAAGCGTCGTTATGATCTCCTGCTGAAGCGCCGTTATGATCTGTGTTATCAGTTATTACAGGCCTAACAAGGTTCAAGGGAATTGCAGTATCTTCACGGCCTCTTACCGTATAGTCAGCTTTAAATTTCGGAGCATCAGCAATCGGTTTGACGGTTACATTTACCACTGTTTGAATAGTGCCGCTGCCATCGTCTGATACTGTATCATATGTAAAGGAGTCAGCTCCGCTGTAATGTTCAAATTCCGGTCTAGGAGTATAGGTTATAGTGCCATCTGCGTTGACAGTAGCTTTTCCATAGGTAGCATCAGTTTTTATATCGATTGAATCCTGAGTAGCGTCAGCATTGGTATTTATGGTTACCGAGGTGTCTTCGTTTGTTTCTACTGATTTTGTCAGAGGAGAAGCATCGTCAACAACCTTAACGTTTATAGTGCCTCTCACAAAGTCTTCATCAGGATGATCTGTATCTGCTGCAATAAAGTTAAAGCCAAGCACAGGTTCAGACTCTGTAAATACCGTCGACTTGTGGTCGATAGGCTGATGAAGCGTGAAAGTATAAGAAGCGTCTGTCATTGCACCAGTTCCGTCAGAGGCAGGGTTATTCAGCTGAACTTCAAACACTGTCTCATTGTCAGCTTTTGCTGTAATCAAGTCGCCTGCCTCATTCACTACATAGCTGATAGCCTTGCCCCTTGAGGTTAACCCCTTGTCAATTAGAGCTTGCAAAGCTGTTTGGGATGGATCGAATTTCACAGTCATGGGGTCTGAACCTGCAGTCAGGTTCAGAACATGAGTAGCAGTAAGATTGTCTTCATCAGGAGTTGTGCCAAAAGGCAAACCTGCTTCAAACACCTCGCCTTGAAGAATTGTGCCCAATGAGGGTTTAGGGCCATCCTGAATATTTATAACTTGGGTAGCGAAGTTACTGATATCATCGGGGGTGTTCTTTTCAGCTATGCTGTATTGGAATGTTTCCGGAATATCATCTCCGAATGGGTTATTTAAGCTGCTATTAGGAGTGAATCTGTAGTTGCCGTCTTTCTGTACAAACAGCTCGCCATATTGGGTCGTAAGAGTAGTATCGCCAGTTATGTCAGCTGTTTGTTCATCACCGTTAACGTCTTTATACTTCACCTGATGAATGACTACTTCAGTGTCATTGCCCAAGTAATCTTTGCCGTGCGCATAATCTGCGTCGTCATTTATAAGATTGCCGCTGACAATATTAACTGCTGCAGAATTAAGATTGTTTTCTGTTACCGCTTTGTCTGCCGCCTCGTTTGCATATGGCAGGTCGTTAATATTTACAGTGACAGTCGCAGGAGCTGAATAGGTTACACTGTCAGCACCGCTTGAGTCTCTTGCTTCTGCTGTAAAGGTTATTGCGTCTTTTGTCCAGTTCGGACCGAAGGGACTGGCGGATTCATCGGTGCCGTAATTAGGTTTGAAGTAAAGAGTCAAGCTGTTATTGGTTGCCGCTACATCTGAGCCAAGAACAACCTTTTGAGTGCAAGCAGCGTCTGTATAGAGCTTGCCGTCCGCTTCTTCAGGCAAATTAGTCAGCCTGAAGTGAGAAACAGCAGTGTCAACGTCAGTAGCTGTAAGCGTTACAGGTATTGCCGCCTTGCCGTCATGTCCAGCGTTTTTATCTCCTGTGAAACTGTGATCGTTCATCACAGGAGTATCGTTGGTGCCGTTGATTGTGATTGTCAGAGTATTGCTGCTTGTATCACCGTCTGAGTCAGTGATGGTATAGGTGAAGGTGTCTGTTTTGCTCTGACCGTTTTGAAGAGCATTTATTACAGAGTTTGTGTTGTCAAGAGCATAGCTGTAGGAACCATCGGCATTCATAGTTAGCTTGCCGTATGTGCCTTGTACTGGAGCATCAACGTTCCCTGTCGCAAGGGTGCCGGAGTCGTCAGCCTTGACACCTGTCACATACTGGCCGTCACTTCTTATGTCTACGCCTACATCATCGTTTGACAAAACTCCAGTGCCGGGAACAACAGACAGAACTGTATCAGCAATGGTATCCTGACCTTCTTTTATGGAGGCGGTATCTGCTTTAGCGACAGGCACATCGTCAACAATGTTAATCACAAGGTCTTTGGTGCCTGTTGTTTGTCCGAATCCCTGACCATCCACTACGCTTACGGTTATGGTGTCTTTTACAGGATCGGGGGTTGTATTGTGAATTGCGTTATCCTTTAGAGTATAGGTATAGGATATTTCATAAGCGACTTCATCCTTGCCGGTATCAGGGTTGTAAATCGGGTCATCAGCTACTTTATAACCATTCAAGACCAAGTCGCCGTATTTAGTGCTGATTGTCTTTGTACTAGTCGAAGAAAGTCCAATGACATCAGAGTGGTTGAGCGTAAGAGTGTCAGAGCCGGTGCCCGTTGTAAATCCAAGGGTAAGACTGGAACCGCTTCCAATATTTACAAAGCCGTCAGGAGCTGTAAAGGTAAAGGAATCGGTTACTGTCTTCGAAGCACCTGGAGTGCTTCCAAGAAGCAGACCTTTTTCGTAAACATTGTTTTCTGCCGCAACCACATGAGGTTTGCCGTCATCTTGTCCCTGAATAGTGACAGTAAGAGTCGAAGTGCTTTGGTCGCCGTCTCCGTCAGTGATGGTATAGGTGAAAGTATCAGTCAAGCTCTGCCCTGAGCCGAGAGAGTTTACAGCTGGTTTAGTGTTGTCAGGAGTATAGGTGTAGCTGCCGTCTCCGTTAAGAACAAGGGTGCCGTAAGGAGTCGTAATAGCTGTGCCGACACCGCCGCTTACTGGAGCAGATGTATCAGAGCCTGTTTTGACGCCTGTCACATATTCGCCGCCTTCAACTCTGTCGGCACCTAATACGTCAAGACCTGTGCCTGATGCAGTAACCACGTTTTTGTTAGTTAAAGAGGAATTTTCTCCGACAGTTATTGTATCAGGTTTAGCAGTAGGTACGTCGTCTTCAATAGCAATTTGAAGGATAGCAGAGCCTATGTCTTGCCCTGCCTCGCTGCCGTCTTTTACGGATATAGATATATCATCTGACACACCTCCTGAAGAATGGTCGGCAGCCTTGGTAAGAGTATAGGTGTAGTTGATTGTGTTTGTAGAACCTGAAGTGAAACCGTTTAATACCAACTCGCCGTATGTGGTATTAATAGTCTGACTGGTCGTAGACAAAGCCGCAACTTGAGCATAGGTAAGCTGTTTGCCTCCAACTGTCAGAGTAGAGCCAGACACAAAGCCGTCCGGAGAAGTAAAAGAAAAAGTGCCTGAGGCAATGTGAGCATTTGACTCAGGAGAGCTCCCCAAAGGAAGACCTTTTTCGTAAACCTTATTTGCTGTGGGGAGTGTCAAAACAGGAGTGCCGTCATCAACGCCGTTGATGGTGATTTTGAGCAAAGCGCTGCTCTGATCGCCGTCTGAGTCAGTGATGGTATAGGTGAAAGTGTCTGTCAGCTTTTCATTTGTCCCGAGAGCGTTAACGTCGGAATTCTGGTTGTTGAGCTTGTAAGTGTAACCGCCGTCTGCATTGAGAGTAAGTTTGCCGTATAAACCGTCGATCTCCGTGCCGACTCCCGCGCTGCTGTGGGTGCCGGAATCGTCAGGCTTGACACCTGTCACATACCGGCCGTCACTTCTTATGTCTACGCCTACATCATCGTTTGACAAAACTCCAGTGCCGGGAACAACAGACAGAACTGTATCAG